>Ga0315271_10000014_pt1 | contig 74561 bp, 64 predicted proteins | sample C3_top_MG_FD_204664 | JGI IMG/M metagenome (GOLD analysis project Ga0315271, IMG submission 204664) | Sediment microbial communities from Yellowstone Lake, YNP, Wyoming, USA - C3_top | ecosystem: Environmental > Aquatic > Freshwater > Lake > Sediment | place: USA: Wyoming | collected 2017-08-01
ACGCGGTATCGACCGACAGCGATGGTCCCTTCAGGTTGAACGCATTGGACACGCGTGCCGCAGCCAGATTGGCCAGCGAACCGGTCAAGGTCGATGGCGTGAGTCGCGAAAATTCGCGCTGCTGATAGAAACCAGTGCCGCTCGCGCCGACGAATACACCCATCCGCGAGCCTTCGATCCCGACCAGGCCGCTGTCCTGAATGGCCTGCCAGGCCACCTTGAGGAACACGCGCTGATGCGGATCCATGGTGATGGCTTCATGTTCATTCAGGCTGAAGAATTTTGAGTCGAAGTGATGGTGGTCGATGAAACTGCCCCACTTGCTGACCGTTGTGTTGGGCGTTTTACCTTCCCGGTCATAGTATTGGCTGATGTCGCAGCGGTCATTCGGCATTTCCGTGACACAGTCGCGGCCTTCCATCAGCAGTTGCCAGAGTTCACCGATGTTGTCGGCCTGCGGGAAGATGCAGCCCATGCCGATGATGGCGATGTCGTTCTCGCGAATATCCTCCTTGGGCGCGCTGGGCGCTTCATGGGCGGCAGGCTCGATTTCGTCGAGGAATTCCGGCAGAGTATCCGCAGACTGGTTTTTATAAGGTGCGACTTCGATCATCTCGCTCAGCTTGCAGCGGACGGTGATATTTTCCCGCGCAATATAGTTGGCGAGCTGGTGGATGGTGTCATGTTCCCTGAACATGTCGTGCGTGATCGGGCAGTCGATCGTTTCTTCCGCCAGCGAGATCACTTCGATCGCCTTGATCGAGGTGCCTCCCAGCGAGAAGAACGGGTCATGGTCGCCGATGGCTTTTTGCGAAATGCCCAGCACTTCCGACCACAAATGGCGGATCAGCAGCTTCAGTTCGGAGATGGTGACGTGTTTGCCGGAGTCCTGATCCGAACTCAGGTCGGGCGCAATTTCGAGCAGCTCGACCAATTGTATGCATTGGCTGCTGAATTGCCCTTCGAGGTAATTCTCCAGCAATTTATGGCGGATGACTTTGCCGCTGGTGGTTTTGGGGATTTCTCCGGTGGATTTCAGTAAAACAAACAGCGTGGGCGTCACGTCGAAGCACTGGTTAATGCGCATCTGCACTTTGCGCAGAATGGCGGTTTTTTCGCGTGCGCCGGTGAACCGTTTGTTGCATGCGATAAACGCCAGAATCACTTCTTCCTGCTGATCGGGGTCGTTGTAGCCAATGACAACCAGGCTATCCAGACCCAGGATGTCTTCGCAAGCATGCTCGAAATCGTGCGAGTAATAATTCTGCCCGTTGACGTAGACAATATCCTTGACGCGCCCCGTGATTACAAAGCGGTTGTCATGGACGAAGCCGAGATCGCCGGTTCTGAACCATTCACCGCAAGAGGACAACTCGTTCGCATCGGGGTTGGCGAAGTAGCCGCGCGTCACGCTCCGCCCTTTGACCTGCACATGCCCCACGGTGCCAACCGGCGCCACCTGATCGTTGTCGTCGACAATCCTCAAGCCCATGCCGGTAACTGCAGGGCCCTCGTCGATAAAGCAGCTTGATCTCGGCGCATCGGCCGATACATGTTCAATCCGGGCGCCACAGCCGAGCGCATCGCGATTGAGGAAATGTTTTCTGAAGCGTTCGCCGCGCGGCGCAATCGCGACGGCCAGGCTGGCTTCCGCCAGGCCGTAACCTGCCAGCATGCACTCCCGGCGCAAACCGCAATGCGTGTTGAGCAGGTCGAGGAAGCGATCGCAGGTCTGGGCCGATATCGGCTCGGCGCCGTTCAGGATGACGTCCAGACAGGATAAATCCAGCGGCGCAAGTTGCTCGGGAGTGGCTTTCTCCAGAATCCGCTTGAGCCCGAAGTTGGGCGAGAAGGTGACATTGACCCGGTATTCGTGAATTTTCGTGAGCCAGAGCATGGGGCGGCGCACGAATGCAAACGGCTTCATGGCGACCACCCGGCACGTGCTGACCACCGCCATCAGGTGGCCGGCGATTAGGCCCATGTCGTGGTAATAGGGCATCCAGTTCAGCAGGCACGATGTGTTGGTCACGCCCAGAGAGGTCATCAGGCTATGGATGGTGACCAGTACATTTTCATGTGATATCTGGGTGCCTTTCGGGAAGCTGGTGCTGCCCGAGGTGAATTGCAGGAACGCCAGATCGCCCGGCTGAGCCTCGTGAACGGCGCCTTTCTCAAGGCTGTTGCTGACATCGCCATAGGTCGCGACGTGGCCATTCAGCGACAAGGAACTGGCATCGCCGCCCTCGCTCCCCACCGCGCTGCGGATCAGCTCCGCATTTCTGTCGCTCATCAGAATGATGGGATCGTTTAACTGATAGGCGATTCCCTGGAGTTTCTTGAAGCCGCTGTCATTGGGCGTTGCATTGCGGAACGGGAGTACCGGCACCGGGACGATGCCGCCCAGAATGCAGGCCCAGAATATGACCAGGAATTCTTCAAGCCCGTCGAGTTGCAGAATGACTTTACTGCCTGCAACCGCCCCCAGCTTTTGCAGGCCGCCGAGCGAAAGGGTGGCTTGATCAAGCAGCTCCCGATAGGACAGCGTGCTTTCGCCACCGCGGTCATCGACAAAAACGATTTGTTTTTTGGTGCGGGCAGCGCTGCGCAAAGCCGCACTGAGTGTTACGGGATAATTCTGGGGAAAGACAAGTGGCGAGCCTTCCAGAATCGACACGCTACAGCTTTCAATATCGTTATTTGCACGAATCTGTGCATCAACTTCTGCTGCCATTACCAGCCCCCTCACGCGTGTTCTTTAATATAATAGTTAAAGCAATTTATGTGCCAGATTTAATTTCCCTTTTATTTATGCTCCAGCGGGAGTTAAATCAGATTTTTAGCATATTCGAATTCGGTTGTACTGACAGCCTGTCAGACCTGACAGGCAATCTGTCAAAATGACATGACTATGCGATAGCATGTCGCATTGGGCACGACACTTAATACAAGCGTAATCTAAGCGAAACCGGACTGCCGAAACAATCTGGGCATTTGGCTATGTTTGGCGGGTCAATCCTTATGCTTTCAGCACAGTCATGCCGTTACTGGCTTTACACCTATTGGCCAAGATAATGCGCCGCACAACCTGAACCTATGGGTAGGTTGCATATTCAATTCTTAATGACGGGTATGAAACAGTGCCTCCGATTGTTGTAAGGGCGTATAGTCCCCACGTTCCACGCTGACGACGACTTGCGCGAGAAAAAACGAATGGATATCTCGGAAAATCGGGTGTTGCAATCTGAGTTGACCAAAGGGACGACCAAGGTGTTTGTCCTGGCAAACCCGGACTTTTATCTGGATGGCTTGCTGGCAGTGCTGGGGCGCTCCAATGATTGCGAGGTGGTGGCGTGCGTCAAGCCGGGCGAAGATTGCTGGAATGCCTTCGTTTCCCATTCCACCGACGTGGTGCTGATTCATCGGCAGGCGGTTCTGGACTTGCCTGACAGGATTTCCCAGTTTCTGCAGTATGCGCCGAACCTGAAAATCATCGTCTTTGGCCACGACATGTCCGACGAATTTCTATTGAAGATCGTCCGCACAGGCGCCTCCGGCTACATCAACGAAAAAATGAGCGGTGATCATTTGCTGAAAGCCATCCAGAAAGTGCTGGAGGGCGAGTTATGGGTAGAGCGGCATATTCTGCAAAGACTGACTCTGCGGGTGGTTGAAATCGAGGGCATCATCAACCAGGCGATCGAGTCGATCCGCAGCGTCCTGACCAATCGTGAGTCGGAAATATACCGTCATGTCCTGGGCGGGCTGTCGACCAAGGAAATCGCGGGCGAAATGAATTTGTCGGAGCAGAGTGTCAAGCTGCATCTCTCCAATATCTTCAAAAAATTCGACGTCAGCAACAAACAGCAACTGATTCTGCTGACCTTCCAGAAGGTGTGCCCGGTCGCCAATGTGATGCGCCTGTTCCGCATCGTGATGGATCGTCGTCAATTGTCGAATGGCAAGCCGCCGCTGATCAAGGATCCGCTGGAGGCCTTGACCGACTGTAGCCCGCAGGCGCGAGCAACAACGTAGCCAGCAACAGTAACAACGCCAGCAGGCTGAACGCGCTGCCGTAACCCGTGCGGCTGACCATCCAGCCGGTCAACACCGGGCCGATCGACTGGCCGACATCCATCACCGTGCGCAGCACCCCCATCGACGCCCCGTAGCGGCCATCGCGGGTGAGGTCGGCGACCAGCGCGGTGGTGGACGAGGTGACGGTGGCAAAACCCAACCCGAACGTCAGGCTCAATGCTGACAAGCCGATGAAACTGGGGGCAAACGGCAGCAGCGCGACGCTCGCTGCGCCGATCAGCAAGCCGGGCAGGATGACCTGCCTGCGCCCGACCCGATCCGATACCCGGCCCATCAGCGGCTTGGTCAACACGATACTGACCAGTTGCACGCCGAGGATGACGCCGATCTGCCACGCGGGAATGCCGAGGGTGGCGGCAAACAGCGCGAGAAAGGCCTCGATCGCGCCAAACACCAGATACTGCGTGGCTTCGATCAGGCTTACCCGCATGATGCTGCGGTCGCGCAGCACGGTTGTCAGGCTCGCCCAGAAGTGCGGCCACTCCAGCCTGGTTGCGCCTGCTTGCGGCGTGAGCGTGGGCGTACCGTCAAACAGCAGCAAGCCGACTGCCAGCGCCAGCACACCGCTGATTGCGCAGGCGAGATACACCGCGTCGAAACTCGCCAGCGAAATCAGCATGCCGCCGAGGAAGGGCGCGATCGAGCGTCCCACGATGGTGACCGAGGAATAGGTCGACAGCCGCGTCGCGCGGTCTGCGGTGTAGCGCTCGGCAATCGCCGCGCTCGCCACCGTGCCGAAAATGGCGGTGGCGAAGCCGTGATAAAAGCGCACCGCCATCAACTGCCAGGCGCTGTCGATCAGCAGATACAGAAACGGCGCACTGGCAAACACGACCAGCGACGCCAGCAGCAGTCGGCGCTTGCCGAGATAATCGGACAGCGCACCGGCAGGGTAGCTGACAAGGATGCCCGGCAGCGTCGAGGCGACGACGATCCAGCCGATTTCGACCGGGCTGGCGTGCAGCGACAGGGCGAACAGCGGCAGCACCGGAGTTTTCGACAGCGTGGAGCTGAAAATGGCCAGCCCGCCGATGAGCGCGATCAGGACAAAAAAGGAACGCTGGGCGGATGGCATGGCGGTGCGCGGGGTTCGGTCGATGATGGGATTGTACGGACGGCGCTCAATCCCGGCGCCTGGGGTTGAGTGGGCTATAGTGAATTTACCCTCACGTCTGCAAGGAGTTCATCATGAAAGCACTGTATCGCATGGAACGTTTTCTCGACCAGCACATGATTCCGTTCGACCTGGTGGCGCATCCGCACAGCCAGACCAGCGCCGAGACCGCGCGCGCAACCGGGGTGACGCCCGGTCGGGTGGCCAAGGGCGTGTTGCTTGACGGTATCGGTTGCCAGATGGTGGCGATGATCCCCGCCGACCAGGAGGTTCATCTGGGCAAGCTGGGGCTGGATCATGGCGTGGAGTTCAGCTTGGCCGACGAAGCCAGCGTGAGCCGCCTGTTCAACGAATGCGAACCCGGCGTGGTGCCGGGACTGCCGAATGCCTGGGGGGTGGAAATGGTGTGGGACGATGCGCTGATGGCGCAACCGGATATCTATCTGGAAGCGGGCGACCACGAGCGTCTGCTGCATATCGAAACCCGCTACCTGCGCGAGGCATTTGGCGACGCACCGCACTGCCGCTTCAGCCAGGCGCGCATGCGCTAAAGTGTAGCCGTTCAGCCGGACGCCTTCCTGCGCGGCGCCAGCGCCATGCTGGTGTCGGTGCGGGGCTGGAAACAGGCGCGCACCCGCCTCAATTCCGGCATGGCAGTTGAGCAGATTTTGCTTGGCATGAGCGTGTTGAAACAACTGAAATTTACCCAGCGCGGCGACACCTCGGTGTTGCGAGCCGCTGACAACTGATAGAAAGCGTTTTGACATCTCAAACTTCTGTGATATTTATACGCGGTCTGTTGGATTCAAGCTTTAAATTGCGGTACCTCTGGTAAGCGTTTTCCTTGAAATTCGATCGATAGAGCATGTCGCTCAATTTTTTTTAGATAGATAGGAAACAAGATGGAAACGGGTACAGTCAAGTGGTTCAACGATGCAAAAGGTTTTGGTTTCATCACCCCGGATAACGGCGGCGAAGACCTCTTTGCACATTTCTCCGCAATCAACTCCAGCGGCTTCAAGTCGCTGCAGGAAAACCAGAAGGTCAGCTTCGAAGTGACCACCGGCCCTAAAGGCAAGCAGGCTTCGAACATCCAGGTCGTGTCGTAATCCTTCCAACCTGATGTGGAAAACCCCGGTTCGCCGGGGTTTTTTTATGCGTATTCAAATTTCAAAATCAATCCTGGCTTTGTCTCCTTCGTCTTACCCGCAAGGGTAGGCCATGGTTGCAAAGGCGCCGAAGCGCCAACAAGCACGCACTGCCGTGCTGCAGCACTGTCTGCGGCTCGGCCTCGCGCCAGAATTGATTTTGAAATGGAATTTTTTGTACAGAGACTGTTTTATGGCGCTTAAAGCCACCATCTACAAAGCCGATTTGCAGATTGCCGACATGGATCGGCATGTTTACGGCGACCACGCGCTGACTATCGCGCGCCATCCCTCCGAAACCGATGAGCGCATGATGGCGCGGGTGCTGATGTATGCGCTGTATGCCGTAGAGGGCATCGCCTTCACCAAGGGCCTGTTCGATGTCGATGAGCCGGAAGTGTGGGTGAAAAACCTGGTCGGCGAGATCACGCTGTGGATCGACCTCGGCCAGCCTGACGACGCGCGCATCCGCCGCGCCTGTAGCCGCGCCGAACAGGTCGTCGTGCTGTGTTACGGAACCGGCTGCGAGGTGTGGTGGAAGCTGATTGCCAGCAAGCTCACGCGCTTTACCAACCTGACCGTGCTGCAACTGCCTGCGGCCACCAGCGGCGCGCTGGCCGCACTGGCTGCGCGCAGCATGCGCCTGCAATGCATGGTGCAGGACGGCGAAATCTGGCTCAACAGCGAGAGCGAAAGCGTGCCGGTGGCGCTGACGCGTCTGCAAGCGCCGCGTTAAACCGCGGCGTCAAATTACAGCGGGCGCGAGAAAGCGCTCTTCCAGTTCCTGCAAATTCAGTTCCTGCAAAATCAGCCGCAGGCGTTCGCTGGCGTTGTTGCGCGGCGCGCCGGTCTGGGTGGCGACGATCAGCTCGTTTTTCATCGAATGCTCCCAGCCAACCAGCTCGGTGACAGCGACCTGATAGCCGTGCGCTTCCAGTTGCAGGCAGCGCAGCACATTGGTGAGCTGGCTGCCGAATTCGCGGGTGTGGATGGGATGACGCCAGATTTCCGACAACGGGGTTTTGCCGAAGGACGCGTTTTTGTGTTTGCGCAGCACCGCCGCGATTTCGGCCTGGCAGCATGGCACCAGCACAATGTGACGCGCCATTTTGGCCAGCGCGAACTGGATTGCGTCGTCGGTCGCAGTGTTGCAGGCGTGTAGCGCGGTGACGATGTCGATGCGGGGCGGCAACTGCGCTGACTGGGTGGACTCCGCCACCGTGGTGTTGAGAAACGACATGCGCGGAAAATTCAGCCGCGCCGCCAGCTCGCGCGATTTTCCCACCAGTTCGTCGCGGGTTTCGATGCCGTAAATGTGACTGCCGGGGCGATTTTTCAGATACAGGTCGTACAGGATGAAGCCGAGGTAGGACTTGCCGGCGCCGTGGTCTGCCAGCGTCAGCGTATCCTGGCGGCTCAGCACGTCGTCGAGCAGCGGCTCGATAAAGTGGCACAGGTGCGTGACCTGCTTCAGTTTGCGGCGGCTGTCCTGGTTGAGCTTGCCGTCGCGCGTCAGGATGTGCAGCTCCTTCAGCAGTTCGATCGACTGGCCGGGGCGCAATAGTTCGGCGAACGGGTCGGTGAAACCTGTCTTGAGCGCGGGCTTCATACAGCACTGAGCCGAGCCGAATCAAGCAGCCGCACTTCATGCTGCGGGAAGGGAATGGCGATACCGCGTTGGCGGAAGGTTTCCAGCACTGCCTGGGTGATCTCGCTCGACGCATCGATGAAATCGACCACGCTCACCCACGGCCGGATCGCGATCTGCACGCCGGACTCTGCCAGTGTCAATACGCGCACCACCGGCTCCGGCGCGTGCAGGACTTTGGCATTCGCGCCGAGCAAATCGTGAATCGACTGCAGCGCCAGTTTGATATCGGTGTCGTAGGCCACGCTGACGATCACATCGAGTTGGCGCAGGGCGCCATAGTTGTGCAGGATTTCACCGGCAATTTTGCGGTTTGGAATCACAATCCGCGAGCGGTCGGGATGGCTCAGCACGGTGTTGAACAGCTTGATTGCCTCGACCGTGCCTTCTTCTTGGGCGATGGAAATATATTCGCCCACCAGAAACGGCCGGGTGAAAATGATCGTCAGTCCCGCCGCCAGATTGCCCAGCACGCCCTGCATCGCCAGCGCGATGCCCGCGCCCGCCACCCCCAGCCCGGCCAGCAGCGGCAGCAACTGCACCCCCAGATTTTGCAGCGCCATGATGGCGAACAGCCCCAGCACCGCGATGCGCACAATGCGGATCAACAACTGGCGCAGGGTTGCGTCCAGCCCCAGCTTCGCCAGCATCGGGTCGGCGATCCGGCCCACCCAGCGCCCGGCATAAAAACCCGCCGCCATGATCAGCAGCGCCACCATCACCTTGGGGCCGAACTGGATCGCCAGGTCGATTGCGGTTTGCTGGGCGTGTTCCAGCGTTTGCAAATGTTCATTCATGGTCGGGAATACGCAGGGGGAAGGTCGAAGGGTATCAAAACCACTGGCAAGGCAGAACCGTGTCTTGATCCTGCAAGCGCGGTTTCCGGGATAATGCCGCCTAGCTGAAAGGGTCTTAACCGTGTCCGTCGTCAATATTTCCTGCTACAAATTCATCGCCCTCAGTGACCGCGAAGCCCTGCGCGCCGACCTTGCCGCGCGCTGCCTGGAACTCGGCCTCAAAGGCACCATCCTGCTCGCCCCCGAAGGCATCAACGTGTTCCTGGCCGGCGCGCGCGAAGCAATGGATGCCATCGTCGCCCACCTGCGCGCCGACCCGCGCTTCGCTGATTTGCAACCCAAGGAAAGCCTGTCGGCCGGGCCGCCATTCCACAAAATGCGGGTGCGCCTCAAAAAGGAAATCATCACCATGAAAATGCCGGTTATTCGGCCCGAGCAAGGTCGCGCGCCGTCAGTGGCGGCCGCTACCCTGAAATTATGGCTCGATCGCGGCTGCGACGACGAAGGCCGCCCGGTCGTCATGCTCGATACCCGCAACGACTACGAAGTCGCCGCCGGCAGCTTCGACAACGCAGTCGATTACAAGGTCAGCGTCTTCAGCGAATTCCCGCCGCGCCTCGCTGCGCACCGCGCCGACTATACCGGCAAAACTGTCGTCTCATTTTGTACCGGCGGCATCCGCTGCGAAAAAGCCGCCATCCACATGCAGGCCATCGGCATCGAGCGCGTCTACCAACTCGAAGGCGGCATCCTCAAATATTTCGAGGAAGTCGGCGGCGCGCATTATCAAGGCGAATGCTTTGTGTTCGATGAACGCGAGGCGGTGAGCGCGGATTTGCAGCCAATGGCGGGGAGGGTGCATCGCTGAGGCTGTTTTGTAATCCGGTCATCGACCACAAAAAGTGGAGCCCCTTGACTGTTTACGATACGAGGAATATCGTTTCAATATGCGTGTGAAAATTGCACACGCAAGCCGGCGATAGTTGTTTCGGGAATGTACGGCTCAGCAGCGAGCAGCGAGCGCAGTAATTGGCGCTCAGTGATGTCCATAATTCGGATATGGATCCTCTTTTATCTTTAATATTGACCGGCTTCACTGCTACAACTATCACCGATACCGTGTGACTGCGAAACAAACAGGTTGGCAGGAGCTGCGTTAACGTCGCTGCACTTCAGACTTGTACCCGCTAAATTAACCGAAGGAGTGATGGATCATGACCCGTTTTAAACTCTCCACCCTGGCTGTCGCCATGCCCTTGCTGTTCTTGCCCAGTACGAGTTCAGCTTCAGTCATAGGCTTTCTGGGAAATTTCGATGTGATTAACGATACTGGCGGGACTGCCCACGGTTTCGAAATCGAGCTTGAAGGCCTGCACAGTTATGAGATCACCGACACTTTCGGCGGCGCAGGGCGCGGCTTCCCCTCGGGTAGCGGCTTTGACCCCGCTACAAGCGTTGAGCGCTACGGCGCTCCGACCATTACCGAATATTTGAACGGGACAACGTTTGGCACCCGCGTGACCTATATGGGGCAGTACGATAGCGCAGCTAACACCTGGAATTTCGGTACCCCCAGCGGTACCTTTGTGACGCCTGGCGACAATTGCTGGACTGGCGGTGGCGTGGGTTATGGTCCGGCCACGCCGTGCGATCACTTTGGCGTTGGTATCTCTCAAAACGCAACCAAGACCACATACAGTTGGTTGCTGGAGACGGCAACGCCCGGGGTGCTGACAAATGGGGCGATCAATTTGCCCGCACCTGTCTGGAGCGTGACTCCCGACCCGGTTGTGGGCGCCCCTCCTGTCGTCGTCGCTCAGATACAGGCTCCTTCTCCCGAAGTCGAAGGGCAGTTCGGCGAAGCGATCTGGGTCAAGGTTTTTACGACAGAACTGGAAAATGAGGTGCAACTGGAAAACCTCATCGGCGGAGATCCGGTCATCGACGGGGCAGTTACTGAAATCGAGTGGCAACTGCTACAGACCGACCCGGGGAACCCGCTGGCCGGCCAATTGGAGAGCGGTTATGGCGCCCCGGTCGGACCGAATGCCGCATCCATCATCCGCCGTTATGAGTTTTTCAAATACAGCGGCGAATATGATCCGGAAACTCACGAGGCTCTGGTCGGCAGCGACTCGAACCCCGTCGAGGGCGAGGTCGGCACCTACATCGGGGCGCAAAATGCCGCGGTTAACCTGAATGTCGCGGCCGTTCCGGAACCCGAAACTTACGCCATGCTGCTGGTGGGTCTGGGGCTGGTTGGCTTTACAGTTCGCAGGAGGATGTGAAGCCGTAGGCCGTCATGGCCATCGCGGCTATGAGGGTCTGACGCCCCCGGTTCTACGGCAACTCAGCAGCAGTCCCGCTCCGAGTACTCCCCACAGCGCCAGCAGCGGCGCATTGCCCCAGCGCACATACGGCGTGCTGCCCGCATAACCCTGGATGGTGCCGCTGAGACTGCCGGTGGTGAAGGGCGGTAAATAGGCCAGTAAATGACCTTGCGCATCGATGATTGCGGTCAGCCCGGTATTGGTGGCGCGCAGCACCATGCGGCCGGTTTCCAGCGCGCGCATTTGCGACATCTGGGCGTGTTGCCACGGCGCCAACGAATCGCCGAACCAGGCCAGGTTGCTGACGTTGACCAGCACGCTCGCTTGTGGCAACTGGCGGATGATTTCCTCGCCGAAGGCGTCCTCGTAACAGATATTGACCGCCACTCGCTGGCCGCCGATGGCCAGCGGCTGCTGGGTGGCCTCGCCGCGCGCAAAATCCGATAACGGAATGTGCAGCACTGCGATCACCCAGCCCCACACCGCCTTCAGCGGAATAAACTCGCCGAACGGCACCAGATGCACCTTGTGGTAATGCTGGCTGGGCGCGCGGCCCAGGCTGAGCACGCTGTTGTAATACGCACCTTGTAGCGATCCGGTCGGCAGCCCGGCCAGCACGTCGCCGCCGTTGTTCTGGCCGAGCGATACCAACCCGGCGCGATACGCATCGGGGAGATCGGATTCAAACAGTGGCAGCGCGGTTTCCGGCAACACGATGAGTTGTGCGGGCGAGGCGGCGGCCATCCGTGCGTAGCTTTCCAGGGTGGCGCGGGTTTTTTCCGGCTGCCATTTCATCTCCTGCGGGATATTGCCTTGCAGCAGTGCGACCGTCGTCGGCGCGCCGTCCGGCGTGGTCCAGATGACGCCGCGCAAGGCCTGGCCGCCGACGCCCAGCGCCAGAATCGCCACGGCTGCCCAGGTGCGTTGTGTCCGCGAGATGCGCGTCGCACACCACGCCAGCAGCGCGGCGATCAGCGTCAGCAGAAACGACACGCCGTATACGCCAGACAGCGGCGCGTAGCCTGCCAGCGGGCTGGCGGGCACCTGCGAATAGCCCAGCGCCAGCCAGGGAAAGCCGGTGAGCACCCAGTCGCGCATCCATTCCGTCACCCCCCACGCCAGCGGCATCAGCAGCAGCATCCGCAGCGCGGGCGAGCCAGACCAGCGCGCCTGCAGCGCGCCGGCCGCAGCCGGAAACAGCGCCAGCACCGTGCAAAACAGCAAGGTCGCCAGCGCCGACAGCCAGGTGGACATGCCGCCATACACCGACAGGCTGACGAATATCCAGCTCACGCCAGTGAGGAAAAAGCCCAGCCCCCAGGCCAGGCCGATGAGGAAACCGGAGCGGGAGGAAGTCGTGCGCGCCAGCAGGCCGAACAGCAGCGCCAGGCTCAGCAGCGGCAGCGGCCAGACGTTGAGCGGGGCGAAACCGCCGACGGCCAGCGCCCCGGCCAAGAGGCTGATGAGCAATAACGAGAAGGGCGTGACGCGGCCTTGCTTAGTGCGCCGCTTCAAAATCGAGATGGCCGTCGATCAGGGTGTAGCGCACCCGGCCCTGCATCGGCTGATTGAGGAAGGGCGTGTTGTTGCCCTGGCTGGACAGGGCTTTGGGGGTGACGATCCACTCGGCGGTTTCGTCGAACAGGCAGATATCGGCACTACTGCCCACCGCCAGATTGCCGCCCGGAACGCCCAGAATCTGCGCGGGTTTCCATGAAATCAGATCAATCGCCTGCATCAAGGGCACGCCCATTTCACGCGCCCATTTCAGGGTCAGCGGCAACAGCAGTTCGACCCCGGATGCACCGGGCGCCGATTCGCCGAACGGAACCTGTTTTTCATCTTCGTCGACCGGCGTGTGATCGGAACACAGCGCGTCGATCGAGCCATCGCGCAGCGCCTCGCGAATGGCGTCACGGTCGCGCAGGCCGCGTAAGGGCGGAACCAGATGAAAGTGCGAATCGAAGCCGACCAGGTCGTTTTCCGACAGGTGGACATGGTTGATCGCCACGTCGCTGGTAACCGCCAGCCCCTGCGCCTTGGCCGCGCGCACCATGGCGATACCGTCGCGGGTGGACAGCCGGGCGAGATGCACGCGGGCGCCGGTTGCGCGCGCCAGTTGCAGGATGGTGGCCAGCGCCACCGTTTCGGCCAATGCGGGAATTCCCGGCAAGCCGAGGCGCGAGGCCACCGCGCCGTCGTGCGCCACGCCGCCGCGCGCCAGCGCCACGTCCTGCGGCCGCAGCCACAGGCTGAAGTCGAAAGTGGCGGCATATTCCATTGCGCGCAGCAGCACCAGGGTGTCGGTCAGCGGCGCATCGGCCTGAGTGAAGGCGCGGCAACCCGCTTCGGTCAACTCGGCCATCTCGGTCAGCATTTTGCCGTCGAGTTTTTCGGTCAGGGCGCCGATCGGATAGACGCGCGGCCCGGGCAAATTTCTGGCGCGGAATTTCAGCATCTCGACCAGTCCAGGCTCGTCCAGCGGCGGGTCGGTGTCGGGCGGGCACGCTAGCGAGGTGATGCCGCCGGCAGCGGCGGCAAGCATTTCCGATTCCAGTGTGGCCTTGTATTCGTAGCCCGGCTCGCGCAGCCGCACCGACAGATCAACCAGGCCGGGACAGACGATGAGGCCGCTGGCGTCGAGGGTGCGGTTGGCATGGAAATCGGCGGGCGCGTGGCCGATAGCGACAATCTTGCCCGCCGCCACAAACACGTCGGCGACTTCGTCGCGCGCGTTCATCGGGTCGATCACGCGGCCATTTTTGATATGAATTTTCATGCCGTTCCCCCTGCCAGCAAGGCCATCACCGCCATCCGCACCGCGATGCCGTAGGTCACCTGCGGCAGGATCACCGACTGTGGGCCGTCGGCCACTTCGGAGTCGATTTCCACGCCGCGATTCATCGGGCCGGGATGCATCACGATGGCATCCGGTTTGGCCAGCGCGAGTTTGTCCGGCGTCAGGCCGAAGAACTTGAAATATTCCTGTGCGGAGGGCAGGAGCGCGCCCTTCATGCGCTCGTTTTGCAGGCGCAGCATGATGATGACATCGCAGTCCTTGAGACCGTTTTCCATATCGTGAAAGACCTTTACGCCCATCTGTTCGACGCCGGTCGGCAGCAGGGTTTTCGGCCCGATCACGCGCACTTCCGGCACGCCGAGCGTGGTCAGCGCGTGGATCTGCGAGCGCGCCACCCGCGAGTGCAGCACGTCGCCGACGATCGCCACGGTGAGGTTGTGGAACGCGCCCTTGTAGCGGCGGATGGTGAACATGTCGAGCAGGCCCTGCGTCGGATGCGCATGGCGGCCGTCACCCGCGTTCACCACCGAGATGTGCGGCGCCACATGGCGCGCGATGAAATGCGCCGCGCCTGATTGCGAATGGCGCACGATGAACATGTCGGCGTTCATCGCCGAGAGGTTATCGACGGTGTCGAGTATCGCTTCGCCCTTGCTTTGGCTGGAGGTGGCGATGTTGAGGTTGACCACGTCGGCGGACAGCCGCTTGGCGGCGATCTCGAAGGTGGTGCGGGTGCGCGTTGACGGTTCGAAAAACAGGTTGAAGATCGACTTGCCGCGCAGCAGCGGGACTTTCTTCACTTCGCGCTCGCCGACGTCCATGAAGGACTCGGCGGTGTCGAGGATCTGCGTCAGGATCGCGCGCGGCAGGCCGTCGAGGGTGAGCAGGTGGTGCAATTTGCCGTCTGGAGTGAGTTGTAGGTTCATGCGAGGGAAAGGGTCAAATGGCCATCGTCGAGACGAGAGAGATTAATGTTCTGGTGGCGGGGCACTTCGATCGTGAGACCAACGAAATCAGGGCGGACTGGCAATTCGTGATCGCCGCGGTCGATCAACACCGCCAGCCGGATCGAAGCCGGGCGACCGTAGTCGAACAGCTCGTTCATCGCCGCGCGCACCGTGCGCCCGCTATGCAGCACGTCGTCAACCAGCAGAATGTCGCGGCTTTCCAGATCGAACGGCAGGGTGGATGGCTTCACCTGCGGATGCAGGCCGATGCGCGAAAAATCGTCGCGGTAAAACGAGATGTCGAGCGTGCCCAGCGGCTGAACGCATTTCAGCAGAGCGTGCAGGCGTTCGGCCACCCACACGCCGCCGGTGTGGATGCCGACGATCAGGGTGTCGGGGGTGAGCGTGGGCGCGATGGCATCGGCGAGCCGTGCGATCAGCGAACCAGCGTCAGGCAATGAGTCGTGCATCAAAAAACCCCTGCAGGATGAGTTGGGCGGCGACGGCGTCGAGCAAGGCCTTGTTTTTCTTGCCGTGGATGCCGCGTGCGTGGAGTTCGGATTCGGCCGCGGTGCTGGTGTGGCGCTCGTCCACCAGAAACACCGGCAGATTAAAGCGCGATTCTAGTTTGCGCGCGAAGTTTTTGGCGACTCGCGTCATTTCATGTTCGCCGCCGTCGGCGTGGGTGGGCAAGCCCAGCACCAGCAGCACCGGCTGCCATTCGGCAATGAGTTTTTCGATCGCGGCCAGGCGCGCCTCGGTGGATTCGGCCTGTATGACCGTGAGCGGATGCGCGACGCCGATCGACAGTTCGCCCGACGCCGCGCCGGTGCGTTTTAACCCCAGATCAAAGGCGAGCACGACGCCATGCGTATCAACGAAGCTCAAGCGTGCCCGGCTTCTTCAGACAGGCTGGCGAAATCGATGCCCAGCAGTTTCATCGCGGCCGGCAGGCGCGCTTCGGGCGCCAGGTCGAAAATCACCTGCGGATCGGCCGCCACCGACAGCCAGGCATTCTGCTTGAGTTCGTTTTCCAGTTGGCCGGGGGACCAGCCCGCGTAGCCGAGCGACACCATGAATTTGTCCGGCCCAGCGCCCTGGCTCACTGCTTCGAGCACATCCTTGGAGGTGGTGAGGCTGATGGCATTGTTGACGGTGAGCGTGGAGCTGAAAGTGAGTGGCGGGGTGTGCAGCACGAAGCCGCGCTCGGTCTGTACCGGGCCGCCAAAATACACGGTTTTCCGATGCAGGCGCTCGGGCAGGGAGAGCCCGATTTGCTCGAATAGCGTGGACAAATCGAGATCGATCGGCCGGTTGATCACTACGCCCAGCGCGCCCTGATCGCTGTGGTCGCAGATGTAGGTCAGCGTGCCGTTGAAATTGGGATCGACCATGCCCGGCATGGCGATCAGGAAATTGTGGGTGAGATTGACGGTATCCATGATTGCGCTCCCATTGTAATCTGCCTCAAATCGGGTCAACACCTTTTTCGACAACACGCTCATTCACTATAGCGACCAGCGCAAGCCATGCCTGAATACATCCGGGCCCGCGGTATTGCCGTTCATCATTTCAAGGACGCGGTGATTTTCGGACGCAAGCAAGTGCCGACAGCCAGCAAAACGCTTTTCAGCACTCCCAGCCCTGAATCGCCGCCTTGCGCGCCAGCCCCCAGCGATAGCCGCCGAGTGCGCCGGATTCGCGGATCACGCGGTGGCAGGGGATGAGATAGGCCAGCGGGTTGGCGGCAACCGCGTTGCCGACGGCGCGCGCTGCGCGCGGATGGCCGATGCCCTCGGCGAGCGTGCGGTAGGTCGTCAGCCCGCCCGGCGGAATCGCCAGCAGCGCGCGCCACACCTGAAACTGGAAATTGCTGCCCTTGACCCACAGCGCGAGCGGCGCGGCCGGGCGGGCGGCGTGAAAGATCGCCGCGATTAGCGGTGCGGTCGCGGTCGCGTCCGCTTGCAGGATCGCGTACGGCCAGTCGGCATGTAATAGCGACTCGGGGTCTTCGCCCACGGCCAGAAAATGCAGCTTGCAGATGCCGCGCGCGCTGGCAGCGATTAGCGCATCGCCGAACGGCGTCGGATGCACGCCATAGCGAAGCGCCAAGCCCTGACCGCCGGACTTTGCCTCGCCGGGCGACACCGCGTCGAGCGTGACGAACAGATCATGCAGCCGTCCCGGCCCGGACAGCCCGGCGTCCAGACTCAGGCTCAGCACATCGCGCGTCGCATCGAGCCGGGCGCGTGCGTAATCCAGCGTCAGGCTTTGCAGAAATCGCTTGGGGCTGATCCCCGCCCAGCGGGTGAACAGACGCTGGAGATGCGGTTCGCTGAGATTCAGGTGCTGAGCCAGCGTGGCAAGATCGGGCTGATCGCGCCGGTGTGCGTGCAGATACCCGATCGCTTCGGCGATGCGGGCGTAATCGCGGCTGGAATTAGCAAAAGGCCTTGTCATGCCGGGACTGTACTGTGGGCTTGGAGCAGCAGCCACCCGATTCTTGCTGTCGTGGGGAATAAAAAGCCGGGTCACCCCGGCTTTTTATTCCCCCGATCTGGCTAGCTCACGCAGCCTGGTGCCGAGCCGTAGCAGGTGGTGTGACCCCGGTGGTATTGGATTCAGGATTATTTTAATGTTTCGACGCGAATGTCACATTAATGCCTATATAGGATCCTTCGCTGGCGGAGTTTTGAATGACAGGTTCCAGAATGTACTCGTCCGTGACATACGCACCCAGCGCAGATCCCGCAATATGGTAGGCCGCATCAAGCGCCTGGTTTCGCCCATTTCCATTTGTGGCGTATTCATACCAGCTTTCCAGCACAGCGCCCACGCTACTCACCCCAAAACCGATCCAGCCTCGGTGTTCTCGATACTCTGGATAATAAGAATCTACTATGGCAGTGATGCCGCCCGCCGCGACAGTCCCGAAAACAAAATGGCTGGCTTCGCTGTTAAAGCTATCAGTCGCATAGACGTTTGACGTGATCAGCATGCTGGCAGCCAATACCCAGTTAAATTTCATTTGAGTTCCTTTTTCAGTCGTGTCCGGTTAAAAATCAAGCAGAGTCAGTTTGACATCTTGTGACGTTGGATATTTTCGTTGATGTCGGGCTGCAAGGCGCCTGCCGAATACTGGGTTAGAGTCAGCATTCCGTCAACCTTGGGACGGTCGGCAAGCTTGCTACCGGGTGTTGCGTGCAATAAAAAAGCCGGGTCACCCCGGCTTCTGTGCGACCCGATCCGGCTGGCTTACGCAGCCTTTTCGTGATGGTATCCGGTCACGGTATCCACCTCGGTCTTGGAGCCGAGCAGCACTGGGACGCGCTGGTGCAGGCCTTCGGGCGCCAGGTCTAGAATGCGCTCGCGCCCGGTGGTGGCCGCGCCGCCGGCCTGCTCGACAATGAAGGCCATCGGGTTGGCTTCGTACATCAAGCGCAGTTTTCCGGCCTTGGCGGGATCCTTGGTGTCCTTGGGATACATGAAAATGCCGCCGCGGGTGAGGATGCGGTGCACTTCGGCGACCATCGAGGCGACCCAGCGCATGTTGAAGTCTTTGCCGCGCGGGCCGGTTTTGCCGGCCAGACACTCGTCGACGTAACGCTGCACCGGCTTTTCCCAGAACCGCATGTTCGACGCATTGATCGCGAATTCGCGGGTTTCGGCGGGAATCATCATGTTCGGGTTGGTCAGCACGAATTCGCCGACATCGCGATCCAGCGTGAAGCCGTTGGTGCCGTGGCCGAAGGTCAGCACCAGCATGGTCGACGAACCGTAAATCGCGTAACCGGCGCACACCTGCTGGGTGCCGGGCTGCAGGAAGTCTTCGGCTTTGGCGGCGCGACCGGCGACCGGGGCTTTCAGGATCGAGAAAATGGTGCCGACCGAGATGTTGACGTCCACGTTGCTGGAGCCGTCGAGCGGGTCGAACACCAGCAGATATTTGCCGAGCGGATACTGGTTGGGAATGGGATAGACCTCATCCATTTCCTCCGACGCCATCCCGGCCAGATGGCCCGCCCACTCGTTGGAGCGGATCATGATGTCGTTGGTGATGACGTCGAGCTTCTTCTGCGTTTCGCCCTGCACGTTTTCGGAATCGAGCGAGCCCATCACGCCCAGCAGCGCGCCCTTGTTCACGACATTGGAAATCGCCTTGCAGGCGGTGACGACGTCGTTCAGCAGCGAGGTGAAATCGCCGGTGGCGCCGGCGGTGCGGCGCTGTTCTTCGATGATGAACTGGGTGAGGGTGGTACCGGTATGCATGGCAAGCTCCAGAAAGGGAATAAACAAATAAGAATATTAGAGTAATCGAGCATTTTATCACGTGATAAAGACAATCAATCCACACGAATGACGAGGCGGATGTGGCATAAAAAAACCCGCCCTGAGGGCGGGTTGAGTAAGGTGGGCCGCCTTTCTGGCGTGGCGGCGCTTTTTACACCATCAGGTGCGTCGCCGGACAGCGAATCCAACTAATCCCAGTCCCGCCAGCAGCATGGCCCAGCTATCGGCTTCGGGCACCGGTGTCGCTGCTTGCACGGTGAGGCTGCGCAGTTTGATGAAATCGTCCTTCTGCATGATGCGCGCCGATACCGCGAGCCAGTCGTAGCTGCCGACCAGGCCTGCCAGGTTGACGGCATAGATGCCGTTAGGCGCTTTGTTGTTAATGAACGGGGTCTGCGTGCCCAGGCTGGACGGCGCCGTGCCGAGCAGATTCGGCGTACCGCTGCCCGCCCACAGACTGAGATCGGAGTCTCCTTGCGTGTTGTAGTCAATGCCGAACTGGCGCAATGACAAGTTGCCGAGACTGACGCGCTGGGAGAAGGTAAACAGGATCAGATCGTCTGCGTCGCGGTTATTCAGCGTGTGCATCATGTTGGTGTCCGAGCAGCTCACGCCTTCGATGCGGTTGCACACGCCCATGCCCCAGCCGTCGTAAATCCCCAGCGCAGCCGTTTCATATTTACCCTTGGCGCCGGTGGTTGACCAAGCGGTGGCGGTTACGCTGAGGCTGTCCAGCGTTTGCGTATAACTGTTGCCGAATGCTGTTGAGGCGGGGATGCTGGAGAGAAAGGAAAACTCGACCGCAGCGGCCTGGGTCGAGAACAGAGCCAAACCAAGCAGGGTGGAGCGCAGGGTGAAAGACATATTGACTCCTGATGAAATGGGTGACGCCGCAAGGGCGCCGTGGAATGCCCAAGACACGAGCAATCGGCATTCCAGACATCAGGAAATCAGTTGAAAAATAGTTTTTTTATTTTGAAGCGAACGCTGACACAGGTTGCTGTTCGGAATTGGTGAATGCAAGCCGTTGATTACTAGACTATATTTTTTATCAGTCGGTGCCAACCAGTTGGTCGGATCGAGTGAAGGTCCAGGTGCGGGTAATCGACAGAATGTCGGTTTTTTTCCGCATATCGTCGGGAAATGCCGCGTAGGGTGATGCGAGTTCGACAATCTTGACGGCGGCGGCATCGAGAATTTTCGAGCCGGACGTCCGATCCACCTCGACCGCTTCGAGGCGGCCATCGGCGTAGATCGACACCGTTAGCTTCAGGCTGCCGTAAATGCCCTGACGGCGCGCGGCCTCGGGGTAATTGACGTTGCCAACGCGTTCGACCTTGGTGACCCAGTCTTCCACGTAACGTGCAAACGCGTATTCCCTGACATTGGCGCCGACAAATGCGCGCTTCGGGCGTTTTTGGTACTCGTCCCACTGTTGCGAGATGCGCGCCTGCAACTGCGCCATTTCGCGCGCCTGCTGGTTGAGTTGGCTGGCGTCGATGACGGGCTGTACAGGGGTCGGCTGCCTGGTTTGCGGCTGGTTTTGCAGTTGCGCGTTGGGCTTCAACTGGCTCAGCAAGACCTTGGCTTGTTGTTCCAGATCAGCCACCCGTGTCTGTATTGCGGCTTCCTCGCTGCCGGCCTGCGTTTGCGGGCTGGCGGGCAACGGGCTTTTCAGCCGCCGCTCTTCGTCGGTGTTGCCGCCGCCCGCCAGATTCACCTGCGCCAGCGCGTCGGGGTTGAGCGGCGCGTCCGCGCTTTTGGCGTTGACCAGCACCACTTCCATCGGCAGATTGGGGTCTTCGAACAGGCGCGGGTTGACCTGCACAAACTGAGTTGACAGCGCCATGCCGTGTATTGCAGCCGATGCCAGCAGCGCCAGCGCGATGCGCGTGCCTTGCTTGGAGGGGGCGGCAAGTGAGGAGGGCGCAGCAGACATCATGCGAATCAGTCGTGGGGGTAAGCCGGATTCTACGCAGCGGCAGCGCTGCTGTCAGGCGGCGTCAAGGTTTCCAGCAGTTCGGCGTGAAAGTTGATGTCGAGCAGGTCGATGCTGGAAATTGCCAATCGCACTTTCGCGCCGGCCGCCACCCCCATCACCGACGGCGCGCGCGTCACCATCGGTAGCGACTCGAAGCGCACCAGGTCTTCGCGGATCACGCTGGCGGTGACTTCGCTGATATTTTCCTGGAGCAGCCAGCGCAGCATCCAGTAACGTTCCAGCCGCCGCTGGAATTCGTTGTAGGCGTCGTAGGCCAGCTCGAATTCGCGCACCACCGAAAACAATTGTTCGCTGCGCGGCGGATACACCGGGTCGGTCTGTTGCACCAGCGAGATGATCTGGCGCTGGTTGACCAGATCGACATAGCGCCGCAGCGGCGACGACGACCAGGCATATTGATCGACGCCCAGCCCGACGTGCGGATCGGGCGAAGTCGTCATCCGCGTTTTGCCGCCCGCCTGCGCACGGTAAATGCCCGGCACGCGGTTTTCCGCCAGCCAGCCGCCCCAGTGCGCGTTGGCAAAAATCATCAGTTCCGACACCACCTTGTCGATCGGGCTGCCGCGTTTGCGCGGCACGATGCTGACGCGTTCGCCATCGACTTTGAAGTTGTAATCGACGCGATCGACCGTGTCGGCCTTGCCGCGCCCGGCTTCCAGCACGGCGGCAAAGTCGCGCAGCCATTCCAGTTCGCGGCGGTAGGGATAATCGGGCGTCGCCGGATTGCGCAGCGTGTCGTCGTTGAACTGCACTTCCAGCGATTCGTGGCGCAGGTTGGCGGCGATATGCACCATTTCCAGTTTGGTTTCGGTGCCGAGCACACGCAGATCGGACGCCACCTCCACATACAGCGACAGCGCCGGACAGTCGTGGGTTTCGCCCAGGGTGTAATGGTGAATCAGCGCCTCCGGCAGCATGGTGATCTTGTCGCCGGGGTAGTACACGGTCGACAGCCGGTCTCGCGCGATCTGGTCGAGTTCCGAACCGGGCGCAATGCCGAGCGCGGGGGCGGCGATGTGGATGCCGACACGAATCGTACCGTCGTCCAGCCATTGCACCGACAGTGCATCGTCGATCTCGGTGGTGGCTTCGTCGTCCATCGAAAACGCGCGCACGCTGCTCTTCGGCAGTTCGGGCGGGTCGAGTGGTTCGTTCACTGGATTGAAGCCGGTGCCGCGCGGAAAGTATTCCAGCAGGAAAGTCGCCAGATGAAAATCGAGCGTCGATGGAATCGCGCCGCAGCGTTCGATCAGCCTTAATTGGGATAGCCCGCTGGCCGCCGCCGCGTCTTCCAGCGCCTTGTATTCCAGGGTGTTCTTGTCCGGCGCAATCAGAATGCGCGGGATCAGCGAGGCGAATTCAGGCGGCAAGCGGAAGGCCGCGAGTTCAGCCGCCAGATGCGCCTGCTTTTCCGCCGCCAGCCGTTTTTTCTCCAGCCCGGCCTTGGCTGCCGCCAGCGTCTCGGCTGGCGCCGGGCGGTAGCGGCCCTTGCCCTTTTTGTGGAAGTGAATCGGCGACGCGTGCAGCTTCAGCAGCAGCGCCACCGACTCCGCCGGGCGCGGCGCGTGGCCGTAGTATTCCTGCGTCAGCGCCTCGAAGCCGAACTCGTCGGCGCCTGCGGCTTCCCACAAAAAATCGGCGTCGAGTTCGCTGGTCAGCGTCTCCGCCTCGGCCATCACTTCGTTTGGCGCGGGCGCGGCAAAACGCAACAGGATCGCCGCCGCCTTGATCTTGCTGCGCTTGCCCGAGGCGGTTTCCACCTGCGCCGTGGCGTCGGTTTCGGACAGGATGGAACCGGCCTTGAAATGGCCGTCCTCTTCAAAAATGAGGTGCATGAGAAATCAGAAATCCAGAATGGTTGGGTAGTGGCGCTCGAACCCGGCAAAGCCGTGGTCGCCGCCGTCTTCGATGATTTGCGTGGCGCCCGCGTAATAGGCCACTGCGTCGCGGTAATCCAGCACCGCATCGCCGGTCTGCGCCAGCAGCAGGTAACGCTCGGGCTGGGTGATGGCGGTTATATCCAGTGCGGCAAGTTCGGCCAGATGAGACTCGGTGAGCACCCACTTCTCGCCGGTGTGCCAGTTGGTCTGGGTGCCGAGCGAATCGCGCATCAGCTTGTGCGCATGCACCGCCGGGTTTACCAGCACCGCTTTCCAGCCGTGCTTTTCCGCCAGATACGTGGCATAAAACCCGCCCAGCGAACTGCCGACCAGCGTGATTGCAGTGGCGCGGCCGCGCGCCAGCGTCGATTCAATCTTGGCGATGGCTTCGCGCGGGCTGTTGGGCAGCGCCGGACAATAGTAATCCGCCAGTCGGCCGAGGCTCGCCATGTACTCGCCGAGTTGTTTGGCTTTGCCAGACGCAGGGGAGGAGTTGAAGCCGTGGAGATAGACAATCATCTCCGGATTTTACCGGGGCGGCAGGGATAACAGAAATGTCAGACCTGGCTGGTCGCTGCGCTGAAACGCAGCGTGACCGAGAACCCATGGCCGCCGTCCGCGCGCGGCAGGCCGTCGCCCAGTTCGAGTTGCGCATGGGACAGGGCGGCGATGCGGGCGACGATGGACAACCCCAGCCCGCAGCCTTCTGCCTCGACCTCGCCGCGCACGAAACGCGCGCTCAGTTGCGAGCGCAGGGCTGGCGCCACGCCGGGGCCGTCGTCTGCGACGGTGAGGATGCAGTCTGAGCCGTTGCGCGCGAGGCGCACCTCGATGCGCGCGCCTTCGCCGGCGTAGCGCTGCGCGTTGTCCACCAGGTTGCGCAGCGCGATTCGCAGCCAGGATTCGGTGACCAGGACCACGCAGCCTGGCGCCGCCTCGACCACCAGGGATTGCGCCTGACGCTGCGCGTGCGGCAACAGGTCGGCGCACACGGCGGCGATGACGTCGGCCGGATCCAGCAGCGCGGGTGCGCTGCCCGGATTGGCCGGGTCGACGCGCGCCAGCGTCAGCAATTGTTCGACCAGATGTGTCATCCGCTCCACGCCCGCGATCACTTGCATCAGCGCGTGCCGCTGGCTGTCGGCCGTTTGCGCGCGCAGCGCGACCTGCGCCTGCACCTTCAATGCCGCCAGCGGCGTACGCAGTTCGTGCGCGGCATCCGCCGCGAAGTGGCGTTCATTTTCGAAGGCGGTGGTCACCCGCCGGATCAGCGCATTGAGCGCTGCCCGCAAGGGGGCAATTTCGCTCGGCAACTGAGCCGATTCGTCGAGCGGCGTCAGCGCTTGCGCGTCGAGCATGCCGACCTGACGCGCTACCCCATCCACCGGCCGCAGCGAGCGCCCCACCCCCCACCAGACGACCAGCGCCATCAGCGGCAGCGCCAGTGCGGGAGGCAGCAGCAGCGATAGCCCGATCTCACGCGCCAGCCGCTCGCGCGCGGCGTGAGCCTGGCCGACCACGACGCGGTATTCGGCGTCGATATCCTGCACCGCATAAAACCGCCAGCGTGCGCCCTGATGCGGGTGTTCGCTGAAGCCTGTTGTCACGCCCGTTTCAAATTCCGTGTGACCGGATGAAGTCATCAGGCGCTGCGCCTTGCCATCCTTGGCGTGCCAGATCTCAAACGCGATCGGCACCGGGTCATGCCGGATGTGTTCGTGCAATTCTTGTACGAAATGGTCGACTTCGCCCCCCGCCACGATCGCCAGCAGGGTATCGGCCACCTGGGTCAACTGGGCGTCGAGCAACTCGTCCGCCTCGTGATGGGCGCGCTGATAGACCACCAGCACGGACAACAGCCAGATCGTCGCCACCGCGCCGGTCAGCAGCCACACCAGCCGGCGGCGCAGCGAGTAGGACGCCGCGCCGCTCATGCCTGAGCCGACGCCGACGCCATGTAACCGACCCCGCGCACGGTGCGGATCAGTTCGTTGCCGAGCTTTTTTCGCAGGTGGTGGATATGGACTTCGAGCGCGTTGCTGTCGACTGCATCGTTCCAGGTGTAGAGCTGTTCTTCCAGCGTGCGCCGGGTCAGCACGCGGTCGGCGTTTTGCAGCAGCAGATGCAGCAAATCGAATTCGCGCGGCGTCAGTTCAACCGATAGTCCGGCGCGCGTCACGCTGCGCGCCGCCGGATTGAGTTCGATTTCGCCCAGCGTGAGCAGCGGCTCCGGGCGGCCGTGGGCGCGCCGTACCAGCGCGCGCAGCCGGGCGGCAATCTCGTCCAGATCGAATGGCTTCAGCACGTAGTCGTCGGCGCCCAGATCGAGCCCGCGTACCTTGTCTTCCAGTTGGTCGCGCGCGGTGAGGATCAGCACCGGCGTTGCATCATGGCGACCGCGTAGCCATTGCAGCACCGACAGGCCATCGCGCTTGGGCAGCCCCAGATCGAGCACCACTGCGGCAAAGCTTTCGGTGGACAGCGCGGCCACCGCCGCCTCGCCGTCGCGCAGCCAGTCGACGGCATAACCCGCCTGCGTCAGCCCGGCCTGCAGCCCGTCGCCCAGCATCCGGTCATCTTCCACCAACAATATGCGCATGGCTCGGCTTTATCCTTGGGCCTTATTTCGGAATCCTGACCGCGTCTTCATTGAATACGCCCTGTTCCGCCTGGCGGTGGCAGGCCGCGCAGTTGGCGGCGGATCCCACCGCCTTGCGCGACCACACCGCGTGCGGCACCTCGTCGTGCTTGCGCACAAACCAGCGGGTTTCGGTGATGCGCATGGGCGCATCCTGCGCTCCCATGCTCCGCATCACCCGATTGCCCATCTGGCTGGCGCCGCTATCGGCGGCATTGGTCTCCAGGAAGCGCAGGATATCAGCCTGGGTTGCCGGATCGAGGCTGGCGTTTTCGCCGAAGTGCTGGTCGAGGCCGCCCATCACGCGGCGCCAGGATGCCTTCGGCAGGAACGCCGGCGCGTATGCGATATGGCAACTCGCGCATTCCTGTTGCCAGGCCTGGTGGGTCAGCCGCGGCAGGGTGTCGCCGCCGCCATCGCCGCGTGCCTCGCCCGAAGGCAGCGAAAACGCCAGCAGGCTGACCATCCCGACTGTCGTCAGCACGCCGATACCACGCAATAGATAATTCATGATGGGCTTCCTATTTAAGCTGAGTCAGCCAGACGATGAAGTCGCCTTTTTCCTGCGCGCTGCATTCGCGTTGCAGCACATCCTGACAGTTGCGGCGAAACCATTTTTCGACCTTGGCGGCATCGGTGAAGCGTTCCGGATTCGCGATCGGCGCCAGCGGCTCGATGCGTTTGCCGACGCGGGTGCGCCCGGCCTGTTGCGGACTGGCAGTGTGGCAGCCGGCGCAGCTCACCGGCTGGCCATCGCGCCCCGCATGTTCGGTACGGTACAGCGCCGCGCCACGGGTGGCGGACAGGGCTGACACCGGGACGCCCGCCTCCTGCGCGTAACGCGTCATCAGGCTGGCTGGGGTGTCGGCGGCCAGCGTGATGGCCGAAGTCATCCCCAGCGTCGCCAAGCCCATGCAGGCGATGCGCTTAATCATGCTTCACCCCGCTATCTGCCTGATGGTATTGCTTGCCGGTGATCATGCTCTGCGCCACCCGATCGCCGCGCAGTTGGTGAAACACCAGTGCCGCCAGGTGCACGCCGATAAAGCCGAGCATCAAGTAGAAGCCGACTTCGTGCGGCTCACCCAGCACGTCTTCCAGCCACTCCGCCTTGCCCAGCCAGCCGGCCAGCGGCCCGGCCTGAAACTCGCTGGCGGCCAACCCCATCCCGGTGACGACCATGAATGCCATCACGCCGTAGGCAAACAAATACCCCAGACTGGCGACAGCATCGTGTCCTGCGCGATGCTTGGTGGGCAGGCGCCGTGTCTTGAGACTGTCCTTCCACACAGCGGGGTGCCACAGATCGCGCCAGCGTGCGCTAACCGGCCCGACCACGCCCCACAGCAGGCGCGCCATCAAGCCCGTCGCCAGCACATAGCCGCTGAGAATATGCAGGTTCCACAGGGTCTTTTCAGTCGGGGTGTGCTCATACCAGTCGGCGAGCTGGCTGGTGGCGATGAGCGCCACGATAGCCAGGGCTATCACCCAGTGCAGCAGCCGCAGCAGCGGGTCGAACACACGGTGGGCTTGAGTTTTCAGGTGTGACATGGTGACCTCCAACAATCATGCGATGGAGCCACTGTAAGCGCGCAGACTTAACGCAAGCTTAAGTGGCGGTCATGGCGCCGACGACAACGGCACATGTTGCAATTGACCGTCGCGCGCGCGCCGCGCTGTCTCCTGATAGGCGCCGATCGCGCGCGTCACCAGCGCATCCGGCTGGCGCGCCGGCGCCACGATTTCCTGCTGCGCGTTCAGCCGCCAGTCCTCGATTTTGCGTCCGGGGCTCAGTACCACTAACTGGTCTGGGGTCAGATAGCCCAGCTTTTGATAGGTGGCGATGAAAGCGCGTCCGCTGTCGGGATAGGCGCGCAGCACGCTGCGACCCATGAAGCGCGTGTGTTCGGGCAGCCCCAGCAGATCGAGCACGCTAGGCACCAGGTCGATCTGGCTGGCGAGCCGGCTATCGGTGTGCGGCGCCAGATGCGCGGGGGAATAGAGGATCGCGGGGATGTGGTAGTTCTCCGGCGGCAGGCTGGTGCGGCCCTTGCTCGACGCGCAATGATCGGCCACCACCACGAACACCGTGTCCTTGAACCAGGGTTTGCTGCGCGCCATTTCGATGAAACGTCCGAGCGCATAGTCGGAATATTTCACCGCACCCTGGCGGCTGCGCGTCAGGTCGATGCGGCCGTCGGGAAAAGTGAACGGCGTGTGGTTGGAGGTCGTCATCAGATGCATCAGGAAAGGCTTGCCGCTGGCGGCATCGCGATCCATCAGCTCCAGCGCGTAGTCGTACAGGTACTCGTCGGCCAGTCCCCAGATATTGCCGAAACCGCGATGCCGCTCGGGAAACTGGCTGCGGTCGATGGTCTGGTAATGGTTGTTGCCGAAATAGACATCCATGTTGTCGAAGCGCGAATAGCCGCCGTACATGAAGCGGTTGACGTAGCCGTGGTCGGCCAGCACCGCACCCAGCGTTTCCAGGTTGTCGTTGTTTGCGCGCCAGATCATCGAGTGTCCGGGCAGCGGCGGGATGCCGAGCGATAGCGCTTCCAACCCGCGTACGGTGCGGTTGCCGGTGGCGCGCAGGTTGGCGAGGAACAGGCTCTGGCTGGCCAGCCGGTCGAGCTGGGGGGTGATATTTTGGGTGTTGCCGCCATACGCCATATAGCTGGATGACAGGCTTTCCAGGGTGACGATGACGACATTTTTCGGCGCTGTCGTGGCGACGATGCGCGGCTGGGGCGCAACCGGCGCAACCGTCTGCGCTTGCGTGGGATAGAACTCGAAATAGTCGATTTCGTTGTTTCTGAACGCATAGCCCATGCTGTACAGGCCGTTGGCGGAGAGTTCCTTCTGGTATTCGTTGACGCCGTGGCGCGCGTCAATCGACCACGCCGCAGACAGCACGATGGCGATGGCCATACTCGCCAGCCACGCAGCGACCCGGCTGCGGCGCCGTGCGGCAGGTGTCGCCGCGCGCACGAGCCAGTTGCGGCTGACCCACACCAGCGCCAGCGTGACGACGGCCAACGTGCTGAGCAAGGCGCCGACCGGGAAGCTCTCGCGGATGTTGCCGACCACTTCGCGCGTATAGATCAAATAGTCCACCGCGATGAAGTTGAAGCGCACGCCGAACTCGTCCCAGAAGAACCATTCCGCCATCACCCCGAAGCCGATGGCATACAGGCCGGCTGCCGCAACAGCCAGAATCAGTCCGCGCCGGACAAGACCGGGTCCGGTCAACTTGCGCGACCCGAGCGCGCTTTCCAGCAGCAGGATGGCCGGCACCGCCAGACTGAGCGTCACCAGGTCGAACGCCAGACCGACCCCCAGCACGGCGGCGGCCGAGGCAAACGTCAATTGCGCGGCGTGCCAGGTCTGCGCCATCAACACCAGGCGCAGGCCGGTGTGCAAAAGCAGAAACCCGGCAGCTAGCCAGGCGGTGAGGGGATAAGTCGCGGCCAGCGCGGAAATTGAACGAATGCGCGTACGTGTGGTGAAATGCATGAGGTTCCCTATAGTGCTGCTGACAGGATCGCATTCCGAACTTAAGGCAAGCTTAAGGATTGACAGGCACGATGCCGACATCTCCGGACGGGCTGGAAGTTCGGATCAGCAACCCGTAATTTTACCTGCATATTTTTTCAGCCTGACTGTGTCACATAGAATCATCCGCTTCCTGATGCTCTGGTTTTTCGTCGCACTGCAGGCGATGACGCCGTTCGTCCATGCCCACGCGGGCACAGTGCAGCTCAATCACGCGGGGTTTCTGCATCTGCATCAGGGTGTGCATGGCGATGTTGCCTACCATGCGTTTGCGACCGATGAACACGGTGCCGAGGTGGTGGTGGCGCAAGGCATGCCGCTGCGGGTCGATGGCTTGGGCGCGGCCAACGATGCGTCGCTGGCTGTGACCCTGCCGCTGCCGCGCATCGGCGCCGCCACCCCGCCCGGCGCGGGTCTGCCCGCACCGCCGCCGCTGCATCTTGCGCTACCCGCCCACACCCGTCCTCACGCCTTAGCCCCGCCTTCTGCCTGATCGCCCATTGCGGCGCGTTGCCTTGCACGCGCCTGCCTGCTGTTTTTTGCTCATGGAGATCAAGCATGACCCCTGCATTTTTTGCTACCCCTGTTTTTGTTTGGGCGCTATTCGGTACCGCCGCTGCCGTTGCGGCTGATGTTTTGCCGCTGACTGCGGCGCAGAAAGCCAATCTCGGCATCGCCACCGTGGCCGCCGCCACCCAAACCGCCAGCCCGGCGCTTACCTATCCGGCACGGGTGACGTTGCCGCCTGCCAGCGTGCGCGTCGTCGCCGCTGCCGGCGCGGGGTTGGTGACGCAACTCCATGTGCAGGCGGGCGACACGGTCAAACGCGGCGCGCCACTCGTCACTTTGTCGATGCCGGGTCTGGCCGATGCGCAGAACGCCTTGACCCAGGCGCGGCTGAAATCGCAGCTTGCCGCCAGCAATGCGGCGCGCGATGAAAAACTGTTCGGCGAAGGCCTGATCGCCGAGTCGCGCCTGCGCGCCACGCAATCCGAAGCGCAGTTGGCGCGCGCCAGCCTGATGGCCGCGCAAACTTTGCTGTCGATGCTGGGTGCGGGCAAGGTGTCAGGCAGTGCGATCACGCTCACCGCGCCGATCGCCGGCGTGGTGACGGAAAGTGTCGCTGAGCCGGGGCAGCGGGTGGATGCCGGGATGGCGCTGGTGAAAGTGGCGGATGTGTCGAAACTTGCACTGGAGATTCCGCTGAGTTCCGCGCAGTCTCGCCAGGTTGCCGTTGGACAAGCGGTTACGGTCGCGGACAGCCCGGCCAGCGGGGTCGTCACAGCGCTGCTGCCGCAGCTCAACGCCTCGCAAAGCGTGTTGGCGCGTGCCAGCCTGGTTGACCCGCAAAAGCTGTTGCGTCCCGGCCAGTCGGTGCAGGTCGCCCTTGCGGGCGCGCAGTCGGCGCAGGGGCTGGCCGTGCCCGCCGCCGCGCTGGCATGGAAGTCGAGCGCGGCGTATGTGTTCGTCGAAACTCCGCAGGGCTTCACAGCGACGCCGGTCAAGTTGCTTCGCCAGAACGCCAGTCAGGCCGAAATCACCGGCCTCGCTGTAAGCAGCCAGGTCGCGGTCAAAGGCGTGGCCGCGCTTAAAGCGCAATGGCTGGGAGAGTAGTCATGTTGAATACCCTGATCGAATTCGCACTGGCGCGACGCTGGCTGATGCTTGCGTTGGCGCTGGCGCTCGCCGGGCTGGGCGTGCGTGCGTTCCAGCAGATTCCCATTGATGCTTTCCCCGATGTGTCGACCACTCAGGTCAAGCTGATTCTGAAAGCGCCCGGCATGACGCCGGAAGAAGTCGAGGCGCGCATCGCCCAGCCGGTTGAAACCGAGCTGCTGGGCATTCCCAACCAGACTATTTTGCGCAGCCTGTCGAAAAACGCGCTGGTCGACATCACCGTCGATTTTGCCGAAGGCACCGATATTTACTGGGCGCGCCAGCAGGTGGCGGAACGCTTCGCCAACGTCAAGGGAGATCTGCCCGCCAATGTGTCGGGCGGCCTCGCGCCGATTTCGACGCCGTTGTCCGAGTTGTTCATGTTCACCATCGAGGGGCCGCTGAGTCTGGCGGAAAAACGCACCCTGCTCGACTGGACGGTGCGCCCGCAATTGCGCGCCATTCCCGGCGTGGCCGATGTCAATTCGCTCGGCGGGCGCGTCGCCACCTTCGCCGTGTCGCCCGATCCGGCCGCACTGGCCGCGCGCGGCGTCACTTACGCCGAGTTGCGCATGGCGCTGGAAACCAACACCCGCAACGACGGCGCCGGGCGCGTCAACGAAGGCGAGGAAACCTGGGTGGTACGCGTCAACGGCGGCGTCGGTTCGCTGGACGATCTGCGACACATCGGCATCAAAAGCGTGGCGGGCGTGGTGGTCAGTGTCGGCGATGTTGCGCGCGTGGAGCTGGGCGAGATGACCCGCTACGGCGCGGTGACGCAGGACGGCAAGGGCGAGGCGGTGGAAGGTCTGGTGATCGGGCTGAAAGGCGTTAACGCGGGCGAGCTGATCAAGAACGTCAAGATCAAGCTTGCCGAGATTCAGGCGACCCTGCCCAAAGGGGTGACGATCTCGACCTTCTACGACCGTGCGCAACTGGTCGACCGCGCCGTCGGCACCGTCAGCAAAGCGCTGCTCGAAGCCGCCGTGCTGGTGGTGATTTTGCTGATCCTGTTCCTCGGCAACCTGCGTGCCGCGATTGTGGTGGCGCTGATCCTGCCGTTGTCGGTGCTGGCCACCTTTGTGCTGATGCGCCAGTTCGGCCTGTCGGCCAATTTGATGAGCCTGGGCGGACTGGCCATTGCCATCGGCTTGCTGGTCGATGCTGCAGTGGTGGTGGTGGAAAACATCGTCGCGCATCTGGCGCACGATCCGAAGAACACCAGTGAAACGCCGCTGCAACGCGTGCTGTGGGCAACGCAGGAAGTCGCCAGCCCGGTGACCTCGGGTATCGCCATCATCGCCATTGTCTTCATGCCGCTGCTGACGCTGCAAGGGCTGGAAGGTAAATTATTCACCCCGGTCGCGCTGACCATCGTGTTCGCGCTGGCGTCGTCGCTGCTGCTGGCGCTCACCGTGATTCCGGTGCTGGCCTCGATGCTGTTGAAGCAGGGCGCGCATGAAGACCCGTGGCTGTTGCGCAAGTCGCAGGGGATTTACACCCGGATGCTCGACAGTGCGCTGGCGAAGCCGAAAATCGTCTACCTCACCGCCGGTGTGCTGATGCTGGCGGCGGTCAGCGTGTATCCGTTAATCGGCAAAACCTTCATGCCGACGATGGACGAGGGCGACATTCTGGTGCAACTGGAAAAACTGCCGTCGATCAGTCTGGAAGAAGCCGTTGCGCAGGATTTGCGGGTGCAGCAGGCGCTGCTTAAAAACATTCCGGAAATCCGCCGCATCGTTGCGCGCGCCGGCGCCGACGAGTTGGGGCTCGACCCGATGAGCCTCAACGACACCGATACCTTTCTGGTGTTGAAGCCGCAGGCCGAATGGCGCAAGCCCGACAAGGAATGGCTGACCGGGGAAATCCGCACCGTGGTCGAAGGCTTCCCCGGCATCGCCTACACCTTCACCCAGCCGATCGACATGCGGGTGTCGGAAATGCTCACGGGTTCGCGCGGCGATATCGCGATCAAGATTTTCGGCCCCGACCTCGCCACGCTCAACCGGCTGACCGGCGAGATATTCAGCGTGGTCGAAAAAATCCCCGGCGCATCCGACGTGTATACCCAGCAGAACGCGGGCGTGCAGTATCTGCAGGCGGAAATCGACCGCGATGCCGCAGGGCGTTTCGGCCTGTCCGCCGACGATGTCGCCATGCTGCTGCGCACCCAGCTCGAAGGCGAAGTCATCGGCACCATCCAGCAGCAGGGGCGGCGTATTCCGCTGCAACTGCGTGGCCCCGCCAACTTGCGCGAATCGCCGGACGCGCTGCAGGCGATTCGTCTGACGTTGCCGGATGGCCGCGAAATCAGCCTCGACCAGGTGGCTACGCTCAAGCGCACCACTGGACCGGTGGCGGTCAAACGCGAAAACGCCGCGCGCTTTACGGTGGTGCAGAGCAACGTCTCCGGGCGCGATCTGGTGAGCTTTGTCGAAGGTGCAAAAGCCGCCGTGGCCGCCGAGGTCAAGCTGCCGCCCGGTTACAGCATCACCTGGGGCGGCCAGTTCGAAAACCAGCAGCGCGCTGCGCAGCGATTGATGATCGTGGTGCCGGTGGCCTTGCTGCTGATCGGCTTTTTGCTCTACGTCACCTTTGGCGACGTGAAGCAAGCCCTGCTGGTGATGATGAACGTGCCGCTGGCGCTGATCGGCGGCATCTTCGCGCTGTGGGCGTCGGGCGAGTATATGTCGGTGCCCGCCTCGGTCGGCTTTATTGCGCTATTAGGCATCGCGGTGTTGAACGGGGTGGTGCTGGTCAGCCACTTCAACCAGTTGCGTGCGCAGGGCTTGCGTGGCAACGCCGTGGTACGCGACGGCGCGCTGCGCCGCCTGCGTCCGGTGCTGATGACCGCCAGCATCGCCGCCTTCGGCCTGGTGCCGCTGTTGTTTGCGACCGGGCCCGGCTCCGAAATCCAGCGCCCGCTCGCCATCGTCGTCATTGGCGGCTTGGTCAGCGCCACCCTGCTGACGCTGGTGATGCTGCCCTTGCTGTATCGCCAATTCATTCTGAAAGGAGCGCGGCCATGAACGCCGTTCGTATATTGAGCCCGGCGAACGCCGTTCGCACATTGAGTCTGGCGCTGGCGTGGGCATTTTCTGTCCACGCGCAGGCTGATTATTTACCCGACCCCAAAGCCGCCGAAGCTGCGCTGTGGGCGTCGCCCAGCGTGGCGCAGGCGCGCGGTGATTACGCTGCGCAAGCGCTGCGCGGGCAGAGCCTGCAAGCGGGGCGGGGCGAGTGGAAGCTGGACGCGGAAATCAATCAGCGTCGTATCCAGGCCACGCCCGCCGACAACTTCGGCGAGTGGGGATTGGCGCTGTCGCGCCCGCTTCGGATGCCCGCCCGCGCCGAGGCCGATCGCGCGCTGGCCGCTGCGCTGGATGCCCACGCCGAAGCCAGTCTGGGCGAAGCGCTGCACGAATCCGGGCGGCAATTGCTGACGCTGTGGTTCGACTGGTTGAATCTGGCCAGCCAGTCGAGCCAGTGGCAGGCACAGCGCCAGCTTGCCGAGCAGCAACTGACTACCGTGAATGCGCGCATCCGGCTGGGCGAAGCGCCGCGCACCGAACGGGTTAACGCCGAGGCTGCGCTGGCGCAAATCCGGCTGCAACAGCAGCAGTCGGCCACGCGCTTGCAGCAGGCGCGCAGCCGCCTGCTGGCGCAGTTTCCCGCGCTGCCGCTGACGGCGGACAGCACGCTGCCGCCGCCCACGCAACCCGGCTTTGATGGCTCGGTCGAGCAGTACATCGACGCGGTGCTCGAACACAATCACGAGTTGTTCCGCGCGCGTCGTCAGGCCGATGTGCTGCAAGCCGAAGCACGCAAGCTTGCCCAACACCGCAGCGTCGATCCCACCGTGGGCGTGTTTTATCGCAACGAAATGGGCGGCGACGAGCACATCGTGGGACTGGGTATCGGTCTGACCCTGCCGGGTGCGGCGCGCAACACCGATCAGGCGGCCGCCGAGCAGCTCGCCGCCACCGCGCAGGATGCAGCGATTCGACTGGAGCTGCGACTACGGGTCGATGCACGCGCGGATTTTGAAACAGCGGCGGCGCAGGCGGCAAACTGGCAACAGGCCGATCAGGCCGCGCAGGCGCTGAACGAAGCTGCCCGGCTGGCGGCGCGCGCGTATGAATTAGGCGAAGGCAGTCTGGATCAAGTGTTGCTCAACCGGCGGCTGGCGCTGGATGGCAGGTTGACGGTGCAGCAGGTGCAACTCGATGCACTCGCTGCAGAGGCGCGGCTGAAGCTGGATGCGCACCAGTTATGGCCGCTCGACGTGGCCGCAGACGACGCGCATGCGCATCCGTAAACAGGGAAAGTCAGCTCGCAAGCACCCTAAGGGCACGTGTGCCCCGGCGGGGATTAAAGGGCAGGCCGTGGCTGAACCGCCACGCTCAGGGCGTAGCGGGCGTTGCTGTTTGCGCAGCGGCGGGTGCAGGCTCGGGCGGGGTTAAGCTCATGTGTTGCGCCTCTGCCTGCATCGCCGCAATCTGCTCCGGCTTCAACTGCAACACCAGGCTGTCGCGCGCCTTGGCGGCGGCGTCCACCCCTTGCGCAGCGGCGAGGTTGAACCACATATAGGCACGCGCCTTATCGACTGCGGTGCCGGTGCCAAAACGGTAAAGCTCGCCCAGGCTGTATTGCGCCATGGCATAGCCGCGCTTGGCGGGTTTTTCGATCCAGTTGAAGGCGGCCTTGTAATCCTGCACCACGCCGCGCCCCTCCAGCAAGGACAGACCGTAGTGATATTGCGCTTCGGCCTGGCCTTGTTTGGCGGCGAGCGCAAACCACTTGGTGGCTTCGGCGTCATTCTGGATCACGCCATCACCTTCGGCGTAGCGCAAGCCCTGCCGCAATTGCGCTTCGGCATCGTCCACCCTATTGTGCGTGGGTGACAGGCTCGCGATCGCTGGTGCAGGCGGCGGGTCGGCATCCTGGTCGAGTGCCAACCAGGCGGTCACGCCAACCAATACGCCCACGGCGACCAGCAGCAATAAGGGTTTGAACAGATTGAGCACCCAGAAGCGATGCCGGCATTCACGGCAGCGCAACGGCGTGTGCAGCAACATGTGGCGCATGCCATCGTGGCCGTGCAGCGAGGCGGTGCGGACTTGATCGCTCCCGCATAGTGGGCAGACGCGCGACATGATGGGAAGGGTATGGCTGACCGGCGAGGGAGAACCGCCCCCGCCGTGATCCGGTTTAGAGTTTGCCGCCCGCCTGGGTCAGCAGGTAGGCGACGGCGTTGGCCAGATCGGCGTCGGACAAGTCGGCGTTGCCGCCCTTGGCGGGCATGGCGTTTTTGCCTTTCAGCGCCGATTGATACAGACCATCGAAGCCCTGGCCGATGCGCGCCGACCAGGCGGCCTTGTCGCCCACTTTGGGCGCGCCCGCCACGCCGGTGGCGTGACACGCTGCGCACGTGCTGTCAAACACTGCCTTGCCTTTGGCGGGGTCGGGTTTGGCTGCGCTGGCGCTTGCTGCGCCCGCCGCTGGAGCCGCCGCTTCAGGCGGGGTGAATTTCGCACCGGCCGCGTTGGCCATGTACGCCACCGCGCGTGCCACTTCGGTATCCGACAAATCGCCGTCGCCGCCGCGCGGGGGCATCTGGCGGATGCCTTCGGTCGCGTGCTTCACCAGCGTGTCGTAGCCTTGACCGATGCGCGGCCCCCAGTCGCCCTTGTTTTCAAACTTGGGGGCGCCCAGCGCGCCTGCCGCGTGACACGCGGTACACGTGGCGTCGTAGACTTCCTGACCGGATTTTTCGACCTTGGGGGCGTTGGCGTCGAGTGCGACCAATTGGGCAACCGGCTTGATGCGCGCGGCGGTGGCTTTCTGCGCGGCTTCGCTGGTGGTGTCGGGTTTCTGGTTGTCCTGAATGCTGAGCACCAGCATGATGACCAGAAAAATGGCCAGCAGGGGTGCGAACAGTCCGGCGACAATAGAAATGATGACTTCCTGCGGGGTGGCTTGGGTCATCTTGGCGTACGAATCGGCCATGGGAAAAGTTCCTTGGGGGGTGGTATCGAAAGGCAGGATTATACCCAAAGGGCACGAGAACCTCTTCGAGGTATACACAAAGCGGCTGCGGCAGGAAAGGGAGCGCCAGTTGAATAGACGTTGCACGGCAAAGCGGCTATGCTTCGCACGCTTTGCGCCCGTAGCTCAGATGGATAGAGTACTGCCCTCCGAAGGCAGGGGTCGCGCGTTCGAATCGCGCCGGACGCACCAGTTTTCAGGCTTCAGCCCCTTGCCGCGCAAGGGTTTAATCTCCGCCGTGCGGGTTTAAACTTCGGGCTGAAGTGATTTCGAGAGTTTCCATCATGGCTACCCCCACCCCTACCGATATCAAACTGCATCAGGCTTCGTGCAAGCTGGAAATCACGTTCAGCGATGGTGCGCATTTTGAATTGCCATACGAGTTTTTGCGCGTCTATTCGCCGTCCGCCGAAGTGCGCGGCCACGGCCCCGGCCAGGAAGTGTTGCAGACGGGCAAGCGCGAAGTGCTGATCAACGCCGCTGAACCGGTGGGCTTGTATGGCATCAATTTCTTCTTTTCCGACGGCCACGACACCGGGATTTATTCCTGGGAATATCTGCACGATCTTGGCGACAACCAGACCGCGTTGTGGGATGAGTATCTCAAGCGGATGAAAGCGGCGGGCGCTTCGCGCGAACCCGGTATCGCCAAGATGTTCGAGCAACGTCCCAAGGGCAAATAATGTCGGCGACCTGCGCCGCGGTATCGCCTCGCGCGCCCTCCGGGGCGCGTGTTGTTTTGGTCAGCCCCTACGAGCTGGGGCGGCAGCCATTTAATCTGGCGCAGCCCGCCGCCTGGTTTGCGCGCGCCGATATTGCGGTGGCCTGCCTCGATCTGTCGCAGCAAAAACTCGACCCCGAATTATTCCGGGACGCCGACTACGTGGCGATTTATCTGGGCATGCACACCGCGACGCGGATTGCCGCCGCCGCGCTGCCCAAAATCCGCGAACTCGCGCCGCGTGCGCGCATCGCCGCGTTCGGTTTGTACGCGCCGATGAACGCGGCGTGGCTGAAACACCTGGGGGTGGAAGCGGTGTTCGGCGGCGAATCCGAACCGGATTTGCTGGCCTGGGTGGACACCGGCGTCGCCCCCCAACACACCCTGGTGCGGCGCGACAAAATCGAATTCCTGTTACCGGATCGGCACGTATTGCCCGCCTTGGCGCGCTACGCCAAACTGGTGCTGGCCGACGGCAGCGAGCGGATCACCGGCTTTGCCGAAGCCAGTCGCGGCTGCAAACATCTATGCCGTCACTGCCCGGTGGTGCCGGTATACCAAGGCAAATTTCGCATCGTGCCGACCGGGATCGTGCTGGCCGACATCGCGCAACAGGTTGCCGTGGGCGCGCGCCACATCAGCTTCGGCGACCCGGATTTTCTCAACGGCCCCGCCCACGCGCTGAAAGTCGCCGAAGCGCTGCACGCGCGTTTTTCCGACCTGAGTTGGGATGCGACGATCAAAATCGAACACCTGCTCAACCACGCCGAGCTGTTGCCGCGTTTGCAGGCGTGCGGCCTGCTGTTCGTCATCACCGCCGTTGAATCCATCGACGACGCGATTCTGGAGCGGCTGGCCAAAGGCCACACCCAGGCGGGTTTCGAGACGGCGCTGACGCATTGCCGCGAACTCGGTCTCGCGCTTGCGCCGACTTTCGTTCCGTTCACGCCGTGGACGCCGCTGGCGGGTTATCGTGACCTGCTCGCCAGCTTGTTGCGGCTGCACTTGGTCGAAGCCGTGCCGCCGATCCAACTGGCGATTCGCCTGTTGGTGCCGCAGGGGTCTTACCTGCTGCATCTGGCGGATTTTGCCGCGCAAGTCGGTGCGTTCGACCAGGCGATGCTGGGCTATCCGTGGCAGGCTGACGATGCGCGCGTTGACGCGCTGCAAGCCGACATCATGGCCTGGGTGATGGCCGCCGAAACGGTCGCGCTGCCGCGCGCCGAAGTGTTCGCCGGGATATGGACGCGCACCCACGCCGCGCTGGGTGAAGCGCCGCCAGCGCTCGACCCGGCCCAGTTCGGCGACGTCATCCCGCATCATTCCGAGCCGTGGTATTGCTGCGCCGAGCCCACGGAAACCCAGCTCGCGTCTTTTTGACCATGCCGCGCCTGCTGTTGCTGCTCCCCGCTGCGGGCTACGCCAATCAGGACTTCATTGCCGCCGCCGCGCGGCTGGATATCGAGCTCATTGCCTGTGCCGATTATTGCCACCGGCTGGCGCCGGGCTGGGGCTTGCCGGCTCTGATGAGCGTACCGTTCGACCAGCCCGAGGCGGCGCTGCCGCTGGTGCTGGCTGCGTTAAGCGGCAGTTCCCCTCTCCCCGACCCTGATGGAACAACTAGCCATTCGACCAAGCCCGCAAGCGGGCAAGTCGCTGGTTGTCTCCCGCTTGCGGGAGAGGGAGCAAACGTGATGCCTTTATGCCCGTCAGGGTGCAAACCGATTAATGCAGTGCTGGCGGTGGACGATCACGGTGCGGCGCTGGCGGCGCAGTTGCGCCGCGCGCTCGGGCTGCCGGGCAATACGCCCGAAGCCATCGCCACCCTCACCGACAAGCTCGCCTTTCGCCAATTGCAACAGCAGCACGGCCTGCCGCATCCTGCATTTGCGGTGATCGACAGCGCTGTGATTAACGGCGGCATCCCGCTGCCGCCTCCGCTGTTGCCGTTTCCGCTGGTGGTGAAAGCGCGCCGCTTAAACGCCGGTCGGGGGGTGATCCGCGTCAACGATGCCGAGCAGTTTGTGCAGGCGGTGAACAGCGTGCGGCAAATCCAGGCGCGCGCGCAACGCGAAGGCGATCGCCCGCTGCTGGTCGAAGCGTTTGTGCCCGGGGCGGAAGCCGCGCTGGACGGCGTGCTCGACCAGGGGCGTTTGCGTGTGCTGGCGCTATTCGATAAACCCGATCCGCTGGACGGCCCCTATTTCGAGGAAACGCTGTTCATCACCCCCTCGCGCTTGCCCGCTGCCAGCCAGGCCGCGTTTGCCGCCGCCGTGCAACACGCCTGCGCGGCGGCGGGACTGGCTGACGGCGTGATCCATGCCGAAGCGCGCATTAACGATGCCGGCATCTGGCTGCTCGAAATCGCGCCGCGCGGCATTGGCGGATTGTGCGGGCGGATACTCGCCGCCACGCTCGGCATGGACTCGGCGGAAATCGTGCTGCGTCACGCCGTCGGCTTGCCGCTGCCAACCCAGGCGCACGGCACGGCAGCAGGCGTGATGATGATCCCGATCCCCGTCAGCGGCATCCTGCAGGGCGTGGACGGCTGCGAAGTCGCGCGCGCCTTGCCCCACATCAGCGGCATCGAGCTCACCGCGCATCCGGGTCAGTTGGTCGCGCCGCCGCCGACCGGCGCGGGCTATCTCGGCTTCATCTTCAGCCGCGCTGCCACGCCACAGATTGCCGAAGCGGCCTTGCGTGCCGCGCACCGCGCGCTTGTCGTGCGCATCCAGCCATTGCTGACGCGATGACCCCGCTGCTTGCCGACATCGCCGCCGCGATTGCCCGCGCCACCGGCGTGGCGTTCACGCCGCACACCTCGCGCGCCGTACCCGGTGGCGACATCAGCCCGGCTTTTTCGCTCGACGACGGTGTGCGACGGTTTTTTGTCAAGCTACAATCTGCCGCAGGATCGCAACAGCTCGACGCCGAAGCTGACGGACTCATGGCGCTGGCTGCCGCGCAATGCGTGCGGGTGCCGCAAGTCGTCACCCTGGGTCATGCTGCCGGACACACTTTTCTGGCGCTGGAATGGCTCGACCTGCATGGCAGCGGCGACGCCGCGCGGCTGGGCGAACAATTGGCCATGCTGCATCGCATTCCGCAGACCCGATTCGGCTGGACGCGCGACAACTGGATCGGCGCGACCCCGCAAGCCAATGCCTGGCACACCGACTGGATCAGTTTCTGGCGCGAGCAGCGGCTCGGCTTTCAACTCAAGCTCGCGGCGCAAAACGGCTATGGCGGCGCATTGCAACGCGACGGCGACACGCTGCTCGCCGATCTCGATGCGTTCTTCGATGGCTACGTGCCCGCCCCCTCGCTGCTGCACGGCGATTTGTGGGGCGGCAATCACGGCTATCTTGCAGACGGCGCCCCGGTGATGTTCGACCCGGCGGTCTACGTTGGCGACCGTGAATGCGATCTGGCGCTGAGCGAACTGTTCGGCGGGTTCGCGCCGGATTTTTACGCGGCTTATCGCGCCGCCTGGCCGCTCGATCCGGGTTATGCGGTGCGCAAAACGCTCTACAATCTGTATCACGTTCTCAACCACGCCAACCTGTTCGGCGGCGGCTACGCGGCGCAGGCCGCGCGCATGACCGCAGCTTTGCTGGCGCAGATTCATTAACTGGTGTGGGCGGGCGCAGCCAACGTTCATCCCCTCTCCCGCTTGCGGGGGAGGGCTAGGGAGGGGGGAATTTCATCATGCAGCGTTTGCTGATGTTTTGTCTGCTGTTGGGTCTGGCCGCCTGTTCCGGCCTGCCGTTGAACGCCGTCGCACCCAAGGTGAGCCTAGCCGGGGTTGAGGTCAAAAGCCTCAGCCTGTTCGAGCAGCGTTTCGACGCGCAACTGCGGGTTGCCAACCCGAACGATTTCGATCTGACCATCGAGGCGCTGGAATTCGAGCTGGAGGTGAACGGGCGTCCGCTGGCCACCGGATTGACGCGCGCGTCGGCTCTGATTCCGGCGACGTCAAGCGCGCTGCTGCGCGTGGACGCGATCATGCAATCGAAGGATCTGATCCAGCAGTTGAAAACCCTGTCGCCGGACACGCTGAAAGACGGCGTGCCTTATCGCGTCAAGGGGCGCATCAAAATCGACAGGTCATCCAGTTGGTTGCCGTTCGATCACACCGGCGTGTACGGCGGCGGCGAGAAGAACAAGGGCAAGGCGCTTTAAGCAGGCCTATTCCAGCCCTTTGGAATGCAGGTATTCGTCGTAGCCGCCCATGTAGAACTCGACGCCTTCCGGGGTGATTTCGAGAATGCGCGTGGCCAGACTGCTGACGAACTGGCGGTCGTGAGAGACGAAAATCAGCGTGCCCTTGTAGAGATCAAGCGCGAGGTTCAAGGACTCGATTGATTCCATGTCCATGTGGTTGGTCGGTTCGTCCATCAGCAGCACGTTATGCCGCCCGAGCATCAGCTTGCCGTAGAGCATCCGCCCCTTTTCGCCACCGGATAACACGCGCACTGATTTCTTCACGTCGTCGCCGGAGAACAGCAAGCGCCCGAGGATGCCGCGCAATACCTGTTCGTCGTCGCCTTGCTGCGTCCACTGATGCATCCAGTCGGTGAGATTCTTGTCCATGTCGAAATCGCTGACGTGATCCTGCGAAAAATAGCCGACGTTGGCGTTTTCGCTCCAGCGCACTTCGCCGAATTGCGGGGTGAGTTCGCCCATCAGCAGCTTCATCAAGGTGGATTTGCCGACGCCGTTGCCGCCGATGATGGCCATTTTTTCACCCGCTTCGAGCGAGAAGCCGAGATTGGAAAACAGCGGCGAACCATCGTAACCGAACTTGAGATTTTCGACTTCAAGCGCGCGCCGGTGCAGCGCCTTTTCCGGCTCGAAACGGATGTAGGGATTCTGCCGCGAGCTGGGTTTGAAATCTTCGATCTTGATCTTGTCGATCATTTTCATGCGGCTGGTGGCCTGCCGCGCCTTCGATTTATTGGCCGAGAAGCGGCGCACGAATTCCTGCAATTCGGCCACTTTATCTTTGGCCTTGGCGTTGGCGCTGGCCTGACGTTCCTTCACCTGGGTCGAGGCCAGCATGTAGTCGTCGTAGTTGCCCGGATAGGTTTTGATGGTGCCGAAATCGAGGTCGGCCATGTGGGTGCAGACCTGGTTCAAAAAGTGGCGGTCGTGCGAGATGACGATGATGGTGGCGTTGCTCTCGTTCAGCACGTTTTCCAGCCAGCGGATAGTGTTGATGTCGAGGTTGTTGGTCGGCTCGTCGAGCAGCAGGATGTCGGGGTTGGAAAACAGCGCTTGCGTCAGCAGCACGCGCAGCTTGAAGCCGGGCGCGATCTGGCTCATGGTGCCGGTGTGCTGCTCGGTCGGGATGCCGACGCCAAGCAATAATTCACCGGCGCGCGCTTCGGCGTCGTAGCCGCCCATTTCGCCAAACCGGGCCTCAAGTTCGGCGGCGTGCAGATAATCTTCCTCGGTCGCCTCCGGGTTCATGTAGATGGCATCTTTTTCCTGCATCACCCGCCACATCTCGGCGTGACCCTGCAACACCACGTCGAGCACGCGCATGTCTTCGTAGCCGAACTGATCCTGCCGCAGCCACGCCATGCGCTCGCCAGGGTCGAGCGAGACATTGCCCGCAGTCGATTCGAGTTCGCCGGCGAGGATTTTCATGAAGGTGGATTTGCCGCAGCCGTTGGCGCCGATCAGGCCGTAGCGGTTGCCGTCGCCGAATTTGACATTGACGTTCTCGAACAAGGGTTTTGCAGCGAATTGTAGGGTGATGGAAGAAGCGGTGAGCACGGCGGAAATCCTGAAAGGGGCGCGGAAAGGCTGCGCATTTTAACACCGGAGAACTTTCACCACAGAGGCACAGAGGCACAGAGAAAAACTGCGTGTTTACGCGGCGATTATCTGCTGCAACAGTATTTCCGGAACGACGTGAGCGGGTTTTCTCTGTGCCTCTGTGGTGAATGGGTTTTGCCGGTGGGCGTTGGCGCGTTACCGCGACAGCGCTGGATGGTCGGCGACCGGGTGATCCAGGTGATAGCCCTGCACCATATCGACGCCGAACTGGCGCAGCAGGGCGAGCGTTTTGCCGTCCTCGACATATTCCGCCACCACCGATTTGCCGAGCCCCATCGCGACGCTGACCATGGCCTGCACGAACACCTGGTTGTCGGGGTCGTTGGCCAGATCGCGGATGAAAATGCCGTCGATCTTGATGGTGTCGACTTTCAGGTGCTTGAGGTAGGCGAAGGAGGCAAAGCCGACGCCGAAATCGTCGAGATACACACCACAGCCCAATTGATGCAGCGCTTCGATCATGCGTTGTGCATCGAGCAGGTCGGACACCGCGGCGGTTTCGGTGATTTCAACAATCAGGCGGTTGGGGTTGACGCCGCTTTCCCGCAGTTGGTCGCTGATGAATTGGGGCAGGCTGGGTTCGGACAGCGAACGCCCGGACAGATTGACCGCGATGGGCGGGATGCTCGAGTTGTCCGCCAGCAAGCGCAGCACTTCGTGGATGACCCAACGGTCGATATCGATAATGCGACCGCTTTTTTCGGCCAACTGGATGAAGTGAGCCGGCATGATGAGCTGAGCGGGATTGCGCTCGTCGATCATGCGGATGAGCGCTTCCAGATGCGACAAGGCGCCATCCTCCGCCCGATACACACCCTGGAAATGGAGCCGGAACAGTCCCTTTTCGAGGGCGTTGCTGATGCGTTCGCTCCACGACAGACGGCTCTTCATTTCGATATCGGCTTCGCTGTCGGCGTGGAACACGCGCCAGGTGTTCTTGCCGGCCTGCTTGGCCTGATACATGGCGATGTCGGCACGCGCCACCAGATCGTCGGCGTCGGCGGCGTGCGCCGGATAATACGCAATGCCCAGGCTGGTGGTGACGCGCAGATTGCGCCCCTCGAAACGAAACGGTATCTGCGCAATCGCCGCCACCACGCGATCGGCTAGCGCTTCGGCTTCGTTGCCCTGCGCCGTCGGCAGCAGGATGGCGAACTCGTCGCCGCCCAGCCGCGCCAGCACTTCGTTGCGCCGCACCAGCGCGCCGATTTCACCGGCCACCCGGATCAACAGCGCGTCGCCCGCACGATGGCCATAACTGTCGTTGATGATCTTGAATTCGTCGAGATCGAAAAACATCACCGCGCACTGCATCTGGTGGCGGTCGGTTTCCAGCATGGTGCGGGTCAGTTCCTGCTGAAACCGGTGGCGGTTGTACAGCCCGGTGAGGGCGTCGCGCTCGGCCAGATACACCAGTTGTTCCGCAGTCTGGCGTTCGCGGGTGACATCCTCGTAAATCCATAAATGGCCGATGAAGTTGCCTTCGCGGTCGCGCACCGGGTAATCGAGTTCGGTGATGACGCGGCCATCGGTCATCTGGATTTCGAAGCTGTCGGACAGCTCGCGCGTTTCCAGCACCGATAGCAGATGGCGCGAGAAATGATCGGGGCGCGCCAGCGTCGAGGCGGATTGAGCCAGCACCTCATGCACCGGCAGGCCGATCAGGCCCGCGCCTTCTTCGATCATCCACATCCGGCTGAAGGTGGGGTTGTGGTAAATCACCCGGCCGTCGGCGGCGACGAACAGAATGCCCAGGTTCATCGCCGACAGCAGCGAAACCAGACGGGCGCGTTCCTGCTCGGTTTCGTCCAGATATTTGCGCTGCAGGCTTTCCGCCGTGCGCAGTTCACCCAGCGCCTGGCGCAGGTTGGCCTCGGTCGCCTTGATGTCGTCGATGCTGTGGATGCTGGCGCGGATGCCCTGATAGACGCCGCCGAAATCGTGAATCGGCTGCCAGTTCGCCAATGCCCAGAAATGGCCGCCGTCCTTGCGGCAGATGCGGAAGGTGTAGCCCTGGCCGGAGGTGCCGCGTAGCGACTGGCGTAACTGAAAATCGGTGGCCGCGCGGTCTTCCGGATGGATGATGTCGGACGGGAAGTCCATCTTTCCCATGCATTCGCCGACGGTATAGCCCAGCATGCGTTCGACCGAGGGGTTGACCCACAGCAGCTTGCCTGCGGGCGACAGCCAGAATTCGAGATCATGGGTGTAGTCGGCGATGGCGTGAAAGCGCGCTTCGTTTTCGTGCGCGCGCTCGACGTTGAAGCGAACCGATTCGGCCATGCGGTTGAAGGTGCCGATCAACTGGCCGATTTCGTCTGCGCTTTCCCCCGCCAGTTTGATGTCGAGGTCGCCCTGCATCATGCGTTTGCTGGCGCGGGTCAGCGCTTCGAAGCGTCGCGTCACCCAGCCGACCGACCAGGCCAGCAGGATGCCGGTCAGCAGCAGGGCGACGGCGGCGATGATCAGGCTTTGCTGGATATAGCGGGTGCGCGCTTCTTGAATGAAATCGCCGGACAGCACCAGCGCGACGTCGCCATAGTGCTGGCCGGAAAGCTCAACCGGCTGGGTCAGGCGGAAATCGGCGTCATGATCTTCGCTGCCGATCCGATGCACGATACGATTACTGCGATCGCGCACCTCGATGACCTCCAGCTCGCTATCGCGCTGCATCGACTCGACGATGTCGCGCACGCTGGCGTCGTCCTGTTGCGACAGCGGCGCCTGCAAGGCGATGGCCAGGATTTTTGCAATATCGTGTACCCGCTGCTCAGCCTGCTTTTGCAGTGCCCGATCGGTGAACTGCATGCCGCTGCCGATCAGGAAGGCGAGCATCACGGCTTCCACCGCCAGCGCGGCGAAGGCCAGCTTGTAGCGTACCGAGAGGCGTTCCAGCCATGCCTTCATCGGGCGTCTTGCAGCATCTCTTGCGCCTGCAAGGCGTAGCGGCGGAACGCGCGGATCTCGCTGCCGTCCACCTGGCTGAAACCGCCAAAGCCGCCGCGCTGCATGAAGGTCTGCCCTTCGGGGGTGGCGGCGAAATCCAGCAGCGCGCGGCGGATCGCCTGCGCCTCGGCATCGTTCAGGCGCGGGTGGGTGAGCACCATCTGGCTGGACAAGGGGGGCGTTTCGGCCAGCACGCGCAGTTGCGAACGCAAATCGGCGGGCATCAGATTATAGGGATGCACCCCCAGCATGGCAGCGTCGGCGCGCCCGTGGATGACCTGCATCACCGCGTTGATATGGCTGCCGGAATCGGTTGTCTGATAGTCGAGATTGCGCTTGAATCCGTGCGCGGCCAGTTCGGCCTGCATCGCCATCACGGACACGGCGAGCGGGTCGGCAGTGGCAATGGCATGATTACGCAAATTCTCCGTTTTATGAAAAGGCGAAGTGGATTTCACCACCAGCAGACCGCGCACCGGCCGGGTATATTTCAGCAACGGCCGATAGCCTGCATCCTGACGCGCCAGCCAGGCCAGATGCGGCGCGGTCAGCACCATGTCATATTTGCCCTGGCGCGTGTGCGCGACAAAGGTTTTGAAGTCGCGCGCGGTGTAGATGACGACTTGGCGTTTCAATTGCCTCTCCAGCGCGTCGGCCAGCGGGCGATAAATTTCGACGATCTGCTTGGCCGTCAAGCTGGGCAGCACGCCAAACGCCAGCGGACTGGCCGTGGCCGCCCAGCCGGGGCGCAGCGCGGCCAGGCCGAGCAGCAGCAGGACGGGGAGCATGAATCTGCGCGTCATTGCCGTCAGGAATGCAGGCAGACGCAACGCATTTCCCTTGTCAGATGGATTTTTCAAGAACCTTGGAGCGACGTTTGTAGTTGTAGAGCGCCTGTTTGCTTTTGGGCAGTTGGTCCGGGCTGCTGTCGACGAAGCCACGCTCCTCGAACCAGTGCTCGGTGCGCGTGGTCAGCACAAACAAGCGCTTGAACCCCGCCTGTTTGCCATGTTTCTCGGCTTCCGCCAGCAACAGCTCGCCAAAGCCGCGCCCGCGAAAATCCTTTGCTACCGCCAGGCAGGCGAGTTCGGCGGCCTGTTCTTCGGGAAAGGGATACAGCGCGGCGCAGCCCGCAATGGCGCCGTCGGATTCGAGCACCAGAAAACGGTCGATTTCCATTTCCAGCCGCTCGCGCGAGCGCCGCACCAGGATGCCTTCGCGCTCCAGCGGCTCGATCAGGCCGAGGATGCCGCCGACGTCGTCGATGCTGGCGGCGCGCAGGGTTTCCAGCGGCGCGGGGGTGATGAGGGTGCCGATGCCTTCGCGGGTGAACAGCTCGGACAGCAGCGCGCCGTCGCGATGGCGGCTGATGAGATGGGCGCGCTTGACGCCGCCGGTGCAGGCGGTGATGGCGCAGGGCAGGTAGTAAGCCACGTCTTCCGGCAGCTTCTTCGCGCGGTCGAGTACCTGGCGCGCTTCGTTGACGGTGAGCGCGTTGCAGATGGTGCGTCCCTTGCCGGGGACGCCCTCGGTGTCCATCAGGAAAATCAGCTTGTCGGCGGCCAGTTCGACCGCGGCCTGGGTCGCCACATCTTCCAGACTCAGGTTGAAAATTTCGCCGGTGGGCGAATAGCCGATGGGGGAGAGCAGCACGATGTCGTGCTGATCGAGCCGCCGGCGGATCGCAGCGGCGGCGATCTTGCGCACTTCGCCGGTGTGCAATAGATCGACGCCGTCGCGTACCCCCAGCGGTTGCGCGGTGACGAAATTGCCCGAGGCCACCCGGATATCGGCGCCCGCCATCGGCGTGTTGGACAGCCCCAGCGACAGCAGCGCCTCGATCTCGACCCGCACCGTGCCGGCGGCTTCCTTGACGCACGCCAGCGCGGCATCGTCGGTGACGCGCAGGCCGCCCGCATAGCGGGTCGCAGCGCCGTTTTCGGTCAGTCGCGCTTCCACCTGCGGCCGCACGCCATGTACCAGCACCAGCCGCACCCCCAGACTGTTCAGCAGGTTGACGTCGTGCGCCAGTTGCACGAAGCCGCCGTCCGCCACCAGTTCGCCGCCGAACGCGATGACGAAGGTCTTGCCGCGAAAGCCGTGGATGTACGGCGCAGCCGAGCGAAACCAGTGGACGAAATCGGTGGTGGCGTCTTTCAATGGAATGGCCCGATCAAGGTGGATGGACCTGAAGGATACCGAAAAACCGTCGCGTCACGCAGGACGGCGGCGCGCATCGGCAATAAACCTGGCGCGTTCAGAAATCGCCCCACAGCGTTTGCATTGCCGCCAGCGCGGCCAGCGCCGCGGTTTCGGTGCGCAGCACGCGCGGCCCCAGCCGCACCGGGATGGCATCCGCCGCATGTAAAGCAGCGATTTCGGCGGAATCGAACCCGCCTTCGGGGCCGGCCACCAGGCAGTCCATCGCAGTGGGGGAGGCAAGATCGGCCAGCCGCCGCTCGGCTAGCGGCGACAAGAACAGCAGGCGTCCGTTCGTCTGTTCTAACCGGTGAGCCAGCCAGGCGGCCAGCGTCAGCGGCGCAGTGACGACGGGCAGTTGATTGCGCCCGCATTGTTCGCAGGCGCTGGCCACCACGCCTTGCCAGTGCGCCACCCGTTTGTCGGCACGCTCGCCCGCCAGTTTGACCACGCTGCGGGTGGCGGCAATCGGCTGAATCGCCGCCACCCCAAGCTCGACCGCTTTTTGCAGCGTGTAGTCCATGCGCTCGCCGCTTGAAATGCCTTGTGCCAGCATCACGCGCAAGCGCGATTCGCGTTCGATGTCGGCAAAGCCGGTGACTGCAACTGCTACCGCGTCCTTTTGAATGCGCTCGATGCGCGCGGCGTATTCGCCGCCGTGGCCGTTGAACAGCGTGATCGCATCGTCCGCCGCCAGCCGCAGCGCGCGCGCGGCGTGGCGTGCAGCGGCGGGCGGCAGGTTGAAACGGGCGCCCGGAGCGAGCGGCTGATCGAGATAAAAACGCGGCGTGGACATCTTGCTATTATGCCGGGATCGACCTGAAATTCTGTGGAGCGCTCATGGTTTCCCTCACCACCCCGCTATGCGATTTTGGCTGGCAAGCCCCCGACTTCAGCCTGCCCGGCGTGGACGGCAAGGCGTGGACGCCGACCGACGCAATGGGGCCGAACGGCCTGCTGGTGATGTTCATCTGCAACCATTGCCCATATGTGCAAGCGATCCGCCCACGGCTGGTGCGCGACCTGGCCGAACTCAAGCAGCACGGCATTCACGCCATCGCCATCATGTCGAACGATGCGGCCGACTACCCTGAGGATTCCTTCGCCAACATGAAGCAGGTGGCGGCGGAATTCGATTTCCCTTTTCCTTACGTCATCGATGAAACACAGCAGGTGGCGAAAGCCTACGGTGCGGTATGCACGCCGGATTTTTTCGGTTTCAACCGTAATCTCGATCTGCACTATCGCGGCCGTTTCGACGCATCGCGCAAGGAAACTGCGCCCGAGGGCGTGCGCCGCGACCTGTTCGAGGCGATGAAGGAAATCGCCGCCACCCAGCGCGGCCCGGTCGAGCAGATTCCCAGCATGGGCTGCTCGATCAAGTGGAAGGAAAGCTGATGCTCGACGCCGTTGCCCGGGTGGTGCGCGAGATCGCGCGGCGCGAAGTCACCCCGCGCTTTCTGAAAGTGGCAGCGAGCCACAAGGCCGACGGCAGCCTGTTCACCGAAGCCGACGCCGCCACCCAGGCTGCGCTGGAGGCGGCCTTGCCCGCCATCCATCAGGCGCCGGTACTGGGCGAGGAAATGACCGAGCAGCAGCAACACGATGCCTGGGATGCCGGGCGCAACGGCCTGTGGTGCGTCGATCCGATTGACGGCACTTCCAATTTTGTCGCCGGGGTGCCGTATTTCGCGGTCTCGGTGGCTTATCTCTACAAGGGCGAGCGTCAGCTCGGCGTCGTCTACGATCCGATCGCCGACGAAATGTTTACCGCCCAGCGTGGCGGCGGCGCCCACCTCAACGGCACCCCGCTGCCGCTGCGCCCGGCCGCCAGCGAACTCAAACGCTCGCTCGCCGGGGTCGAGATGAAACGCATCAACCGCGAACTTGCCGGCCGGCTGGCGTCGTGGCCGCCGTATGCCTCGCAGCGTAATTTCGGCGCCAGCACGCTCGACTGGTGTTACACCGCCGCCGGCCGCTTCGATATCTATGTCCACGGCGGGCAAAAACTGTGGGATTACGCTGCCGGCGCGCTCATCCTCGAAGAGGCAGGTGGCCGGCTGGCCAGTCTGTCCGGCAGCTTCGACACGGCCAACGTCTGGGAGCGCTCGGTGGTCGCGTCGGCCAGTCCGGCTTTGTTCGAGCTGTGGCGCGACTGGTTGAAGGCGGCCGGCGCGTGAGCGCGCAGCAGATTCAGAATTTTGTAATCCTAATGCCACCATCGACATTACTTATTGGCTGCCCACCCCCCGCCAGCGGAAAATTGCGCGACCCATACTCACGGAGATTCAATCATGGCCACCCGCGATACCCTCACCCCCCAAGAAGCCCAATGCAGCGGCGGCGCCGATTACGCGGCGCTGGCGCTGCAAGCCTTGCAGGAACCCGCTGATGCGGCCTACGCCAAGGAGCTGATGGATCGCGTGGCGGGCGATTGCCAGTTCACCAAGGATCTGGCGGCGTGTGCCATCGCCTATAAGGCGCTGGGCGACCAGAAGCAGGCCGAGGAATTGCTCGGCACCGCCGAAGACTATTGCATGTCGGGCGAGGAGCAGATTGCGCTGGCCGAGGCCAAGTTCAAGGTGCTGGGCGACAAGGCGGCGGCAGTGGGGGCGTATGAAAAAGCGCTGAAGGAAACCGGCAATCTCGACCCGCTGATCGAACTGGCGAAGAACGTGATGAGCGTGATCGCCGACAGTGCGTTTGCCAAAAAAGTGCTGGAAAAGGCCGAGTCGAAAATCTCCCGCGCGGTGGAATACAGCAAGCTGGCAGCGGCCTCAGCCGAGCATCTGCTGGACAAGGAATACGCAGCGGCAATTTTCAGCAAGGCGGCGGACAAGCTCTCCACGGTGCCCGATTTGCTGGCGCTGGCGGGCGAGGTGACCAAGACGCTGGGCGATCCGCAAAAAGCCAAGGCGCTGTATCAGCGGGCGCTCGAAGGCGCGACCGATTTCACCGCGGCGAAAACCCTGATCGAATCAGCCAAACAGGCGGGCGACGCGGTGTTCATGCAGGCAGCATTGAAGAAAGCGGGCGATCTCGCCAGCGCCACCGGCGAATACATCGAGCTGGCCGAAGGACTGGTCAGCGTGGGCGACAAGCCGGGCGCCACCGCGTTGCTGGACAAGGCCGAAGAGGCAGTAGCCGGGCTGGATGAAATGCAGAAGCTGGTGGCTGCGGTGGAAGCGCATCTGGCCGACGACGCCGAGCGGCTGACCCGGGTGAAAGCCAAGCTGGAAAAGCGCCAGGCCAATCACGCGCGCTATATGGAATTCCAGCAACTGGAAAAAGAAGCCGTCAGCGTCAAGCAATTCCTGGCGCTGGCCGAGCGCGTGCGGCTGGAACTGGAAGATACGTTCTACGCCGCCAAACTGATCGAATCGGCGGAAAACCTGCTCGATGGCGCCGGCTACCAGTTCTCGCGCTACAAGCCGATTCTGCTGGCAGTAGACAAAAACCTCGACGACACCGCCTGGCTCGGCCGCCTGCTCGACCGCGCGGCGGAAAACGCCACCGACTTCATCGCGTTCAAGGATCTGGTCGTCACCGCTGCCCAGTTGAAACATCGCGAACTCGGTGTTTCCAAGGCGCGCGCCTATCTCGCCACGCGCGAGTCCGCGCTAGCGGGGGACGCCAACGCCACGGTGTACGACCGCGCCAAACTCGCGGAAGCGAGCTTCGCCGCGACCCAGGATGCGGCAGAAGCCGGACGCCTGCTGGAAGCGGCGCGCGGCCAGGCCCGCGACCATTTCGCCCTCGCCCACATCGGCCGCCTGTACGCAACAATGGGCAACGTTGCCAAAGCTGACGAGTTGTATGCGGCGGCGGCGGCGGCGTGTTCGAATGGCGACGCCTGCATCCAGTTCATCGACCGTCTGAAGGGCTTCGCCCTGCCCGCCGAGACGCTGAAAAAATGGTATGCGCAATGCGGGGAGCATATGAAATCGCCCGCCGACAAACTGCGCTGGGCTGAAGGCATCGCCGACGCGCTCAACGACAAGCCCTGGGCCACCGAAGTGTATGGTCAGATCAAAGGGCAGTTCGGCGGCGCCGATGCCGCACGCTTCGAACTGTCCCGCCGCTCGCGCGCCGACCTGAGTTTTTATGGCGCCGCCCGGCGTCATTGATCGGTTTGGGCATAACCCTCGCTCCCGCAAGCGGGAGAGGGTTGGGGAGAGGGAACCTGTGTCTTGCAATACCCATAAAAACAGCCCGGTTGCACGGGCTGTTTTTATTTGTACACTTCAATTAGCCGTCTACTGGAATGTTCCATGGCCGAAAACCTCTCCGCCCTGATCGACACGGTGCAGAAGAATTGCACCATCGTCGACGCCCGCCACGCGCGCGACATGACGATGTGCACCTTCCTGCTGGAAATGCGCGAGTACTACCGCTGGGAAATGGAAATCCCCTACGGTGCGCGCCTGCCCAAGGACGAACTGGGCGACTGGCTGAACGCGCGCGAGAGCCTGTGGAACACGCTGGAAGAAGAGGATTTCGCGCCATTGCCGCTGAACGAGGCCGACATCGATCCGTTCGACGCCAACGACATCAACCGTGCCTTGATTCCGCTGGGCCTGGTGTACAGCAGCGGGCTGGGGCGTTTTCGCAAACCGCATTTTGTCCTGGCTGAACTGAAGCGCACCGAGGTGCGCGAAGGCGTGCAGGTGCTGGTCGCGGGCTGCGAATACGCACGCGACCTGATCGCACCGCCCGCCGCGATGCGCGACGGTGCGATTTTTCTGCGCATGGACGCAGTACACCGCCTGCTATGGAACAAATTCGAAGAATGGCAATGGAAGGAAAAAGACAGCGCGCTCGGGCGCGCGTTTGCCCACTACGACTTCGAGCACGACATCGAACGTGGACTCGATCGCATGGCCGAGGCCGAGAGCGAGGCGATGATCCTGCACGAAATCGGCGAGGCGCGCGCGGAGGCACTGCTGGGCGAGGACTGGAATGCGATGCTTGGCCAGCTCACCTCCAAACACGCCGAACTGCTGGCGCGTGCGGTGCGCGACCATCTGGCCGACTGTCTGGTGACGCTGCCGGCGCTGATCGAGCGCGAAGCGGTAGGCTCGCTGCATTTTTATCTGGCCAATTTGTCCGGGCTGCGACGCGCGCTGTTCCCGGCACTGCCGCAGGCGTATGAGAGCTGGCTGGGCCACCGCGAAAGCGGCAGGCTCGCTGATGTCGTGTCCGGCGCTGAAACTCACTGGCTGAACGTGGCGCGGCAACTGATCGCCACCCATCATCGCGACCCGTCGCAGGGCGATGCGCAACTCAATGCACTGGCGGGCGGCGATCTCGCCAGCCTCAAATGCTAGGCGAAAAAAACGGGCGCTGAGCGCCCGTTTTTTTCGCCACTCCGGTTGCAGGTTTACGCAGGTAAAGCGGCTTCCTGTCCTAACTGCTCCGCAATGTGATCGAGCAGCAGTTGCTCCTGATACGGCTTGCCCAGGTACACGTTGACGCCGATTTCCAGCGCGTGGTTGCGGTGTTTGTCCGCCGTGCGCGAGGTGATCATGATGATCGGCACCGACTTCATGCGCGCATCGCTGCGCATCACGCGGGCGAGCTCGAAGCCATCCATGCGCGGCATTTCGACATCGAGCAGCACCACATCGGGAATCAGGTCGCGCATTTTTTCCAGTGCATCGACGCCGTCCTTGGCGCTGTCGACACGGAAGCCTTCGCGGGTCAGTAGTCGTGTGGTGATCTTGCGCACGGTGAGCGAATCGTCCACCACCAGCACCAGCGGCGGCTGCAACGCGGCGCTTACTTCGACGGCTTCGGTCGGCGCCGCGCGCTCCGCTGCGCTACGCGGCAGGCTGGCCCAGCGCAAGGCCAGCGGCACCGGGTTCAGGATCAGGATCACACGGCCATCGCCGCGCACGGTGGCGCCGGCCACGCCGGTGACGCGCGCCATCTGCGGGCCGATATTCTTGACCACGATTTCGCGCGTGCCCTCGATCATGTCGACCAGTATCGCAGCCTGGCTGGCGCCGCTGGCGAGCAGCACCACCGGGTTGTAACGCTGCACTTCGTGCACCGCTTCGGTATCGCCCAGCAGATGGGGGAGGTAGGAGAAGGGGTAGCGCGCGCCGCGCCAGGTCACTTCGCCCGCCGCCATCGCGTCTTCCAGTTCCTTGGGTTTTAGCTCCAGCACCTGCCGCACCAGCGGCGCCGGCAGCGCGTAATCATGCTTGCCAGCCTGAATCATCACCGCCTGGGTCATCGCCAGCGTCAGCGGCAGATAAATGTTGAAACTGGTGCCGGCGCCCGCAACCGAGGTGATGTCGATGCGACCGCCCAGCGCGGAGATTTCGCTCTTCACCACGTCCATGCCGACGCCGCGTCCGGAAACTTCGCTGACGGTTTCGGCGGTGGAAAAACCGGCTGCGAAGATCATCTGCGCCAGCAAGGTTTCGGTCGGCTCGACGCCCGGCAACAGCAGGCCTTGGGCTTCGGCTTTTGCGCGGATGCGCGCGTAGTCAAGCCCGCCGCCATCGTCCTTCACCGTTAGCATCATTTCGTTGCCTGACTGGCGGGCGCTGAGCACGATTTCGCCGAATTCGGCCTTGCCTGCGGCGTGGCGAACCTCGGGCGATTCAATGCCGTGCGCCAGCGCATTGCGCAGCAGGTGTTCCAGCGGCGCGGTGACTTTCTCCAGCACCGAACGGTCGATTTCCAGTTCGCCGCCCTGAATGTCGAGCTGGGCGCGTTTGTCCACATCGCGCGCAGTCTGGCGCACCGTGCGGTACAGGCGCTCGGCCACCGAATACAGCGGCACCATGCGCACCCGCAACAAGTCCTGTTGCAGTTCGCGGTTCAGACGTGTCTGCTGGATCAGCGCGGCATCGGCCTCGCCCAGGCGGGCCAGCAGAATATGTTGCACGGTGGAAATGTCGTTCACGCTTTCGGCCAGGAAGCGGGTGACTTCCTGGAAGCGGGTGAAGCGGTCGAATTCCAGCGGGTCGAACTGTTCGGCCACGCCTTGCGTCTGGAAGGTCGCCTGCATTTGCGACTCGGCCTGAATCTCGACTTCGCGGATGTGGCCGCGCAGGCGCACCAGCGCATCGGACAGTTCGCCGACGTGGCGCTTGAACGCGAATACTTCGCTCTCGATCCGCGAGCGTGCAATCGCCACTTCGCCCGCCTGATTGACCAGCCGGTCGACCCAGTCGGCGCGCACGCGCAGGGTCAGGGCGTTGCTGGTGTCGCGCGTCACCGGTGTCGTCGCCTGCGCAGCGGCGGTCACCACGGCAGCGGCATCGCCAGATGCCAGCACCGGCTCGATTGGCGCTTCCAGCGGGGCGGTCGTTTCTTCGGCCAGCGACGCAAGTTCGCCTCGTTTCAAGCGTTCCACCGCTTCGGCCAGACGGTCGAACTGCGTTTCGAGGGTGTCGAACACCTCGGCGCTTGTATTCAATTGCCCTTCGATGACGGCAATCACGCGTGATTCCATCACGTGCGTCAGCTCGCCCAGGCGCATCGCGCCAACCATCCGCGCACTGCCCTTGATGGTGTGCAGATTGCGCCGCAATGCGTCGCGTGCCTTGGATTCGCCGGGCGCAGCCTGCCAAGCACGCAGTTGCGCACTGGTATCCGGCACCAGAGCGTCGGCTTCTTCGAGGAAGATGGGCAACAACTGCTGGTCGATTTCATCGGCCACTTCGCGCCGCTCGAACACCGGCGCCGACGCAGCAAGCTTGATATCAGGCACCAGCGCGCTGACGTCCAGCAGGCCTTTGCTCTCGTTGCTGGCGGTTTCGACCGGCTCGTCCACGTGGGTGACGGCTTCCACCATGCTGGTCGCGTCGACGGGCGGTGCGTCAGCAACCGTTTCCACTGACGTTTCGACCGCCACCGTGATGGGTTCAGCCTGAGCGTCGTCCGCCGGGGTGACAGCGGTTTCGACGGCAGCCATGAGTTGTTCGCTTTCCAGCTCGCCCAGAACCGCGATCAGATCGTCTGCAGCCTCGGGCAATTGCAGGCTTTTGATGGAGACAAACATCGTGTACAAACGCGCGATCGTGTCCTGCACCAGCGACAGATGGGACGACGGCAGAGCCGCGTGGGCAAAGCGATTCCAGTACGTTTCAAGCGCATGCGACAGTTCTGACAGGGGGGCAATGCCGGCCGTGCCCGCGATGCCGCCGAGGGTGTGGATGGCGCGGCGCGCGTGTTCGCTGACTGCGCTGGTTCCGACCTCGGCATGGCGTTCGACTTCTTCCTGCAACACCGCCAGGCGCTGCTGCGCTTCGGTCATGAAAATCTCGTGCAGGCCGACGGAAAGGCAGACCGAGCCGATACATATCTCGTCAGAACCATACGACGCTGCGGGTGCTTCTGCTGCGCTTTCCTGCGGGTCGCACAGGTCAACAGCGCATTGCAGATCGGAGTCGGTCGGGGCAACGAATTCGGTGGGCTCGACACCTGCCGGTTCCGGCAGCGGCGCCACGGCGTATTCGATGATGGCGCCCACATCCAGCATGACCGTCTCTGCCATGGCCTCCAGGATTTCAGGCGGCATGTCATCTGTTGGCGTCGCAGCGGCTTCGGAATGACTTGTCTCGATAGCGTCATCAGCAGCGAATATTTCGCAATATTCGGCAGCGGCTTCATCACCGCCAGTAGACAGCGTCATCTCATCGGCTTCCATCTCGACGATGGGCTCAGCGTCATACTCGACCGTGGTCGCGAGTTCGATTTCAGCCACGTCCAACGCTTCAGCCGCCGATTCGACAACGACTTCGCCGACTGCGGCACCTGCTGTCGCAGCCATGTCTTCGACCGCCGACAGCGGCGCAAGATCAAGCGGCTGTCCCTGCGCCACGCGATCGACCGCAGCCAACATGGCGGGCACCGGCAGCGCGATGGACTGGTTAGCCTGTAGCGCGTTGACCCAATCCTGGAATACGCCGCGCGCACGGCCAATCAGGCGCAGCAAGTCGCTGCTGGCCGACTTGTTCTCAGCCAGCCAGCCGTTCATCAATTGTTCAAATCGCCATGCGGTTTCACCCAGATCGTTCAGGCCGACCATGCGGCCGCTGCCTTTCAGGGTGTGGAAGCCGCGGCGGATAACCGTCATCGAAGCGGCGTCATCCGGCTGGCTGTGGCAGACCTCACTGGCTTCGCCCATGGCGACCAGCACCTCGCTGGCTTCCTCCAGGAAAATTTCCAGCAGCTCCGGCTCGGAGTCGGCAGGGATGGCCGCCAGCAGGGTGTCTTCGGGCGCTGGAGCCGCTTCGGCCAATACGCCGGTTTCTGCTTCAGACGCGGGTAGGGGGTGTGCAATCTCGACGACGGGACAGAAGGCAGGGGGGGCAGCTTCGGCCGTCAGCATGTCGATTAACGCAGCCATTTTCATGTCCTGCGCCACCCGGTCACATGGAACCGGATCGCATGCTTCGCCGGCCGCCTCATCGAGCGCCAGGGGAAGGTCAGTTGCGGCGCGTTCGGGCACCGGCAGCCCGGTCAGGGCGGCGATGTCGGCATCGATCGCCAGCGGCGCTTCAAGCGCGTCGCAGCAGGTGTCGAACGCCGCCTGCGTCTGTTGTTTCAGAACCTCGTCGTTGATGAGTTCGGCGTCGCGGTTGAGTTCGGTCAGGGTGTCAAGGAACTTTTTTTTTGCGTCGTCGCCGGTGTGGTCGCGCCACTCCAGATAGTCCGCCTGTACGCCGGCCTTGCGGGCGGGCAGGCCGGATTCAACGGTGTCGTCAAACACGATGGGGTCCACGCTGTCGGCGTCGATCACGCCAAAGTCGATCAGCACCGGGTGCAGAATTCTGGCGGCATCGGCACGACCGGCGCAGTAGGATTCGATATAAATTCCGAGGCTGGAAAAAGCATCGGCCAGACGTTGCTGGGTGGTTTCGTCCGGATAACCCTCAGTGGCAAACGGCTGCGCGGTCGCCGCAGCAGCGGCCAGCAGACTCGCCGCATCGGGAAGCTCCAGCATGGTGAGCGCACCTTGCGCCTGCTGCGCCAGACCCGGCAAACCGGCCAGCGCCTCCCGCTCGCCTTCATCGCGGAAGAAGGCATCCAGCGCTTCCTCCATTTGTTTCAGGTTTTGCCCGACTTCCTGTGCCATATGCACCAGCATGTCGCGTTCAGCTTCACGCTGGTGGGTGTCCGCCATTGCATTGGCGGGCATCTCGCGGCCTTCGATCAGGGCACGCAGGCGCGCCTGCTGACCTGTCGCACGGGCGGAAAAATCGCCGTGCAGCACATCTTCCTGGTCGATGGCATTCTGCATGAACAGCAAGGTGGACGCGATTTCCAGGTTCATCTGCTCGCGCGCATCGCCTGCGCGCTGATCCGCGACGTTGGCTGCGGCGGCCAGTTCGTTCAACAGAGTCTGCAAGCCGCTGCCTTCAAATACTTGCGCCTGCGGCTGCATCCGCTCCAGTTGATCCTGAAACTGCGCCAGTTGCTCGGTTTGGCCTTCTACGTAGCCGTGCCAGTTGTCGCGCGCGGCCTTCAAACCGGCCTGCATGGCGTCCAGCAGCGGGCGCATGCGCGCCAGCGCTTCAGGATCAAGCAAACCACGACCCGGCAGATAGCGATCGAGGCCGAACGACTCGCGAACTTCGGCGGCGCGGCCATCCAGGGTCTGACTTTTCGCCACAAAAAACAGGGCATCGCGCAACAGGCGCTCGGCAACTTGCGGTGAGCCTTCCATAAGGCGGCGCATTTGCAGATCAATCCGGGCGAGCAACTGCTTGACATGAAAATCAGCTTCGACGCCGTGCGCAATCAGGCTGTCGATAAAGCCGACACAAGCCCACCAGAAAGTTTGCGAAGCTTGCGACGGTGCGATGCGTTCGATTGCCGCCAGCGCATCGCGCATACGGCGCAGCCCCTGCTCCGTCTCGATATTGCGCAAAAAAGCCAGCAGGCCGCGCTGGAACAGGCCGCGCGCGGTTTTGACTTGAGCCGTCAGTTCCTCCTGCGTCAAGCCATCGTTGGCAGCCTTGCCATGCACCCGCGTACGCAGATCGGGGAAAAACAACTCACCTTCGAATACCCGCTCGGCGCCTTGCAATTCGCGCAGGCGCTTGTACAGGGGGAATAAGGCCAGCTCGCCGCTGCCGCGTCCATCGGCCAGATCCTTGATCCAGCGTTGCAGGCCTTCCATGGCGTTGCGCAGCGCGCGCATTACCGCATCGTCCGGCTGCAAACGATTGTCGTTGATGTCGCCCAGACAGGATTCCAGCGCGCCAGCCAAAGTGGCGGCGCCTTCCAGGCCGACCATACGCAGCGCACCGGCTACCTGGTGCGCATCGTCGTGCGCCAGCCGCAGGGCATTGGTCAAATCGGCATCGACGCTGTAGGCCTGCAGGCGCCCAAGGGCGGCTTGCAGGGCGGCGTCGATGTCTCCGCGTACCCAGTTCAACGGGCCAGTATCGTAATCGAGTAAGGCGCTCATGGTGTGTTGTTCCTGACGTTGATTGCTGTGACCGTATTCGGCTATTAGCTTTGCGTTGTGGGCAGGCCGATCAGGCGAGCTTGAAGCCCGCAACCGAAGACTTGAGGTCTTGCGCCAATTGCTTCATGCCGCCAATTGACTCGGATGTTTGCTGCGTGCCGCTACTGGTTTGTGCCGAAATCGCCTTGATGTCCTGCATGGTTTCGGCCACCTTGGCGGTCGATTCCGCCTGATCCTGCGTGGCCGAGGAAATATCGGCAATCAGTCCGGCCAGTTTCTTCGACACGTCGCCAATCTCGGCCAGCGTCTGGCCGGCGGCGTCAGATAGTTTGGCGCCTTCAACCACGCCCTGGGTCGAGACTTCCATCGCCGCCACCGTATCGTGGGTATCCGACTGAATGGTTTTCACAATCGCCGCGATCTGCTTGGTCGCATCGGCGGAGCGTTCCGCCAATCGCTGCACCTCTTCGGCCACCACCGAGAAGCCGCGACCGGCTTCCCCGGCGGATGCCGCCTGGATGGCAGCGTTCAAGGCCAGCACGTTGGTCTGTTCGGTAATGTCGGAAATCAGTTCGACGATTTCGCCAATCTCCTGCGACGATTCGCCGAGACGCTTGATTCGCTTCGACGTTTCCTGAATCTGTTCGCGCAGGCCGTTCATGCTGGTGATGGCGTTGGCCACCGCCTGCTGACCTTTTTCGGCGGCAGCGAGCGATTGTTCCGCCACGCGAGCGCCTTCGGCTGCGTTGCCCGACACCTGTTGCACTGACTGCGCCAGATTCACCACTGCGGCCGAGGTCTCTTCGATTTCCTCGGTTTGCCGGCGTGCCGCCAGTTTCAGCGAGTCCGAAACCTGACCGGCCTGACCGGCCGCCTGATCCATTTGCACGGTTGCGTTATTGATCCCGCGCACCAGACTGCGCAACTCTTCCACCGTGTAGTTGATCGAGTCGGCCACCGCACCGGTGATGTCTTCGGTCACACTGGCGTTGATGGTGAGGTTGCCTTCCGCCAGTTCGCCCAGTTCATCCATCAGGCGCAGAATCGCTTCCTGGTTGCGGCTGTTTTCCTCTTCGCTCTTGCGTGCACGCGATTTGGTTTCGTTGATGTTGACCAGCCCCAGCAACACCAGGGAGCCAATCGCCAGCAGGCCGAACACGGCGGCCAGCAGGTAACCGGTGCCGCCGACCGACTGGTAATCCTGCGACAACTGTTCAGTGTTTTTCAGCAAGGCGTCGCTACCGGTGAACAGGTTGTTAGCCGCCAGCTTGGCCTGCAACAGCGGTTGCGTGTTCGCGAGCACCGCGCCCACCACTTCCACCATGTCGCCCATGTTGGCGCCCAGGTCTTCCAGGGTCGTCATATTGTTCTCGTTCTGGCCGAATGAGCCTTCCATCAAGCCTTGCACGGTGTCGCGGAACAAGGTCGTATCTTTTTCCAGTTGCTGGACCACTTTGGGATCGAGCAATTCGGCCGACAGCAACAGGTTGGCGTTTTTCGGCAAACGCTGGCTCAGCACGGCCAACTGGTTGGCGCGCGCCACTTCGCGTACGTTGGCTCCCGAATTCACCATCTGGATCACCAACTGTTCAGACACTTTTTGCAAACTCAGACTCAGGGCGTTAATTCGTTTGACGCTTTTGTTCAGTGCGATCAGCTTTTTCTCATGCGACAGAATCTGCGTAACCTGCGGATTGAATTTCTGCCACTGCGCACTGATTTCATCCAGCGTGACGCGAGCGGCGCCGCCGGTTGCGGGAACCTCGGCGTCGCCTTCTGACAGTCCGCTCAAGGTCGCGCCGAACGCGGTCTGGCCTTCGGCCAGTTTTTTGAAGGCGGCCACGTTGCCCAATGCCGACTGCTGGGCGGTCAACGGCAGGCGCTGCGACAGCACTTGCAGGTCCCCCGTTCTGACTTCATACGTACCGCGGTTGCCGAGCTGAACCGTGCTGTAAATGGTGAAACCGGCCGCCAGCAGCAACGAAACGATCAGGGTGCCGCCGGTATAGAGGTACTGCTTGTCGACGGGTAATTGGCCAACCAAGGGAACCTTGCTGGACTCCTTGCTCGCCAGCTTGCGCACGGTTTGCATGATCATGGTGGTGTGATCGCCTCCCTTGCTTCCCGTAACCTTTTCCGTCATGCGGCCTGCCAGTCCTTTGAGGCCGTTCATCGTGATTGTCATGTTCATTGCTCGGTTCTCCATTTTTCAGCGCTTGCGCGCCGGATAGTTATGCTCAATCTTTGCCCAACTGTGCTTCAACCTGCATGAATTCAACGTTGCCAAGCAATTGCCCAAAGTCCATATCGCACCAGGCGGCGCCCGCTTCATCTGCATATTGGCGCGCGACCCACGGATGGGTGGCATGCGCATCACGCAACTGGTAACGGTTGACGTTTTTCAAACCCATGGCATTGCGCACCAGCAGCGCTGCATTCACGCCAAAATCATGATGCGGAATCAGCAGGCGGCAATCGGCGTGATCGGCTGTCACTCCCTGTCCCATGAAATCGGAAAAATCGCTCACCGAGTACAGATTGCCGCGAATATTGGCCACACCGCGAAACCAGCGCCGTGCGCCTGGAACCTTGGCGATGGGCGGCACCGGAATAACTTCTTCGGTATCGGAAAGACTCACTAGCCAATTCACGTCGGCCACCCGGAAGCCCAGGCGGGATCCGCTATTGTCGCGACTGGCCGCTGCCAGCAATTTCTGCGACAGCGTGGTCTGAAATTCGCGCAGGTTAAATTTCTTGGCCATTTCGATTCACTCAGCCAAGCGACTTGATTTGCGACAGCAAATCTTCCGGCTTTACCGGCTTCACCAGATAGGCTTTGGCGCCTTGGCGCATGCCCCAGACCTTGTCGGTTTCCTGGCCTTTGGTGGTACACATGATGACCGGGATATGCTTGGTCGCGTCTTCCTTGGTGATCATGCGGGTAGCCTGGTAGCCGTTCATTCCCGGCATCACGACATCCATCACGATCAGGTCGGGCAGCGTCTGCTTGGCTTGCGCAACCGCCTCTTCGCCGCTTTCCGCCATGCTGACCAGATAGCCGTTTTTGACCAGCAACTCGGACAGGAAAAAGCGTTCGGTGGGGGAATCATCCACTACCAGGATTCGGCTGATCGACATAATTGTTGCTCCTTGATAAACAGTTAAACTCTGACGCACGCGTGCTCGCGCACCGCCGTCAACAGCGTGTCCTTGGTAAAAGGCTTGGTCAGATATTCATCCGACCCCACCATGCGGCCGCGCGCACGGTCAAACAGTCCATCCTTGGACGACAGCATGATGACGGGCGTGGTACGGTATTTGGCGTTGCGCTTGATGAGCGAACAGGTTTGATAGCCATCGAGGCGCGGCATCATGATGTCGACAAACACCACATCCGGTTCGTGATCGGTAATTTTGGACAGCGCGTCAAAACCATCCTGCGCCAGGATGACTTCGCATCCCGCCTGATTCAGAAATATTTCCGCGCTGCGGCGTATCGTGTTGCTGTCGTCGATGACCATGACCTTGACGCCTTTCAATGCTTCGTTATCCACACGTTTTCTCCACCTGAGTCGCCGGGCGGGTGGCGTCTGCCACCTGCGTGCTAATCATTACGGCATCGGCGCTGGCTTCTTTAGTCATACGGCTCGCGCGCCGATACGCGCGCAAACAAAAAGGGCGTTGCACCGCAACGCCCTTTCAGTCCGCCAGTTATCAGGACATATTTACTGCCAGGAAGAAGACTCTTCGTTGGCTTTTTTATCGACACCCGCCACGTCACCCATGGTGTCCATGATGGTGCCCGGCAGGGACGAAATCCGCATGAACTGACCCATGCCCACATCAGGGAAAGCCAGGGCGATGCGGAAGCGCGCGAACGGCGATTGCACCTCGTTATCGACGATGTAAATTTCGTAAGGCAGACCGGCGACACTGTTTTGCATGTCGATTTTCTTGAGCCAGTCGCCATCGCTGTTCTCGCCGTCGTTCATCGCCACACCAAACACGGCCAGTTTGCGATCCGGCAGCACCACCTCGTAGATCTTGGCTGTTTTGCCGGCACCTTTAGCCAGATTCTCGCGCACCGTCTTCAGCGCATCATTAAAGCTGCCATACTCGGTCAGCTTGCTTTTCGACGAATCCAGCCGCTCCATGCCGATCATGTAGCGGTAATTGCTCAGGCTTGATGCAGACTCGTCGCCGCCGAGTCCTTTACCCGCTCCCAGTGCATTTTGCAGGCGCGCTTGCAGCGCCTTGACTGCGGCTTCCTTCTTGTCGAAAGACTTGCGGAAATAGGCGCGATACCAGTAATCGGGGTTGGTATATTCAATGCTGCCATCCGCCTTGACCCCCACGCGAACCGCCGCGCCCAGAATGGCATTGCCGCCAACCGAGCCCACTGCATCCAGCATGTCAGCATCCGTGGCAATCACCACGCCATAGCCGGACAGGCTTTTGGGGAAATACTTGCCGACCACCTTGAAGCCGCCATTTTTAAGCTTGGTTTCGACTGCCGTCGCCACGCTCTGGGCGCTGCCGCCCGCTACCGAATCTCCCTGGATATAAGGGGAAATTGCCCACGCACTGGCCGAAAAGGCGAGCAGGGCACACGCAGAAATCCATCGAGTAATCATCATCGTCTCCTAATTAAACCGTTTATTCCCGCCTGCATTAAATCGAGGCGGGGTGCGTCCCAATACTCAGCTCCGCTAACGCTGTAACGCCTGCAGCCGCATTTTCTTGAGTATTCAAACGCAAAAAATCCCGGAAATCAGAATGCCACCATCTCGAAGTCGTCCTTGCGCGCCCCGCAATCCGGGCAGGTCCAGTTAATGGGTACGTCGTCCCAGCGCGTGCCCGGCGCAATGCCGTCGTCGGGCGCGCCCGTCTCTTCGTGATAAATCCAGCCGCAAATCAGGCACATCCAGCTTTTGAATTCGGGAGTCTCAGGCATGGTAATCAAGGGAATCAGCTAAAATCGGAGCTTGATTTTAAAGCAGTGACGCCATGCCACCCATTTTCGTCCCCAAACTCACGCCGCCGCTGGTGCTCAGCTTCGCCGCGTCCGATCCGACCGGCGGCGCCGGCATCCAGGCCGACCTGCTGACGCTGGCCAGCATGGGCTGCCATCCGCTGTCGGTCATCACCGCATTGACGGTGCAGGACACCGCCGGGGTCGATGAAATTCTGGTGATCGACTCCGAGTGGGTGATGGATCAGGCGCGCATGTTGCTGGAAGACATGCCGGTTGCCGCGTTCAAGCTGGGGATGCTGGGCAGCCCGGAATCGATGGCGGTGATCGCTGAAATCCTCGCCGATTATCCCGACATCCCGGTGGTGCTCGATCCGGTGCTGGCATCCGGGCGTGGCGACGAGTTCGCCACCGACGACATGATCGCGGCGATGCGCGACCTGCTGATTCCGCAAACCAGCGTGTTGACGCCCAATAGCCACGAAGCGCGGCGGTTGGCGCTGTTCGAATCGGAAGAGGACGATCTCGACCTGCCCGCCTGCGCCAAGCATCTGACCGATCTCGGCTGCGAATACGTGCTGATCACCGGCACCCACGAAGCCACGCCGCGCGTGCTGAACAGCCTGTACGACGCCAATGGCCATGTGCAGACCGACGCCTGGGATCGCTTGCCCGGCAGCTATCACGGTTCCGGCTGCACGCTGGCCTCGGCTATCGCCGCTGCGCTGGCTTACGGTCAGGACATGCCGAACGCGGTGCGCGAAGCGCAGAACTTCACCTATGAAGCTTTGCAGGCCGCGTTCCGTCCCGGCATGGGGCAATACATTCCCGAACGCTTTTTCTGGGCGCAGGACACACAAACCGAAGGCAATGCGTGAGCGCCCCAACGACAGCGTTTCCCGGCGGCATTTACGCCATCACCCCTGAAACCCTGGACACCGAACGACTGCTGACGCAGGTCGAGGCGGCGCTGGCAGGCGGCGTGGCGGCGGTGCAGTATCGCGACAAATCCGCCGACGTGGCGCGCCGTCACGAGCAGGCGAGCGAACTGGTGTCGCTGTGCCGGCGCTTCAGAGTGCCATTGATTGTGAATGACGATTTGCGGCTGGCCGACTTGTGCGACGCCGATGGCGTGCATCTGGGGCGCGACGACGGCAGTGTGCGCGAAGCCCGCATCATTCTGGGCAAGGACAAATTCGTCGGCGCGTCGTGCTATCAAAGCCTCGAGCTCGCGCTGGCAGCGCAGGCCGCAGGCGCGAATTACGTCGCCTTTGGCAGTTTTTTTCCATCGCAGACCAAACCGGACGCGGCGCGCGCGAGCCTCGATTTATTGCACGATGCGGCGTCCGCCATCCAGGTGCCGCTGGTCGCCATCGGCGGCATCACGCTGACCAACGCACAGCAACTGCTCGACGCCGGAGCGGACAGCCTGGCCGTGCTGTCAGCGCTCTTCGATGCGCCCGACATCCGGGCCGCCGCGCGCGACTTGAATCAATTATTTGAAACGGAACCAGAACAATGACCACGGCCATGAATCGCAACGAACAACTGTTTGAACAATCGCAAAAAGTCATCCCCGGCGGGGTGAATTCGCCGGTACGCGCCTTCAAGAGCGTCGGCGGCACCCCGGTGTTTTTCAGCCGCGCGCAAGGCTCGCGGGTGTGGGATGCCGATGGCCGTGTATACATCGACTACGTTGGCTCGTGGGGGCCGGCCATCCTCGGCCACGCCCACCCCGGCACGGTGAAGGCGGTGCAGGACGCCGCCGCCAACGGCCTGTCGTTTGGCGCGCCCTCCGAGGCTGAACTCACTATCGCCACCCGCATCACGCAACTCTTGCCGAGCATCGAAAAAATCCGTTTGGTGTCGTCCGGCACCGAAGCGACGATGAGCGCGATTCGTCTGGCGCGCGGCTTCACTGGCCGCAGCAAGTTCATCAAATTCGAAGGCTGCTACCATGGCCACGCCGATTTCCTGCTGGTGAAAGCGGGTTCCGGCGCGCTCACGTTTGGCAACCCCACTTCGGCTGGCGTGCCTGCGGAGGTCGCGGCGATGACCATCGTTCTTGATTACAACGACGTTGCCGGATTGGAAAAAACCTTCGCCGAAATCGGCAATGAAATCGCCTGCATCATCGTCGAACCCTTCGCCGGAAACATGAATCTGGTCAAGCCGACCGCCGCCTTCATGGCGGCGATGCGCCGACTGTGCGACGCCCACGGCGCGCTGCTGATTTTCGACGAAGTGATGACCGGCTTCCGGGTTGACCTCGGCTGCGCGCAAAAGCTGCTTGGCATCAAACCTGATCTCACCACGCTCGGCAAAGTCATCGGCGGGGGGATGCCGGTGGGCGCTTTCGGCGGCCGCGCCGACGTGATGGACAAACTCGCGCCGACCGGCCCGGTGTACCAGGCCGGCACGCTGTCCGGCAATCCGGTGGCGGTCGCCGCTGGCTTGGCCACGCTCGCCGCTATCAGCGAACCGGGGTTTTACGCACGCCTCAGCGCCAGCACTGAGCGGCTGGTGAAGGGGCTGACCGCCGCCGCAGCGGATGCCGGCGTCACCTTTTGCGCCGACTCGGTCGGCGGCATGTTCGGCCTGTATTTCGCCGCCACACCGCCCGCGAGCTTTGCCGAAGTGATTGCCGGCGACAAGGAAAAATTCAACCGCTTCTTCCACGCCATGCTCGACCACGGCATTTATCTTGCGCCATCCGCTTTCGAAGCAGGCTTCGTTTCGGCCGCTCATAGCGACGCCGACATCGATGCGACTATCGCTGCCGCACGCGAGGTGTTCAAGACACTATGAACGACGAGTTGTCGCCCGAAGATGAACTGCGGCTCAACGTCTTGTTCAACACCGAGCTCAAAGCCGTCCGCATCGACGAATCAAACATGACCCTGTGGGCGCTGACGCCGCAAGGCGAAGCCAGTGTGCCGCTCAAACCCAACGAGCGTTCCGACCGTTATCTGAAACGGGTACGCGAGCTGTTGTCCGGTCATGCGCTAGGTTCCCCGGGCGGCTACCCGGTGCATCTCACGCGCTGGACGCGGCAATCGCAGTCGGGCTTGTCACCCCAGCACCTGGCGCAGTTGCTGTTGATCGCCGAAGAAGAAGCGGTGGTCGCGGTGGTTCACTCACCCTCGCTCACCGACGAACTGGCGCGCCACGCCTGGTGGTGTATGCCCACTATCGAAAACGCGCGCCTGATGCTGATGCGCGAGGTGGTGTGCCAGGGCAGCATGGGGCGCACCCTGGCCGAATTTCTGGTCGAGCATCTGGCCTTTCTGCACGAGGACGACGTCGGCATACTCGATACCGTCGCGGTCATGCTGTATTCGGGTGTGCTGACCGATGCCGAGCGGCTGTCGATGTGGAAACGCGGCAACAGCCGCAATTCGTATTACGTCGCCTTCCTCGAATTGCAGCCCGATAACTTGCCCAGCCCGCGCGCCGCGCGCATGGATCACGCCAGCGTGCCTGCGCTGGCCAGCAACCCGTATAGCCTGCTGCTGGCAAAAGCGCTGTCGGCGCAGGGACAAACGTTCATCACCACCCTCGCCACCATCCTCGATCGCCCGGAAGTGCAGGAAGTGGTGAACCACACGCTGACCGCGCTGGCCGCCTGGTGCGCGCCGCTGCGGCAACTTGATGCGGCCACGCGCGACGCCGCGCGCGCAGCGCTGCTTGCCGCCGTCCCGCAATTCGAAGCCGACTGTGCCGCGCTCGACGCACTGGCCGCAATCGATGCCGAAACGGTGCGCCCGATCTTCCTCAAAACCACCGCCATCGGCTCGCTGATGCGACGCAAGATCCAGCCTGTCGTTACCCCGCTGATCGACGCTGTTGCCGCACTGCGCCACTCGCGCTAACAAGACCTCCTCAACCCGGCAGCGGTTCGCGGGCGTAAAAACGCATCGCGCCCTGCCGCATGGACTACACTCCCATTTCCTGTGCAGACATATCCGACCAAGGTGTCGCTCGCCAACGTCTGCTTTCCGCATCCGCAGCCCTGTCTGCGGCAAAATATTTGGGGGAATCATGGAACGACGTGAATTTGTACAGCTTGCCGCCGCCGCCCCGCTGCTGGCCATTAGCTCCGCGCCGCGCGCCAACCCGGCGCCTGTCGCCGCGCCCACCGATGGCTGGCGCAGTTTCGAGATCACCTACACGGTCGATCTTGCCGCGCAGACCAGCGCAGGGCGCGTATGGTTGCCGCTGCCCGCCAACGCCGGCGATTTCCAGCGCGTGCAATCGGTCAGTTGGGCAACTGCGCCCGCCGACGCTGTACTGGCCTGGGATACGGACTATCGCGCCGCCATGTTCAGCGCAGGTTTGACGCCAGCCAGTGCGCGCCAGCTTACCGTCACCGCAACCGTTGCAACCCGCGACCGTACACGTAGCGCAGCCGCTACAGTCCAACCGTTGACGCCGGATATCGCGCGTTACTTGCATGCCACTGAGCATATGCCCATCGACGGCATTGTCGCCGCCACGTCCGCCAAAATCGTGCATGGAATCTCCAATCCCGACGCCCGCGCCCGTGCGATTTACGACTGGATTGTGGACAACACCTTCCGCAAACCAACTACGCGCGGCTGTGGTTTAGGCGATATCAAGTTCATGCTGGAAACCGGCGACCTCGGCGGCAAATGCGCCGATATCAATTCCTTGTTTGTCGGCCTGGCGCGCGCCGCAGGCTTGCCCGCACGCGAGATGTATGGCGTGCGCGTCGCCGAGTCGAAGCAGTTCAAAAGCCTGGGCAAGGCGGGGGATGTTTCCAAGGCGCAGCACTGCCGCGCCGAATATTATTCGCCGCGTTACGGCTGGGTGGCGGTCGATCCGGCAGACGTGCGCAAGGCGGTACTGGAAGAAAATCTGCCCCTCACCGACCCGCGCATCGTTGCACTACGCAAACGTCTGTTCGGTTATTGGGAAATGAACTGGGTCGGCTTCAATACCGCGCGTGATTTCGAACTGACTCCGCGCGCCAGCGAACCACTACCCTACCTGATGTATCCCTACGCCGAATTTGACGAAACCCGGCTCGACGGGCGCGAACCCGATCATTTCAATTTCAAGCTCAGTAGCCGCGAATTATCCGGATCGGCGGCGTAGCCAAATCGGGAATAGCCGCTTCACGCACTTTACCGACGCCAACAGGCGCAAATGCAAAGTCAGGGATGTTCAATCTCGGCTAGATGCTGCTGCTGAAAAGCCGCACGTTCTTCGTCGGACAACATCGCCGTATTGCGGCGCATCTGATCGACCTTACCCCTGCTGCTTCCGGGGCAGGCTCAGATACGCCACCAGCCCCAGAATCGCGACGAGAAACACGCTGCTGGTATCCACCGTTCCCCAGCCCATTCCGCCGTTGATAACCGGCTGCGAAAGCAGGTCGCCCATCGACGCCCCGAGCGGGCGGGTGAGGATGTAGGCGATCCAGAATGCGACGACTGCGTTCACTTTGAAAACGTAATAGCCCAGCATCACCAGGCCGATCATGACACCAAACATCAGTGCGGAATTCGCGTAGCCCTGTTTCAGCTCCTCGGCGACAAGATCACCCGCTGCCGTGCCCAGTGCAAAAGTGAACAGAATGGCTGCCCAGTAGAACAGCTCGCGCCGGGTCGTGGTAATGCTGCGTATGGAAAGCGTCTTTTCGCGGGCATACCAAAGGCCGAAGGTCGCGATGAGGGCGGCGCCAAAAACCCAGGTCGTCGTCGTTAACGGCACTCCGTAGCTGTCAACCAGGCTGTCCGTAATGAGGGTGCCCACGATGCTGATCAGCACCACGCTCATCCAGTAGACCCACTGCACGCAGCGCCGCGTGCGCAACTGCGCAACCAGCGCCACCACGAGCAACGCACCCATCAGAAAAGCGGTGTTGGCCAGGCCGTACTTGAGCGTGAAAATGAGATAGTCCGCCGCTGTTTCGCCCACGGTGGTAGCGAGAATTTTGATGATCCAAAAAAACAAGGTGACTTCTGGCACCTTGTTCAACATCTGCAGCGCGGGACGATTCTGACCAAGTTCCATTCAGTTTCTACCTAAGGGCGAACGATCCTTCCCTGCGCCTCAAGACGCCGGGACTGCGTGATCACATTCACACGCAGCATGGACAATACGCGCGCTTTCTTAAGGAAAACTTACACAGGCGCCACGCCGTGCCAGACATCGGCTGCAATCGAATAAAAGGAGTTCGGAATTAAATCTGTGAGGGTCGCTGTTGATCGCCCCCCATCAAGCCATCGCAACGCTGCTCGTTCACTCAGCCAATGCGCGCAACCGCAACCATCACGCCCACGTTCAGCCTGCCCTTGCCTGCTGCGCAAAGCTGTTCGATCTCGGCAAGATGCTGTTGCCGGAAAGCAGCGCGTTCTGCTTCGGATAACTGCTGCAGATAGCCCCGGTAGCCCGCGTTCCAGACAATAGCCCACCAGTCCGGCGCGGTCAGGGGATAACTCAGCGGTTCATGATGAATGACGACTTCATCCAGCCCCGCCGTTGCAAACAGTGCGCGCAACTCGCTCTCAGTGGCAATGCGCTTCCACGCGGCGTCGCGGGTTTCCTGGCCGAAGGATTCGTAGCGCCGCAAAAATAGCGATGCCATGGGTTCGAAAGCGTCGGCGGCGAAGGTGCTGATTGCGAGCTTGCCGCCGGGTTTGATTCGGGCGGCGATCTCGCGCAGCGCCTGCTCCATGTCGTCGATGAAGAACAGGCCGAAGCTGCACGTGGCGGCGTCGAAACTGTGGCGCTCGAAGTCCAGCGCTTCCATGTCCATTTGCCGGAATTCGACGTTGTCGAGTTTGAGTTGCCTCGCCTGGTCGAGCATACCGCTGGAAAGATCGACGCCGACCACTGCGCCTTCGGTCAACATGCGGGCTGCGCGCAGCGACACCATGCCGGTGCCACAGCAGACATCGAGCAGCCTGGCGGCAGGGTCGAGTTGCAAATGCGCGAGCAGACGCTCGGCGGTGGCGGGGAAGAACGCCATCGCGGGATGGTCGTAACCGGGCGCAACCGTGTCGAAGGTGTTCTGGATGAACTGCTTGCGCTGCGCGTCCATGCGCCTATGGGCTCAACGCGCTGTCGATGCTGGCGAGGAATTTCTCCGGTTTCTCGTAGCCGATGACCTGGTAAGCAGACTGTACGCCCGCGCCATTCCAGAAAATCAGCCCGGGTGGGCCAAACAGATTGAAGCGCTTCAGCAACGCGCGGTCGGCCGCACTGTTTGCGGTGACGTCGGCCTGCAACAGCACCACGTTTTGCAGGCGCGCCTGCACTTTGGAATCGGCAAAGGTGAAGCGCTCCATTTCCTTGCACGACACGCACCAGTCGGCATAAAAATCGAGCATCACCGCGCGGCCTTCGATTTTGGCTTGCGCCAGGCGCGCGTCGAGCGCGGCCGCATCCTTCACCCGCTCGAACGCCAGACTTGGGTGTTCGGCCGCCATCGCCTGCCCGCCAGAACCGCCCTTGATCGCGCTGCCCTTATACACTTCCAGCGGTTGCAGCAAATCGCGGCTGCCCGCCAACACGCCGAGGATGAGCGCCAGCCCGCCGATCAGCAGCACCACGCCCAGCCCTTTCCACAAGCGTGACCAGCCGGACACATGGGCGGGCAGCGGATCGAGCGCGTGCAGGTAAATGGCCGAACCGATCAACAACAACGCCCACAGCAGCATGTTGATCCAGGCCGGAATGATCGGCGAGATCAGGTAGATGGCGATCGCCAGCATCATCACGCCGAAGAAATATTTCACCGCATTCATCCAGCCGCCCGCCTTGGGCAGCAGCGCTCCCGCCGACACCCCGACCAGCAACAGCGGCACCCCCATGCCGAGCGCCAGCACGAACAGCGCGACGCCGCCGAGCAGGGTGTTTCCGGTCTGTGCGATGAAGACGAGCGCAGCGGCCAGTGGCGGCGCGACGCAGGGGCCGACGATCACCGCCGACAGCGCGCCCATGATGAACACGCCGGCGAAATGGCCGCCCTGCATCTTGTTGGACACATCGGAAAACTTGCTCTGGATGAAGCTCGGCAACTGGAGTTCGAAGAAGCCGAACATCGACAGCGCCAGCAGCACGAACACGCCTGCGCCGATGCCGAGCGCCCACGGGTTTTGCAGCGCGTTGGAAATCAGCGTGCCCGACAACGCTGCCGCCACCCCGGCCAGCGCGTAGGTGATCGCCATCCCCAGCACATAGGCGAGCGCGAGCATGAAGCCGTGCGTCTTGGTCATCTTGCGGTTCTGCCCGGCGATGATGCCCGACAGAATCGGGATCATCGGGAACACGCAGGGGGTGAGCGCGAGCAGCAGGCCGAAGCCGAAGAAGGTGGCGACCACCGCCCAGAAACTGCCGCCTTTGAGCACGCGCGCGATCTTCGAGGTGTCGGATTCGTTAGTGGATGACGTCGGTGCGGAGGCGACCGGCGCGGCAGCGCTGGCCGCTGGAGCCGCACTCGCATCCAGTTTGAATTCACGTTTAACCGGCGGGTAGCACACGCCGACTTTTTCGTTGCAGCCCTGCCAGACCGCTTCGAGCACCAGCGTCTCATTCGCCGCCAGCGCGCGCGACAGCGTCAGCGTGGCGGAAAAATCGTGGTGATACACCTCCATCGGGGTAGGGAAGTTGGGATCGTTCTTGATTTCGCCTGCCGGCAGGTCGGCACGCAGCACTTTGACGTCGGCGGGTGATTTAACCACCCAGGCGAGCTTGTCGCGATAGAGATAGGTGTCGGGCGTCGGCGCGTAGTCGAACTTGGCGGTTTGCATGTTGCTCATCGCCGCCGCCACCAGAAACGCTTCGTCCGGTGGCAGCAACTTGGGCATCTCCATGCCCCCCAGGCTGCGCAGACCGGCAAGCGCCGAGCCGGGCGCAAGCGAGGCGGGCGCGGAAGCAGCAGCGGGCGTAGCCATAAGCGGCGCTGCCGGGCCAGGCACGGCGGCAACGGCGGCAGGCAACTTGATCGTCGCGGAGAGTGTTTGTGGCGTGTAACACAGCCCGGCATCGGCGCAGCCCTGCGAAACGGTTTTCAGCGTGACCGAATCCGCGCCCGCCATGCGCTGGATCGGCAACACAATGCGCACCTCGTGGCGATAGGTTTCAACCTTGCCGAAATTCTCGTCCTGCTTCACCTTGCCCGCAGGCAGTTGCGGCGTGCCCAGCGTGGCGCCGCTCAGCTCGAACTTGAACTTGTCACGGTACAGGTAATAACCGTCTGCGATTTGCCAGCGCGCTTCCAGCGTGTCGGCGTCGAGCGCGCGCGCCGAGAACTTGAACGCCGCTTCGGGGTCAAGAAACTCTTCGGCGTGCGCCGCTTGAGAAAGCGCCAGCGCCCCCCAGATTAAAGGCAATGTGCCCAGCAAGCGTATCCACTTAATCATGTTGTTCAGTCTCCGTGGCCAGCCAGTCGAGATAGGCAGGCAGGCCGTGTGTAATCGGTATGGCAATCAGTTCGGGCAGGGCGTAAGGATGCTGTGCGC
>Ga0315271_10000015_pt1 | contig 73578 bp, 65 predicted proteins | sample C3_top_MG_FD_204664 | JGI IMG/M metagenome (GOLD analysis project Ga0315271, IMG submission 204664) | Sediment microbial communities from Yellowstone Lake, YNP, Wyoming, USA - C3_top | ecosystem: Environmental > Aquatic > Freshwater > Lake > Sediment | place: USA: Wyoming | collected 2017-08-01
CGGAGGTGGGAACGGGCGGCGGGGACACGCTCGGGGCCTGGCTGCCACAGCCGGCGAGGACGATCGAGAGCACAAAGACGGAGCGGCGGGACGCGGGACGCATGGGGTAAACCTCCCTTGGTGCCTGGGTGCGCCTGGGCGCGAGGGCCTATGGCGTGAAGATCTGGCCGGGCGAGGTGTCGTCAGCGTTCGAGCCGGTCCCGACGATGAGGACCCGGCCGTCCGCGAGGAGGGCTCTCGCGGGGAAGAGCACCGGCTTCAGCATGGGGGTCGTAAGGCTGAGCGTCCCCGATGTCGGATCCCAGGTCTCAGCGGTGCTGACACCGGGCGCGGCATTCGTGTCGCCGCCGATGACGAGAACCCGTCCGTCCGCCAGCCGCAAGGTCGACGGATTTGCGCGCATCGCGGTGAGCGGGCCGCTGTCCGTGAACGTTGCCGTGCGCGGGTCCCAGGTCCGCACCCCGACCGGACCGATGACAAGGACGCGCCCATCGGTGAGGACCGTCCCGTCATGGGGAGCGTAAGGGGCTGGCGCGATGCCGGGCGCGAGGGCGAAGGACGCAGTCGTCGGATCCCACAGCTCGTCGGTGCCCGCGAAGGGGATCGAACCAAAGATTCCTGTCTTGTTGGGATAGCCAGTTCCGCTGTCGACCAGCACCTTGCCGTCTGGCCTGAGCGTCGCGGCCGCCATGTAGCGCGCCTCGCCCAGGGCGCCTGCCGGCGAGAACGCCATCGACGCCGGGTCCCAGATCTCGGCTGCCAGAACGGCGAGATTCGGCAGGAATGGATCGTTGCTGGCCAAACCGCCGATCACGAGCACTCGCCCGTCCGAGAGGAGCGTCGCGGTGTGACCGAAACGTCCCTGCTTGAGGACTCCCGCAGGCGTGAACAGCCCGGTCGAGGGGTCCCAGAGCTCGGCCGAGGAGGTGGCGAGCTCCCGGTTCCCCGTCGTCAGGCAGCACCCCCCGACGACCAGCACCCGACCGTCGGGGAGCAGCGTCGCGGTGGCCTTGTCACGGGGCTCGGAGCTCGAGCCGGTCGCGACGAACCTGCCCGACGGGGTCGCGCTTGGGTTCGTAGCCTGCCCGTGGTCGATCGTCAGGTCTGTAATGCCCGACTGGAGCAGCCCGAAGATGCCCGGCTCATAGCCGTATCCGCGGGCCTGGGCTGCTGCGCCGCTCGGCCCGTCGTAGCCCTGTGGCGCCAGCAGCAGCACGATCAGCTCGCTGTTGAAGTCGATCAGCACCCACCTGGACGCGAGGCCTTCGCGGGCCTCGAATGTCGGGTCGCCGCTCCCTGGGTCCGGCAGCAGGCGGCAGTGGTCAGGGTCGACGGCGTGCGGATCGAAGCCTCGCGACCCAGCGACGTTGATGTCGAGGACGCGCCCTGCGTAGCCCCCGAGGTTGAAGCCCGCCGGGAGGGCGGTCGTCGACGCGAGCGTGCCGCGGTCGGTGACCGTCAGCTTCGGGTTGGCGAGGAGGGCGGCGGCAAGGGCGGCCGAATCGGGGTGCGTGGTCGGCGTCCCGCATTCGACCGAGGCCGGCCGGATGAACCAGAGCTGGCTGACGCACCCCGACAGGTATGGAAGAAGGATCGTCCGCGCGCTCGTGGTCGGGGTGCACCAGAAGCCAGCGACCGGAGCGGTGAACTCGACCTGGGGCAGGAAGCGGCTGCTCGTGTATGTGACGCCGAGGGTGTTGGGTCCCCCGCCCGATTGCCGCTGCAGGCTCTCGAGGGTGACCTCAGCCGTCTGCTGGGTGGCGAGGAACACGCCGGACGAGGCGTCGACCATCGCCCAGGTCGCGACGCCGTTGGCGTCGAGGTTGTGCGGGAAGCCGACCCACCAGACCGAGATCGGCTGGAGCGAGCTCACCGGGTACACCGCGTCGCAACCCTTGGACGTGTCGACGCAGGTGATCGTCCCGAACGCGGGACCGATGTAGGACTCCTTGGGCGTCATGAACTTGGCGATGAGGCCCATGACCGAGCCGGCGGGCACCACCCCGGTCGCCGGGGGCTCTGAGAGGCGGAAGACCTGCCCGTGGGCGGCGAGCTCATCGAGGAACGACTGGGACGGGACGATCATCGGCGCGCCGGACCGTACGAGATACGTGTCCAGGCCCGAGTCGTCGGCGATGTACTGGGTGCCGCTCGACCACGCTCGGCAGTCGGGGCAGTCGAGCCATGTCCCGTCCGCGGTCACCGCCCACGTGAGCCGGTCGGTCGTGAACCCGCCAGCAAACTGGTTGAGCGGATCCGAGACGGTGGTCCCGGCCGGGAGGAGCTGGACCGCCGTCACGCGAGCAGGCACGACAGCCTGTCCGAGCTGCTGCTCGCTCGCGGAGATCCGGTCGAGCACCTCTTGCTCGACCTGCGCCACGGTCATCCGCGGGGTGAGTCCGGGCGGGATGAGGACGACGGGCGCGGCGTCGCTTGCCGGCACGGACGGCGAGGGGTCGTTGGTGAGCAGGAGTGCCTTCCGCTGGCCGGCGGCGATGAGCCCAGCGACAAGACCCATGACCACCAGGGCCGAGACGAGAAGGAGCGCCACGGCTGGTCGACCGAGCCCAGCTCCCAGCGGTCGCCCGCGCAGCTCCCCGGCGTCGCGGATCCGCGCTGCCGCCTCCATCGACGGCGTCGCCAGCCTGCGCAGCTCGCTCTCGCGGTCCGCCAGGAATCGGCCATACAGGCGGTCGAGCTGCTCGTCAGTGCGGTGCTGGCGGTTCATCGGTCGCCTCCCTCGAGCGCGACGCGGAGGTGCTCCCGGGCGACCCGGAGGCGAGACCTGACGGTTTCGCGCGGGATGCCCAGCAGCTCGGCCGTCTCGTCGACGGTGTAGCCACGGTGGAGATGCAAGACGACGACGGCCCGATGGGCCGGGCTGAGTCGGTCGAAGACGGCGCGGAGCGCCGCTCGCTCCGGAAAGCTCGTCGCGGCCGGGTCCACCACGTCGACGCCTATATGGGGAATCTCGGTCACGGTGGGCGGCCGGAACAGGCGACCGAGCCACGCGAGGCGTGAGCGCTGCTCGCGGGCGGCCTCGCGGACCACGATGCGGTCGAGCCACGAGCCAAGGCTCGCGTCGTCGCGCAACGCCTCTCGCGAGCGCCAGGCGCGCTCGATCGCGGTCTGCACGATGTCCTCAGCAGATGCGACGTCGCCGCAGACCAGCCCTGCGAGGCCGATCAGGCGCGGATAGTGAACGGCGATGAACGACTCGAGGGCCCGCTCCCGCGCGACCGACTCGGCTCGTATCGACCCGCTCGGATGGACATCCTCGGGAGGATCGGCCGCGCTGGTGGCGGGGACTTCAGCCACGTGTTCATCCTGTGCGGGACGCTGTCACAGGTATAGACCATCCGACGTGGCCAAACGGGTCAGTCGCTCAGCGAGTCTCCTCGCGAACCGCACGGACTCGGGCTCGCCCGGTCGTGCCGGCAACGGCAGCGGGCATGCAACGCGGGCGGCCCTCCCTCAGCCGTACGGGAGCCGCCTCAAGTCGCCGATACGCGTGGACGAGGTCAGTGGATCGCGGCAGCGCCCTCGAGGCCCTCGAACTCGATCGCCCCCTCGACCGGGCAGACGTACTGGCAGAGGCGGCAGCCGACGCAATAGTCGGGGTCAACCTCGAGGTGCGAGGTTCCGTTCGACCCCGCGAAGCGGATCGCCTGGTGCGCGCCGTCGTTGCAGGCGGCGAAGCAGAGGTTGCACCGGATGCACTTGGCCTGGTCGATCACCGCCAGGAGGCGCCAGTCCTGGTCGAGGTGCCCCCAGTCGGTGATGGTCGGGAGCGCCTTGCCCGTCAGCTGGCTCGGGCTCGTGAGGCCCTTTGACTTGAGGTACGTCGAGAGGCCGTCCACCAGGTCGTCCGCGAGGCGGAAGCCGTAGTGCATGACGCTCGTGCCGACCTGCACCGTGGTGGCGCCCAGGAGCATGAAGTCGAGCGCGTCGCGCCACGTCTCCACCCCACCGATGCCCGAGATGGGGATGCCGACCTCCGGGTCCGAGGCGAGCTGGCTCACCATGTTGAGCGCGATGGGCTTGACCGCGGGCCCGGCGTAGCCGCCATGGCTGCCCTTGCCGCGGACGTCAGGGCGGGGAGCCCATGTGTCGAGGTCCACGCCGATGAGCGAGCTGATCGTGTTGATCAGCGCGATGCCGTCGGCGCCAGCGGCCTTCGCGGCCCGGCCCGGGTAGCGGATGTCGGTGATGTTGGGCGTGAGCTTGACCAAGACGGGCATCTCGGCCTTCTCCATCACCCATTCGGTGATCATCTGCACGTACTCGGGCACCTGGCCGATGGCTGCGCCCATGCCCCGCTCGCTCATCCCGTGCGGACAGCCGAAGTTGAGCTCGTAGCCGTCCGCGCCCGTGTCGTTGCACTTGGCCAGGATCTCGTGCCAGGCCTCGCGCTTCGCCTCGACCATGAGGCTGATCACGACCGCGTTGTCCGGGTACTTGCGCTTGGTCTCGGCGATCTCCGCGATGTTGACGTCGGTCGGGCGGTCGCTGATGAGCTCGATGTTGTTGATGCCGACGATCTTCTTGCCGGCGTACTCGAACGTGCCCAGACGCGCCGTGACATTGCGGATCTGGTCACCGATCGTCTTCCAGACGGCGCCGCCCCAGCCCTCGTCGAACGCGCGCTGGACCATCTCGGCGTTGTTGCTGATGGGGCAGCTGGCGAGCCAGAACGGGTTGGGGCTCTTGATGCCGGCCATGTCCACCGAGAGGTCCACACCGGGCACGGTCGAGTCCACCGCGCGGCGGAGGGGCTCGATGCGGGTGCGCAGACCGAGCGCGTCGATCACCGAGCGCGCGGCGAGCTTGCCTGCCTGGACCGCGTTGACAACCTCCTTGCCTCCGGACGCGATGTCGCCGATCGCCCAGACGCGGGGGCTGGTCGTGCGCCCGGTGGCCGGGTCAACGACGGCTTTCCCGTCCCGCAGCGGGACGCCGAGGGCGGCGACGATGGCGTCGGCCGATGACGGCGCCTCCTGGCCGACGGCGCGGACGATGGTGTCGAGCGAGACGGTGAACCCGGAGTCCGTGATCTCGATCGGGCGACGACGGCCGGAGGCGTCAGGGTCGCCGAGCGCCATGCGGACGAAGCCCGCCGACGCGACGCGGGCCGCGCCGTCGATGCGCGTGGGCGCGGTGAGCCAGCGGATGGCGACGCCCAGCTCGCGGGCGAGCGTGATGGCGTGCGGGTAGGCCGGGCTCTCGGCAGCGGTCCGCCGGTAGAAGAGCGTGACCTCGTCCGCGCCGAGCTTGACAGCAGCAGCCGCCGCGTCGAACGCCGTCGAGCCGCCGCCGATCACGCCGACGCGCTTGCCGATGATCGGCGCTGCGCCGGGCTGCGGGTCGATGGCCGCGCGGATCACGTCGAGCGCGTCCACGACCCCCGGCAGGTCCTCGCCCGCGATGCCGAGCGCCTGAGCGCGCCCGAGCCCGAGCGCCAGGATCACCGCGCCGTGCTGATCGAGCAGATCGGCCGGGTCCAGGTCACGTCCGACGAGGCAGTTCACCACGATCGTCGCGCCCGCCCGCTCGAGCTCGGCCGTCTCGGTTGCGATGGTCGTCCGCGCCATGCGCCACGGGACGATGCCGTGGTCGGCGAGGCCGCCGGCGCGCGGCGACTCGTCGAAGATCGTGACGGCGACACCCGCCTTGCGGAGCTCGGCAGCGCACGCGAGGCCCGCCGGCCCGCCGCCGATGATCGCCACTGAGGCGCCCGTGTCCGGACCCGGGGCGTAGAACGGCTCGCCGCTGGCGGCGAACTCCTCGACCACGCCCTGCTGGAGCCGCCCGATGGCGATGGGCCGGTCCATCTGGTTGCGCACGCAGGCGCCCTCGCACAGGCGCTCGACCGGGCAGACCGCGCCACAGGTGGCCCCGAGCGGGTTCGCGGCCAGGATCGTCCGCGCCGCGCCGGCCGGGTTGCCGGTCGCGATCTTGCGGATGAACCCGGGCACGTCGATCTCACTTGGGCAGGCGTGCGCGCACAGGGCGTCGTAGCAAAAGAGGCAGCGGTCGGCCTCGATCCTCGCGGCGGCAGCGGAAAGAGGCAGCACGCGGGCGAACGGGTCGGTCGGGGCGACGGTCATCACACAGCCTCGGGTGTCGCCGGTCGACGGCGACGGTTCGGGGACGCGTCGAAGGAGCCAGTATCCGCGTGGATCCGCCGTTCCGAGATGGCCGAAGAGTCCCGGATGCGCGGGCCGGATTGCGCGAAGGTTGCGCGGCTGGGCGCGGCGGGTGGCGGCGGCGCGCCGTGTCGGCATCGGCTGGTGACCCAGCTCGCGCTTCGTGCCACACTGGGCGCCATCGGCCGCGGCCGCGTGACCACTCGGGAGGCGCCCATGTCTCAGGTCGTCGTCAACGGCGCCATGATGGCCTGCTCGTTCGGCACATCGCCATCGGCCCTGACGGTGATGCCCGCGGGCCAGCCCGTCCAGGGCAGCAGCCAGCTCGTCGCCAAGATCACCGACATGACCCCCAACGCCTGCATCGCCCCGTTCGGGATGTGCATGACGCCCTCGAACCCACAGGTCGCCGCGGCCACCTCAGCCGCCCAGGGCGTCCTGACCCCGCAACCCTGCATCCCGGTCACGACCGCGCCGTGGGCCCCGGGCTCCCCCACCGTTTCCGTGGGCGGCACGCCGGCGCTGACGAGCGACAGCCAGTGCCTGTGCATGTGGGGCGGGGCGATCACGATCACGTCGCCCGGCCAGGTGACGGTCACGACCGGGTAGCCGACTCGGCGTCGGTCCTCGCGACCAGCCCGTGCTACCCGCCGCCGCTACCGGTCGGGTGGCAGCTGGCGCAATTCGACGACGAGCGGCCGGAATGCCCCTCGATCGTGGATGGGTCATGGCACTTGGCGCAGGTGTACGCCGACAGCGTGGTCGTGTGGCACTTGGTGCAGACGCTCCCCGCCCCGCGGTGCGTCATCGGGAAGGTGTGCGAGCCGGCGTAGCGCGGCGGCGTCCACGCGCTCGTCGTGTGGCACAGCGTGCAGGTCGTCCCGTAGAAGCTCGGGTGCGACGACGGGGAGTTGTGGCAGCCAGCGCAGGCCGTGGGGAGCCCAGCGAAGGTCGTCGACGACTTGTGGCACTTGGTGCACAGCAGCGACGTGTGGGCGCCCGTGAGCTTGAACGTCGTGTTGCTGTGGTTGAACGTGGACGGTGACCAGGCCTTGGTCGTGTGGCACTGGCTGCAGTTCGTCCCCATCGCGCCAGTGTGGTTCGCCGGCTTCTGGTGGCATGAGGCGCAGATGCTCGGCGCGCCCGCGAACGTGACCGTCGGCTTGGCGTGGCACTTGAGGCACACCACGGCCATGTGGGCGCCAGTCAGCTTGTAACTGGTCGTGGCGTGATCGAACTTCGCGGGTGTCCAGGCCTTGGTGGTGTGGCATGACGAGCAGACCCCGGCGAAGTTGCTGTCGTGGGTGACCGGCTTCGCGTGGCACGAGGCGCAGGCCGTCGGCGTGTTCTTGGGCGAGCTGTCCTTGTGGCACGACGAGCAGGCGACGCTCGCGTGAGCGCCCGTGAGCTTGAACGGGAAGGCGTTGTGGTCGACGGTCACGTCCAGCCACGCCGTGGGCTTGTGGCAGGTCTCGCACACGCTCCCCATGGAGCCCTTGTGGACGTCCTGCGCGGCGTGGCAGCCCACGCAGGTCGTCGTCGTCGAGGCGGGCGGCGCCTTGGCGTGGCACTTCTCGCAGGTGACCCCGGCGTGGGCGCCGACGAGCTTGAAGGCGACCGCGCTGTGGTTGAACCCGTTGTCCGACCACTTGGTGGGCTTGTGGCACCCCTCGCAGGACGTGCCCAGGACGCCGTTGTGCTTGTCCTGTGAGGCGTGGCAGCCGGCGCAGTTGGTCGGCGTGCCAGCGAAGTGGTTGTTCGCGTGGCACTTGTCGCAGCTCACGGTGGCGTGGGCCTGGGTGAGCGAGAAGCCCGTCGTGCCGTGGTCGAACTTCGCGTCCTTCCAGTCGGCCGGGTTGTGGCAGCTCGCGCAGTCGCTGCCGAACTTGCCCTGGTGGGGGTCGTCCTTGGCGTGGCAGCTGGCGCACGTCGTGCCCAGGCCGGTCCACTGCCGGTTGACGTGGCACGTCTCGCAGGCCGCGGTCGCGTGCTTGCCGGCGAGCGCGAAGGTCGTCTGGGTGGCGTGGTCGAGCGTGGCGCCGGTCCAGCTTGCGGGCGTGTGGCAGGAGCCACAGGTCTGGCCGAGGCGGCCCTGGTGGATGTCGTCCTTGGCGTGGCACGTCGCGCAGGTGGTCGAGGTGGCGCGCAGCGCGGCGATCGTGGTCGAGCCCTTGTGGCACGAGGCGCACGCGGCGCCGGCGTGCTTGCCGGTGAGCGCGTACGTCGTGTGGGCGAACGTGTGCCCGTAGGTGTCCTTGCCATCGTGGCAGTTGCGGCAGGCCGCGCCGTACGTGTCGGTGTGCGTGGCCATCTTCGCGGCGTCGAGCTTCGTGTGGCAGCTGACGCAGTCGGGCGCCTTGTAGCTGCTCGGCGAGGTCGTGTGACAGCCTCGGCAGCCCACGGGGTCCTTCGCGGCGGGCCGGAGGTGCGCCGTGAGGGCGAAGCCCGTCTGGTCGTGCGGGAAGACCATCGGGTCGGCGAGCGTGGTCGAGGCGTCGGGACCGTGGTGCTCGGTATGGCAGCGCAGGCAGGTCGCCGCGTTCGCGTCGAGCTTGCCGTGGAGCCCCGCGCCGGTCGCCGACTGCTGCGCCACGTCGGCATGGCAGGCGACGCATCGGTCGCCCATCTTCTGGCCCGACCAGATGGGCGCGTGACAGGCGTCGCACCGCCCGGCGAGCTCCGCGTGCGAGTTGACCCCGCCGGTCGAGACGAGCTTGGCGCTGTCGGGCTGCGTCCAGCCCGACAGCCCGCCCGGGCTGAAGATCGACCCGCCCGAGAGCGCGATCGCCAGGGCGACGACCGCGGCGGAGATCGCAGCGAAGAACAGCGCGGAGAACGTCATGCAGCCGAGCGGGCGGGTCTTCATCGGTCTCCCCTACCGCAGCAGCGTGGCGTAGTAGAGCGTTGCGGCAATGTGCGTGAACGCCACCACGAACATCGCCATGCCGATCGGGATGTGGACGGTGTGCCAGGTCGCGAGCGCCCGCCGCTGCCAGCGCAGGGCCGTCAACTGCCGCTCGAGCTTGCGGATCCGCCCCTCGATCGAGCGGTGCTCGCGGCGGGCGGCGTCGGTGGTGGGGTTCGGGTCGGCGGCATCCGCCTCGCGCAGGGCCGTCAACTGCTCGGTGAGCTCCTGCGCCTCGATGACCGCTCCGTCGGCCGTCCGCGGGACCGCGGTGTAGATGTACCGACCGATGAAGCCTGAGCCGACCACGACGAGCATGAGGAGCGTCAGGACTCCCGCAAGCCCCTGGAAGGTCCACGCCGTGTGCAGGAGGACCAGATACGGCCCCACGATCCCCATCACGATGTGGGCCCGCAGCCAGGCGCGCATGCTGCCGCGCGGTCGGCGCATCGCCCGTTTGCGCAGGGAGTACAGCGTCTCGGTCAGGAGCATCAGGGTGAAGCCCACGACGCCCATGAGGTGGCCGATCAGGCTCGACGCCGCGGGCACGCCCACCGACGCCGTCATCGCGAAATAGCCCGCCGTGATGGCGACCACGAGCGCCAGCGAGATCAGCAGCTCGCTATAGCGCATAGGACACCGTCCGCTCGAGCACGGTCGCGATCGCCTCCCGCACCTCGGCCTGGCCCATGAGCAGGCGGTCGCGCACGTCGCGGATGTCGAGGCGGTCGCGGATGACCGAGAGCAGTGGCCGGGACAGCGACTGGTCGCCCATTACGACGGCGCCCAGGATCCGGTCCTCGGACAGGATCAGACGCAGGTGGTTCGCGCCGCTGTCGCTCGCGACCGCGAAGCCGTCGAGCCCATCGCGCCAGGCGTTGCTGTCACCGCGAGCGAGGGCCACGAGGTCGCCGTCGCGACCGCCGCCGCCCACCGCGCCGATGAGCGTCGTCGTCACGCCGCCGAGCTTGGTCACGTTGAACGGCGCCGGGCGGGGCATGCACGAGGCTGAGCCGCCCGCCATGTTGATGCCGGCAATGCGACCCTGGGCGATCGCGACCGACCACAGGCTGTCGATGCCGCGCCGGCCCGTGACCGGGTCGAGCACCTCGGCAGCGTCGCCGGCCGCGAAGACGTCGAGCTCGGTCGTGGCGAGCCCGTCGTCGGTGAAGATGCCGCGCCCCGTTTCGAGCCCGATCCCCTTGGCGAGCTCGAGGCGCACCTGCGTGCCGACCGCGACACCGAGGATGTCCGCCTCGATGCGCTCGCCGTCCTTGGTCTCGATCGCGCTGACCTTGTGCTTGTGCCCGATGACCCGCGCGAGCTCGGTGTTGCGGTGCAGGACCACGCCGTCGTGTTCCAGGCGCTCCTCGACCAAGCCCGACTCGCGCTCGTCGAGCACGCTCGCCCAGTAGCGGTCGCCGCGCATCAGGTAGTGCGTCGTGACGCCGTTCGCCACGAGCCCCTCGGCGAGCTCCACCGCGGTGATCCCCCCGCCGACCACCACCGCGCGCCGACCCTTCTTGGCGACCTTCAGGATCGCCCGGGCGTCATCGAGGCTGTCGAGCGTGACGACGCCCTCGAGCCCCATCCCCTCGATCTCGGGCCGCACCGCGGTGGCACCGACGCCCAGTAGCAGGCGGTCGTAGCGCAGCACCCTGCCGTCCGCGAGCTCGGCGCGGTGGGCACGCGGGTCCACCGAGGCGACACGGCCGACCGTTCGCGTGCTGTGCGCCCGTTCCAACTCCTTGTCGGGTCGGCTGAACAGCCCGCCCTCGGGCATCTGGCCCGTGAGGTAGTACGCGAGCCCGGGGCGCGAGTAGAACGCGTGCTTCTCGGCGCCCACGATCTGGATCTCGCCGCTCGCGTCGTGCTCGCGGATCGTCTGGGCCGCGGTGGCGCCCGCCGCGCCGTTGCCCACGATCAGGTACCGGGTCGTCATCGCTTGCCGCCCCCGCCACCATCGACGGTGAACACCGACGACTCCTCGAAGCGCAGCGTCCCGCGCGGGCAGCGGGCGACGCACTCGCCGCAGGTCAGGCAGGCGTGGTCCGAGATGGGGACGGCCTGGCGGACGTGCTTGCGGACGTCGATGCCGAGCGGGCAGTTGTACGTGCAGATGCCGCACTCGACGCAGCGGACGGCGTCAGCAACCACGCGCCCCGAGACCATGGCGCGACGCTTGATGACGTCCCGAGCGAGGAGCGTCGGCGACGCGATGGGTGCGGTGGGCGCCGCGGGAAGCACCGGCGCGGAGGGACCGGCACCGCCGTCGGGCTGCGTGCGGTTCGCCGAGGCGCGGATGCCGAACATCAGCGTCCCACCGGAGTGGGTCGCTGTTCGTCGCGCCGGCCGCGCGAGGCTGTGTGCGGGCGCGCCATCGCGCGCTCGACGGATGTCAGTTCGGCTCCCGCGCAGAACATCCGGACGCCTCGTGAGAATGCGAACGACAGCCTCGGTCGCCGCGGGGGACGCTCCGGAGCCTTGGCCATCTATGCCTCTTGTGGCCTCGACTGGCCGGAAGGTTTCAGCGGTCTCGCGATCGGGCACGCTGCGACTGCTGCTGGGCCCTCCCGGGGCCGGGCTTCGGCACATCCTAGAGGCCGGGTGCCCGTTGGCACATGGCCCACTTGGGCGGCGGGCGTGGGCCGATCGGCGTGGTGGCCCGCCCGATCTTCGAGTGCGGCTCGACGGCGGGACTACGATCCGGGCGCCGCGGCGAGCGTCTGCCAGCGGGAACTGAACGTTCGCGCCGGGGCGCCGCCCATAGAGGGTGAGGCGGCCAGACGGTCGCCAACTGGGGAGCCGCCATGCAGGTCGGTCTCGTCGAACGGGCACAGCTCGGAGATCGCGACGCGTTCGACGCGCTCGTGACCGCCAGCATCGACCGCTCCTTCGCGATCGCCTACCGGATCCTGCGTGACGCCGGGCGGGCCCAGGACGCCACGCAGGCAGCGTACCTCTCGGCCTGGCGCGACCTCCCCTCGCTCCGCGAGCCGGAGCGGTTCGACGCCTGGCTGCGGCGCCTCGTCGTCCGGGCATGCTATGCCGAGGCCGATCGAGAGCGGCGCTGGGCGGCGGGAGTCCGGCTGATCCCCGCGGATACGGCGACCGTCGCGGACACCGCCACGGCGCTCGCGGACAGCGACGAGCTCGAGCGGGCGTTCCGGCGCCTCAAGCCCGACGAGCGCGCGGTCCTCGTCCTCCACCACTACCTCGGCTTCCCACTCACCGAGATCGCCGAGACCCTCGACATTCCCGCCGGCACGGCGCGGTCCCGCCTCCACACCGCCACCCGGCGGCTGCGCGCGGCGATCGACGCCGACGCCCGGCCGACCAGCCCCAAGGAGCAGACCGCATGACGCAGCGAACGAACCTCGACGACGACCTGGGCCGCTGGATGCACGACAGCCCGACCCAGGCGCCCGCCCCGCTGCTCGCGAGCATCCGCGCCGGCGTGGCCGTCACCGAACAGCGAAGGCGGCGCGGCTGGGGCTCCGGCTGGCGACGCTCGACGCTCGCGATCGCCCAGGCGGCTGCTGGCGTGGCTGTCGTGGCGGGGCTCGGGTTCGGCATCGTGTATCTCGCGAGCGGCGCCGGGCAGGGCGGCACGGGCGCACCCTCGACGATGCCGGCGGCCGTCTCAACGGCCCCGGCGTCGGCTGCCCCGGCTTCGGCCGTAGCGTCGGTCCCAGCGTCCGCCCCAGCGTCGGGCGAGGGTGCAGCGACACAGCCGCCCAGCGCGCCGCCGAGCGTCGCCATCACGCCGACCCTCCAGCTGGCCGCGTGCGGCCCGGCGAACGCCACGGCGAGGATCACGTCGTGGCAGGGCGCGGCCGGGCAGCGGATCGCGACCGTCGTGCTGACGAACCGCTCGACGTCGTCGTGCACGCTCCCGGCCCAGTCACGCCCGCAGCTCGTGGACGGCTCGGGCAGGGTGCTCATCGACTCCCCGGCGGCCGCCAAGTCGACGGCGATCACCCTCGGCGCTGGCAAGCACCTCACGACGCTCGTCGAGGACGGCAACTACTGCGGCCCCGCACCCGCCGCCCCGGTGCGGATCGCGCTCATCCTGCGCTCAGGCGAGCGTGTCATCGCCTCGGCGCCCACCCCGACTGACGTGACCGTCCCGCCCTGCAACGGGAGCGCCGTGAAGGCGGACATCCAGATGCACCCCTGGAGCGGCTGAGCGACCGCTCCGGGCCACGCGGGCCGGGTCGCCGTGCCCGGCCCCGCTCCCCCCGATCGGGGGACTTGACAAAGTTGCGGATCGGTTGCGGAATCGCGGTTGCTGCTACCCGCCCTGCCTGCCATCTGGCGGTGCGTCCTGCAAGCGTGGGAGAACACCGTTGACGAACGTCGAACTCCTCCCGAAACCGCAAGTACGTGACGAGGGCATCGGCTATCTGGAGCGCCGAGCTCTGGCCCTCTGGCCGAGGCTCGACCAGGCGGCCCTGCGTCGCTGCCAGCACGACGTCAAGCGGATCGCGGCGCTCGTGTCGCGACGCACGACCATGGCGCCCGAGGCGATCGTCAAGGTGCTCCTGATGCCGAGCATCGGAGATCAGGAAGTCGGGACATGGTTCGGCTGAGGCCGCCTACCTCGTGATCGCGGGCGCCGCTGCCGGCGCCGCGGCCTGATCCGCTCGTGCCACGCCGTGAGGATCCCCCTCCGGAGGACCGTGCGCCCCTGCATCGATTTCAACGACCCTCCTGGCGGAAGGCGCTTATGATCCGCGGGCTGTTGGCGCCCGAATGGACGTGCGTCCGCTACCAGGGAGCCCATGTCTGACCCCGTCGATCCGACCGCCGTCCCGACGCTCGACCAGCGCCTTCTGATCGAACTCGAGCCTGAGGCGGGGCGTCTCCTCGACCGCCACATGAAGGTCGCGCAGGAGTGGTTCCCGCACGACTTCATCCCCTACCGCCTCGGGCGGGACTTCGACACCGAGCCCTGGACCCCCGACCAGCCGCGGCTGACTGGCGTGGCGCAGACGGCGTTCGAGATCAATCTGCTCACTGAGGACAACCTGCCGAGCTACCACCGGCTGATCCACGGCATGTTCGGCCGGGGCGACGGCGCGTGGCTCACGTGGGTGGGCCGCTGGACCGCCGAGGAGGGGCGCCACGCCATCGTTCTGCGCGACTACCTCACGGTCACCCGCAACATCGACCCGATCCTGCTCGAGCGCGGGCGCATGAACCAGCTCGAGCGCGGCTACGACATGGCCCAGCCCGACACGCTCCACGGGCTCGCGTACGTCGCGTTCCAGGAGCTCGCCACGCGGATCTCGCACCGCAACACGGGGCGCTACTCCGACGACCCGGTCGCCGACAAGATCATGGTCCGGATCGCATCGGACGAGAACCTGCACATGGTGTTCTACCGCGACATCCTCAAGGCAGCGCTCGCCATTGAGCCCTCTGCTGCCGTCAGGGCCATCGTGGACGAGGTCGTGGCGTTCCAGATGCCGGGTGCGGGGATCCCCAACTTCCTGCGCAAGGCCGCGGACATCGCGCGTGCCGGCATCTACGACCTGCGCGTGCACCGCGACGAGGTGCTGCTGCCGATCATCAAGTTCTGGGGCATCTTCGAGCTCTCGGGCCTCGACGCCGCCGCCGAGGAGGCGCGCAGCCGACTCGCCGAGCACCTCGAGAAGCTCGACATCGCCGCGAAGCGGTTCGAGGAGAAGGTGGCCCTCTCGACCCGGGTGCCGCGGCTGGGTTCCGCCGGGTAGCGGGTCCGCGCACTACACCAGGTAGTCGCGCAGCTTTCGACTTCGGGAGGGGTGGCGCAGCTTCTGGAGCGCCTTGCCCTCGATCTGGCGGATCCGCTCGCGGGTCACGTTGATCTCGCGGCCGACCTCCTCGAGGGTCCGGGCGCGCCCGTCCTCGAGGCCGAAGCGCAGCTGGATCACCCGCCGCTCGCGCCCCGTCAGCGAGTCGAGGACCGTGGTCACCTGCTCCTTGAGCATCTGGCTCGTCGCGGCGTCGGCCGGGGCGAGCGCGCTGTGGTCCTCGATGAGGTCGCCCAGGGTCGTGTCCGCCTCCTCGCCCAGCGGCGTGTCGAGCGAGATCGTCTGCTGTGCGGCGCGCTGGATCTCGCGGATCCGGTCCGCCGAGACGATCACCGCCTGGCCGATCGACATCGCCGCCGCGAGCTCGTCGGTCGTGGCCTCGCGGCCGAGGTCGTGCATCAGCTGGCGCGAGGTCCTGTTGAGCCGGTTGATCGCCTCCACCATGTGGACCGGGATCCGGATCGTGCGGGCCTGGTCGGCGATGGCGCGGGTGATCGCCTGGCGGATCCACCAGTGGGCGTAGGTCGAGAACTTGAAGCCGCGCTCGTAGTCGAACTTCTCGACCGCGCGGATCAGCCCGATGTTCCCCTCCTGGATGATCGCGAGGAAGCTCAGGCCGCGGCCGAAGTACTTCTTCGCGACCGAGACCACGAGCCGCAGGTTGGCGACCGTGAGCTGCTCGCGCGCGTCGCGGCCCATCCGGACGAGCTCGCCGTTCCGGTCGCGCAGCTTGGTGCTCGGCGGGACCGCCGGGTCGAAGCCCATCTGCTTGAGCAGGTCGGCGTCGTTGCCGGCCTCGATCCAGCGCTGGAGAGCCGGGAAGGCGACCTCCTCGCGCGTCCAGTCGTAGACCGCGCGGAGGGTGAGGTTGTCGCGGGCGTCGAGATCGCCGCTGTGGACCGTGAGGTAGGCGGCGTCGAGGAGCACGACGAAGGCCTCGGGCGAGCACGCGGCGTTGTAGTCCGCGAGCAGGCGGCGGGTTGCCTCCAGGCACGCCTTGGTGGGCGCAGCCTCGGCTGCCTTGACGGCCTTGGCCAGCGAGAACGTGGGCGAGGCGACGAGCAGGTCGCGAGCCCCGTCGTCGGCGAGGGCACGGTGGAGCATCTCGTGGGCCTCGGGCCCGAACGGGAGCCGATGCTTCGGCTTCGCGGTGCGCGTCGCGCGCTCGGTGTCGTGGGTCACCCACTCGTGGAGCGAGACCACGCCCCGCCACGGCGCCTCGACCAGCTGCTCGCCGAGCTCGATCGACTTGGCGAGGACGACCTCCTCCTCCGCGGTGAGCAACGGGATCCGGCCGATCTCCGAGAGGTACATCCGGACCGAGTCGTCCACGACGGTCTCGCCGGTTGCCGGAACCTCGCGCTCGTCGGTGTCGGGCTCGGGGAGCTCGACCTCCTTGGGCGCCTCGAGCTCCACGTCATCGAGCCTGGTCGCGACGGGGGCCATCTCGAACGGGTCGAGCCCATCGTCGTCCTCGGCTGCCCTGGTCGCGGTCGAGTCGTCGCCCGGCTTCGGCGGGTCCTGGGTCGTGGCGCGACGGCGGGCGGGGCGGGCACTGTGGCGCTCGGTGAGCGGGATCGACCCCGATCGAAGGGCCGGCTCGGATGTGGTGATTCGCGTTCCTCCGGGACGATAGGCGCGGTTCGTGGCACCCACCATACGCCCCACGGGCCTCGCTGCCGACTGAGCGGCCCGAGTAAGCGTCTCGTAACCGGTCTGGCGCATGATTTCGCACGGAGGTAGCCAGCCGTGTCCACCGGGAAGCCGACCATCGCAACGACCGCCCTTGCGCTCATCGCCGAGCGTGGCCCGCTCACGGCCGAGGAGCTGACGCCGGCCATCGTGGCGGCGGGGCGCACCAAGGCGAAGAACCCGCTGGGGTCAGTCCTCGCCGCCCTCCGGTGGAACTCGGACTTCCTCGAGCACACGGACGGGCGGTTCTTCTCCATCGCGTCCCAGACCGAGGGCATGGTGTTCGCGGTGCGCCCGACCCGGCTCGAGCGTCGCGAGGGCGTGGTCCTGATCCGGGACGACCTCGCGCTCGTCGAGCAGCTGATGCGTGGCGGCGGCTTGCGGCACCGGGCGGATCGGGTCCACCTCGACTGGTTTCGGGACTACTTCGACCTGCCCTACGTCGAGCCAGCGTGGGTGGACGAGCTGGAGGACGAGGAGACGGACCCGGAGGAGGACGCGCTCAGATTGCGGGAGGCGCTCGGCGGGGACCTCGCGGAGGAACTGCTCGACTTCCTCGACGAGTTGGGCATCCCGCGTGGCGATGATGACGCGAACCTCCGGGACCTGATCGCCGAGACGCGGATGTCGCTGGTGCTCCACGGCCCGTCGGGCTGGATGCCGGCCCTTCGGCCGCGCCAACTGCTGGGCCTGGTCGTCGAGGCCGGCATCGTGCGGGCGATCGCGCTGGACCGGCTGGAGACCACGCGCCCGGCTGCCGTGGCGGCGACCGGGAGGATCGCCGAGATGGCGCATGCGCTGCTGGCTGGCGTGCCGGGCGAGGAGCCAATGGACGATCCCGTCATCCCGATCGAGGAGCTGCTCGAGCTGATCGCCATGGAGGCGCCGGACCTCCTGCGCCAGCCGATGCCGCCGTTCGTGGAGGTGCTCGAGGATGCGGGCCTCGAAGTCGAGGACGGGCTGGTCGGGCTGCCGGAGCCCGAGGCGGACGGACCGGTGCGTCTCGGCCGGTGGCCGATCTCTTCTGGCGGGGATCTCGACGTCCGCGGGCTCCTCAACTAAGGGGGACCGCGACCGGGCGCATCGCTCCTGGCGCGAGGACTGGGCTTGACCCAACAGGCACGTAGCGCGCAGGGCCCGGTCCTGGCCCCGAGCCTGGGGTCATCGCGGATCGGTGGCGTCCGCGCTCCCGGGCAGGCCCTCCGGGATCGCCTCCAGCGCCGACCGAAGCCGACCCCGCGACAGCTCCAGGGCAGCCCGCGCCGTCGCGGCGTCGACACCGCCGGCGAGCATCGCGATCGCGACCTTCGCGTCCCACGTCGACGCCTCGAGCGCCGCCCGCGCCTCGTCGGCTCCTGCCCCGGTGACCTCGGCAACCATCCGGAGCGCCCGGTCGCGGAGCTTCGCGTTCGTCGCCCGCAGGCTGACCATCCGGTTCCCGTACGTCCGCCCGAGCAGGACCATCACGCCGGTCGAGATGATGTTCAGGGTGACCTTCTGGGCTGTCCCTGCGTTCAGGCGCGTCGAGCCGGCGATGACCTCGCCCCCGACCTCGAGCTCGATCGAGACGTCGGCGTGGGCGCTGACGGGGGCCCGTCGGTTGCATGCGACAGCGACCGTGAGGGCGCCCCGGTCGCGGGCCCAGTCGAGCGCCCCGATGACGTAGGGGGTGCGCCCGCTTGCGGTGATGCCGACAACGGCGTCCGCTGCGCTGATCGCCATCCGCTCCAGGCCCGGGATCGCCCCGCCCGCGTCGTCTTCTGCGGCCTCGGCTGAACGGATGAGGGCTGCCTGCCCGCCGGCGATCAAAGCGGTGATTCGGCCCTCCTCGACGTCGAACGTCGGGCCGGCCTCGGCAGCGTCGAGGACGCCGAGGCGGCCGGAGGTGCCCGCACCGACATAGACGAGGCGGCCCCCACGGTCCATCCGCTCCGCGATCCGCTCGACCGCCAAGGCGATGAACGCCTGCGCGGCGACGACGGCTTCCGGGGCCCGGCGGGACTCGGCAGCCATGAGCGCGACGAGCTCGGCGGGCGCGAGCTGGTCGAGCAGGTCGAAGTCCGCACGGACCTGCTCCGTGGCGAGGCGGCCGAGCGCCTCCTGGGGTTGGGCGCTCCCCGCCAACGCCTCCTCGGGGGCCGGCGGCGGGCCGGCGATCGCGAACCCTCCCCGCTCAGCCTCGCTGGTGCGGCCAGCCGCGCGGACCATCCGGATCTCGGGGGCCCGGAACGCAGGCTCCACGCGCCGGGACCCATCGGGCACGAAGCCGAGCGAGGCATAGAGGGCGCGGGCGGGCTCGTTGGCCTCGAAGGCCCAGAGCGAGACGTCAGCCAAGCCGCGTTCGGCCAGGGCCTCCACTGCGTGACGGACGAGGGCGGACCCGATGCCGCGCCGACCGCAGGCCGGCGCGACGTAGACCGAGTAGATCTGGCCGCGGTCCGGGGCGTCGGGATCCGGGCCGTAGCGAGCGAACCCCGTGACGCTGCCGTCGCCGTCGAGCGCCACGACCGTCACCTCACCGGGCGTCTCGATGCGGTCGCGGATCCAGGCTTCCTCCGCCGCCGGATCCCACATCTCGAGGACGTCCGGGGCGAGGACGCCCGCATAGGCAACTCGCCAGGCGTCAATGAAGACCCGCGCGGCGGCGGGGGCATCCGCGATGGTCGCGGGCCGGAGCTCGCTCGATGGTTTCGTCGCACTCACGGGTGGGTTTCCTTCATTTGGTCTCGCCCCCTATTGTGACGCCATGCCGACGCTCGCCATCCCGTTCGCCAGTGAGGGCGTGCGGGTCCTCGGCCTCATTTCCGGGACCTCGTTCGACGCCGTCGAGGCGGTCGCGGCCGACTTCCGGCTCGAGGGCGACCTCGTCCGTTGTGCGCTCGTGGCCCATCGGTCGCTCCCCTTCCCGGCCACGCTGCGGGACCAGATCGCGAGAATCCTGCCGCCCGCCCCGACGACGATCGAGGCCGTCTGCCGCCTCGACGCGGACCTCGGGCGGTTCCTCGCCGACGTCGCTGCCCAGGTCCGCGAGGAGGCCTGCGGCGGGCGGCTCGACGCCGTCGCGTCCCACGGCCAGACGGTGTTCCACCACGTCGAGGCCGGCGCGGTGCTTGGCAGCCTCCAGCTCGGGCAGCCCGCCTGGATCGCCGAGCGGACTGGGCTCCCCGTCGTCTCGGACATCCGGGCCCGCGATATCGCCGCCGGGGGCCAGGGCGCACCGCTGGCGAGCCTCCTCGACGTCCTGCTCCTCGGCGACCGGCCAGACGCTCCCAGCGGTGCCCTCAACATCGGCGGGATCGCCAACCTGACGGTGGTGGCCCCCGACCGGCCCCCGATCGCCTACGACATCGGGCCGGGGAACGCGCTCATCGATGCTGCGGTGGTCGAGGCGACCGGCGGTGCCGAGCTGATGGACCGGGACGGACGGCGAGCCGCCCGGGGCCGCGTTGACACCGATCTCCTCGACCGGCTGCGCGCGGAACCGTACTTCCGCCTCGCGCCTCCCAAGTCCACCGGGAAGGAGCTGTTCAACGGCGCCTACCTCGCGGGCGCGCTCGGCGGGCGCCGCCTCGAGACCGACGACCTCGTCGCGACCCTCACGGCGCTGACGGCCAGGGCGATTGCCGACGAGGCTGTCCGCCACGGTCTCGCGGAGCTCGTCGTGTCCGGGGGAGGGACTCGGAATGCGACGCTCATGGCCTGGCTCGCCGCCGCGCTCCCGGGCGTCGCGATCCGCCCGTCGGACGCCTTCGGCATCCCGGAGGGGGCGAAGGAGGGCCTCCTCGTGGCCCTCATCGGGCTCCTGACGCTGGCCGGGCGACCCGCGACGATCCCGTCCTGCACCGGGGCGCGGCACGCATCGATCCTGGGCTCCATCACGCCCGGCTCCGCAACCGCGCCAGATCCGCCGAGATCCCTCGTCCTCGGCGTGAGCACCGACTGAGGGAGCGAGGCCCGCAACCAGCCCGGGCTGATCTAATCCCAGTCGCCCGTGAACTCGCGGTTCGCTGCCAGGTACGCATCGGCCAGGGCCCGGGCGCGCGAGTAGGACAGCACGAGGGGGTGCGCCATCAGCGCCGCCGTCGCGAGCTTCCGTGATCGCCGGGCAATGGCCTCCACCGTCAGGCGCTCGTAGCGCTTGACGGACCGCATGAGCAGCAGCTCCGACTCGGGGATCGCGCCGATCCCGACCGGCCGCACGCCCGACCCGTCCACGACGCAGCTCACCTCGACGACGTCGTCGGCCGCCATGCCGGTGATCGCGCCGTTGTTGGGCACGTTCACGGCCGTGCGGATGGCCGTGCCGCGTCCCAGTGCCTCCATCAGGTCGAGCGCGACGCCCGCGTAGCCCTCGCCGTGGGCCGGGGGCTCGGGCACACCGTCGGTTGCCTGCATGGCGTCGGCCGCCTCCATCGAGGGGGCGTCCGCGAAGGCGTAATGCATGTAGGTCGCCTCACGGCGGGCCATCGCCGCCCGATAGGCGCGCACCGCGGCGTCCGGGTCGGCCGAGGCGTCGATGCCCCGGAGCCTCGCCAGCATCGCCCGGTTGATCGAGAGCACTTCCTCGCCGCGTGTCCGCTCCTCGCCGAGGATCTCGGCCAGGGCGCGCTCGGCGTAGTAGAAGTAGTAGAGGTACTCGTTGGGCGCCATCCCCACCTGCCCGAGCAGGTCCTGCTCGTACATCCGCAGGTGCGTGGTCGCGATGAACGCCGGGTCCGCGAGCAGGCCCGCCAGCCGATCGACCCCGTCCTGGCGGACCGCCCGCGTCCAGGAGAGGTGGTTGAGGCCGAAGACCTCGGGCGCGAGCGCCGACAGCGGGACCCCGAGCCATTCCGCGACGCCGCGGTGGACGGTATTGGCGCTGTCGCAGATGCCCACCGTCCGCTCGAACCCCGCATGCCGGAGCGCCTGGACGACGAGGCCAGCGGGGTTGGTGAAGTTGAACAGCCAGGCGCCCGGGCTGACCTCGTCGAGCATCCCCGCGTAGCCCAGGATCGCGGGCACGTTGCGCAGGGCCATCCCGAAGCCCGCGGGTCCGGTCGTCTCCTGGCCCAGCACGCCAAGCGCGAGGGCAATCCGCTCGTCGCTGACCCGGCCCCCGTCGAGCCCGGCGCGGATGGTCGTCACGACATAGGCGGCGTCGGCGAGCGCGCGCCGCGGGTCTGTCGTGAGGGTGACGGTGAACGGGCTGCCGGCGCGCTCGACGACCCGCCGACAGATCGCCCCGATCAGCGCGAGCTTCTCCCCGTCGGTGTCCATCAGGCACAGCTCGTCGAGGCCAAGCCGCGCGCCCCGCCGGATGCACGCCTCGACGAAGATGGGGATCCGGACGCCAGCGCCGCCGATGAACGTCAGCTTCACAGGCCCGTCCTCACGCTCCGCTCCCGACGGTGGGCCGCGGGCGCGCATCGGGTGGCGCGAGGTGGCGACGCACATCCTCGAGGGTCGGCGCGGCGGTGATCCCGTGCGCGGTCGTCGAGAGGCCAGCGCAGACGTTCGCCTGGCGCAGCGCGTCCTCGAGCGAGGCACCGCCGAGGAGCCCTTCGATCAGCCCCGCGTTGAAGCAGTCGCCGGCACCGGTCGTGTCGACCGCGACGCAGGAGAGCGCGGGCGCCTCGGACCGCACGCCCCGGTGCATGGCGATCGCGCCCCGCGCACCACGTTTGATGACGACGAGCTCGGCGTGCCGGCCCAGGACCTCGAGCGCGTCCTCGGCCGTGGGGGCGCCCGTCAGCTGGAGCGCCTCCGACTCGTTGGGCACCAGGACGTCCGCCAACTCGAGCGTCTCGACGACCATCGGCGTGTCCAGCGTCGCCGTCGTGAACTGCGGGTCGAGCACGTAGAGCGCCCGCCGAGCCGCGAGCGCCCGCCGGACGTCCGCCGGACGCGGGTGCGGGAAGCCGCCGCTCGCGAGGTAGCACCGGGCGTCATGGCGCCGGATCAGCTCGACGTCGTCGAAGTCGTCAGCCCACTCCTCGAACGAGACGAACCCACGCTCGTGCGGCATGGAGAAGGAGCTGGTCACGACGCGCCGGGGTCGATCCGCGAGGCGGAACAGGCGGTCGTCCAGACCCTCGGTCTTGGCCTCGCCGAGCAGGAAGGCGGAGAACGGGTCATTACCGAACACCGTCGACCAGCCGACGCGCAAGCCCAGCCGGTGCATGGCCGCCACGACGTTGAACGTCCCGCCGGGGGTCATCGCGAAGTCCGTGGCCCAGATCTCGGCGCCCAGCCTCGGCGCCTCCGCAAGCCCCGTGAAGATGAGGTCCGCGTACCAGGTGCCGCCGACCACCACGTCAAACCCGGGGTCAGGCGCGCCGCTCACCACCCACCCGCCGTCCCAGCGCCGATGATGCGGCTGGGACGCCGCCTCGGCTCCGCAGTCCTGCGGCGGTCGCACACGGGCCTAGATCGTCGGCGCCGCAGCCGGCGCCTCGAAACCCGGGTCGGGCGTGGCGACATGGCAGGCCGCCATGTGACCCGGCGCCATCGGCCGGAGCAGGGGCGTCACGCGCGAGCACAGCTCCACCGCGGACTCGCAGCGGGTGCGGAACCGGCAGCCAGGCGTTGGGTTCACGACCTTTGGCGGCTCGCCGACCGCCGCGGACGTGGTGAAGCTCACCCGCTCCCTCGGGTCGGGGACCGCGGCGAGCAGCAGCTGCGTGTACGGGTGCCTCGGGTCCGCGAGGATCCCCTCGGCGGGTCCCGTCTCGACCACATGACCGGCATACATGACCATGATCCGGTCGGCCACGTAGCGGGCGCTGGCGATGTCGTGGGTGATGTAGAGCATCGAGACGCCCAGCCGCTCGCGCAGGTCGATCATCAGGTTGAGGACGCCGGCGCGGATCGACACGTCGAGCATCGAGACGGGCTCGTCGGCCAGGATCAGGCGCGGCTGGACCGCGAGCGCTGCCGCGAAGCCGACCCGCTGCCGCTGGCCGCCGCTCATCTCGTAGGGGAACTTGTCGAGCATCTCCCTGGCCGGTGTCAGGCCAACGATCTCGAACAGCCGCTCGAGCTCCTCGTTGCGCTGGGCCCGGTTCAGCTCGGGCCGGTGCAGCTGGAGGTTCCGCAGCACGGCGTGCGAGACCCGGAACACCGGGTTGATGGAGCTGTAGGGGTCCTGGAACACCATCGGCACCTGGCGCCGGTACCAGAGCAGGTCCTTGCGCGACCGGAGCTCGTGGACAGAGCGGCCCCGGAACAGGATCTGGCCGCTGGTCGGCCGGTAGACCATCGCGAGCAGGCGCGCCACGGTGCTCTTGCCGCTGCCGCTCTCGCCCACGAGCGCGAGGATCTCCCGCTCGCGGATGGTGATGTTGGCGCCGTCCACCGCGTGGAGCGCCTGCTTGGAGAACAGCCCGCCGAGGTGGAAGTGCTTCGTCAGCTCAACGGTCTGCAAGAGCGGCGCGTCGCCCGGTGCAGGGGTGTCGGAGCCGTCGTCGGTCGGGGACATGCTCAGACGGCCTCCGCCTGCGCGGCCGGGTACAGGTGGCACCGGACCTGCGACGCCCCGACGGCGACGAGCTCGGGGGGCATCGTCGCGCAGGCCTCCATGACCGCCGGGCACCGAGGCGCGAAGCGGCAGCCGGCCGGCGGGTGCCCGAGGTCGGGCGGGCTGCCCGGGATCCCGGTCAGTACGCGCCTCGGGCCGCGGATCGACGGGAAGGCGTCGAGCAGGCCGCGACTGTAGGGATGGAGCGGCTCCGCGAAGAGCGACTCGGTGGCGGCCACCTCGACCAGCTGGCCGGCGTACATCACCACCAGCCGGTCCGAGTAGTGGCTCACCAGCGACATGTCGTGGGTCACGAAGATCACCGCGAACCCGAGCCGCTGCTGGAGTTCCTTGATCTGGGTCATCAGCGAGCGCTGGCCCACCACATCGAGAGCCGATGTCGGCTCGTCCATGATCACCAGGTCCGGCGTGAACAGCAGTGCCATGGCGATCATCGCGCGCTGCCGCATCCCGCCCGAGAGCTGGTGCGGGAAGCTCACGAGGTGGACCTCGTCGATGCCCACGAGGTGCAGGACCTCGGCCGAGCGGGCGCGCATCTCCGCGTCGGTCATCGTGCTGTGCGCCCGCATGGCGTCGCGGAACTGGGCGGCGATCGAAAGGGTCGGGTTGAGCGCGTTCATGGCGCTCTGCATGACCACCGAGTAGTCCCGCCAGCGGAGAGCGCGGATCTCGTCCTCCACCAGCGTCACCAGGTTCACGCCTTGGAACATGACGCTGCCCGCCGAGATCTCGGCTGGCGGCGAGAGCAGCCGCGCGATCGCGAACAGCAGCGTGGACTTGCCGCAGCCGGACTCGCCGACGATGGCCAGGAACTCGCCCCGCTCGAGGGTCAGGTCGGCGTTGTCCACCGCCCGAACGTCAACCGTCTCGGTGACGTAGTCGACGGACAGGCCGCGGACCTCAAGCAGCGGGCTTGCCACGTCGCCTCCGGTTCTTGCGCAGGGCGGGGTTCGCGATCTCGTCGAACGCGTAGTTGAGCAGCGCGAACGAGGTCCCCATGAAGGCCACCGCGATGATGGGCGACAGCAGCCACCACAGGTTGCCCGACTCGAGGGACATCGCCTGCTGGGACTGGTAGATCATCGTGCCCCACGTCAGCGTGTCGCCGACGTTGCCGAAGCCCAGGAACTGCAGGCCTGCCATCGTGGCCACGACGTACACCGACGTCCCCAGGAATGCCGCCACGATCAACGAGAGCATGTTGGGCAGGATCTCGACCAGGATCACGTACCAGCGCCGCTCGCCGCGGATCCGGGCGGCCTCGAGGAACTCCTTCGAGCGGATCGACAGGCCCTGGGCGCGCAGCTGGCGGGCCCCGAAGGCCCAGCTCGTGATGGTCATGACGAACACGATGGCCGCGATCCCGCCGCTCGCGAGGTACGTGGACAGCACGATCAGCAGCGGCAGCGCCGGGATGACAAGGAACACGTCGGTCAGGAGCGACAGGCCCGAGTCGGTCCTGCCGCCGGCATAGGCCGCCGTGACACCGATGAGGACCGAGATGGCGGTCACGAGCAGGCTGATGAGGACCGTGGAGAAGAGCGTCACCCTGGTCGCGTGGACCAGCTGCGAGAGCACGTCGTAGTTGAGCTGCGTGGTCCCGAGCGGGAAGTCCGGCCACTTGGGCCCGAACTGCGCGCAGTTGGGGACCTTGCCGGCGGCGACAGCGTCCTGCTGGCACTGCGCCACCACGTCCGACGACACGACGCTCTCGTTCCACGGCTTGCTGGTGATCAGGTCCGGGAAGAGCGCCACGAACAGCAGGACGAGGAACATCACGAGGCCGAGCGTGGCCTTGCGGTTGCGGAGGATCGCCTTCGAGACCCGCGAGAGAGCCTCCCGGGACGAGCTGGACGCGGGCGGGCGCGAGATGGAGGCGTCGAGCGCTGTCATGCCGCTCCCCTACGCGGTCCGGGTCCGCGGGTCGAGCCACGCGGTCAGGAAGTCCGCCACGAGCACGAAGATCAGGACCGCCACCGTGTAGAGCAGGAAGAGCGCCTGCTGCAGCGGCAGGTCACGGCTCGCGGTGCCCTGGTAGAACAGGTAGCCGAGGCCCTGGTACGAGTAGACGTACTCGACGAGGATTGAGCCGCCCAGGATGAAGCCCATCTGCATCGCGAAACCCGTGAGGTTGGGCAGGATGGCGTTGCGGGCCGAGTAGCTGGTCATGATCCGCCACGACGACAGGCCCTTCGCCCGCGCCATCCGGACGTAGTCCTCGGACAGCGTGGCGATCATGTTGTTGCGCATCGTGTAGATCCAGCCACCCGCCGCGGCGAGCACCAGGGTGAGGGCCGGCAGGAAGGCGTGGTACCCGATGTCCGCCGCTGACTGGAACGTGAGCGTGGGCGGCTTCGAGTAGGGATGGTTCGTCGGGAACCAGTGCAGGGCGACGCCGAAGACAAGCAGGATGACCAGGCCCAGGAAGAACACCGGGAACGTGGTGACGATGAACAGCAGCGGGGAGAGGAGGTTGTCGGTCCAGCTGCCCCTCCGCCAGGCGCCGTACATGCCGAGCAGCGTGCCCAGGGCGAAGGCGATGAGGGTGGACACGCCCACGAGACCGAGCGTCCAGGGCAGGCCCTGCAGGATCTTGGTCATCACCGGCACCTGGTCGGTGGTCACGCCGAAGTTCAGCGTCAGGCAGTTGCCCAGGTAGGTGACGTAGGCGACGACTGGGTTCTGGTTCGCGGTCCCGAACTCGGCCTCGAGGGCCGCCAGCTGCGCCGGCGTGGCGTTGTGGATGTGGGACCACATCGCGAGGGCGGCATCCCCCGGCATGAGCCGGGGGATGATGAAGTTGAGCGTCAGCGCCGCCCAGAGGGTCAGGAGGAACAGGGCCAGCCTGCGACCGATGAAGCGCATGCCTGCTCCGAGTCCCTCCTGTCCGCAGCTGAACGAGAGGCGGTGTGGCCTACTTGCCCCAGATGGTGGTGAGCAGGACCATGTTGTCGGGGACGTTCCACGGGGCCGGCTGGCAGTACGGGTTGTCAGCCGTGGGCCAGCCGTCGATGGCCGTGGTGTCGTACTGGAACCAGTCGGCGGACTCGGTGACCGGGATGACCGGGACGTCGTCGTTCATGATCTTGCCCAGCTTGAGCACGATCTGCTTCTGCTCGTCGATCGAGGTGGACTTGAGGTACTGCGAGATCAGGCTGTCGGCCGTCGCGTTCTTGTACTTGCCGTAGTTGGAGAAGCTGCCGCTGTCCATGTCGTTGCGGAGCTCGTAGAACGGCGTGGGGCCGCCGCTGGCGGAGTTGTACGCGATCTGGAAGCTGCCGGACGCGAGGTCGGCCGACAGCGTGCCGGCGTCCTCGTCCTGCTGCTTGAGCTCGATACCGGCCTTCTTGAGCGAGGCGATGATCGTCTGAATGGACGCATCCCAGTCGCTGTAGCCCTGGACGCTCTTGATGGTGAAGGACAGCTTGGTGCCCTTCGCGTCCGCGTAGATGCCGTCCGAGCCCTTCGTGAAGCCCGCGGCCTCGAGGACCGACGCGGCCTTGGCGGGATCGCCGCCCGGGACGGTGGTGTCGATGGACTTGTCGTACCAGCCCTTGAACGTCGGCAGGACGATGCCGGTCTGGTTCGACGGCAGCTCCTGGCCACCCTCGCCCAGCGTGGAGGCGTCATTGCGGTTGATCGCGAAGGACAGGGCCTGGCGGACGGCGACCTGGGCCAGGAGCGGGTCCTTGGCGATGTTGAGGTACATCATCACGTTGCCCGTCGCGGGCTGCCAGATGTGGTGCTCGGGGCTGACGTCGAGATAGTAGGCCTGGATGTTCGGGATGAACTGGCCGCCCCACTGGGCCCCGCCGTCATGGAGCACCTGGTTGGCCGAGTCGTTGGAGAGGTACGCCGGGTAGTCGACCTCCTCGATCTTCGGGACGATGTTGTCAGGTGTGCTCTGCCAGTACGTCTTGTTGCGCAGGAACTGCATGTTCGTCCCTTCGCACTGACCCAGCGTGAACGCACCGGTGCCGACCGGCTTGGCGTTCGGGAGCGTCTCGAGCTTGGTCTGGTCCACGCCCGCCGCGCCGAAGATGTGCTGGGGCACGATGGGCTGCTGGTCAGCGAGGTAGTAGAACATCGTGCCGGCGGGCTTGTCGAAGGTGAAGACGACCTTGGTGGGGTCGCTGCTGTCCTTCGCCACGGTCGTCAGCTTGGCGCTGCCGCTCGTCCACAGGCCCTGGACGTCGGCCCCGGCGTCGTTCTTGAGGGCGTTGAACGTGTACACGACGTCGTCGGCGGTCAGGGCCTGGCCGTCGCTCCACTTCACTCCCGGCCGCATCGTGAAGGTGACCTGGGTCTGGTCGGTGTTCCAGGAGTAGTCGGTCGCAAGCCACGGCGTCGTCTTCGGCGAGCCGTCCGGGTTGGACTGGAGGGAGTTGACGTAGAACAGCGGCTCGTACAGGTAGCCGAGGGTGTACCAGGTGTCGGACGTGTTGAACGGGTTGAACTGGCAGTTCCAGGCCGACCCTGACTCGTTGTCGATGGAGAGCTTGGGGATCATGTTCTTGGTGACGGCCGGCGCGACGCTGGTCGCGGCGCTGGCCGGGGCGCTGGCGGGGGCCGACGCCGCGGTCGATGCCGCCGCTGACGCGCCGCTCGTTGCCGCCGGGCTGGCCGTGCTCGAGCTGCTCCCGCAACCCACCAGGGCCAGGCTGGCGGCGACCCCGAGCGCCAGCAGTCTTCGTCCTTGTGTCATCGCTCGCTCCTCCAAGAGCTCGGGCGGGTCGGGCGCCCCCGGTCCACGACCCTGTGGGGTGAGGTCAGGCCATGACGTCGTCCATGGCCGGCGTTGACGAGGGGGCCTCGCCGTGTCGTCACGCGGTGCTGCCGAAACGCGGCAGGAACGGGCGGTTCGCCTCGAGCAGAGCCGCGACGAGGTCGCGTGCCAGCTCGTAGCGGCCAACCAGGGGATGGGCAAGAAGCGCCTTCACAGCCACCGTTCGGTCGCCGGTGATCGCCGCCTCCACAGCCAGCTCCTCGTAGGCCTTTACGGCCTGGACGAGACCCCGGATCTCCGGGGCGAGGGGCGCGAGCGGCAGCGGCGTGGCCCCGGTCGCGTCGATCCGGGCCGGGATCTCCACCACGGCCGACGCCGACAAGTCAGGCAGGGCGCCGTTGTTCTGCACGTTCACGACCTGCACGTCGCCCTTGCCCAGGTGGAGCGACTCGATCAGCTGGGCGGCCGCCTCGCTGTAGAACGCCCCGCCCCGATGCTCGAGGAGCTCGGGCTTGTGGTCCAGCGACGGGTCGCGGTATAGCTCCAGAAGCCCCCGCTCGATATCGGCCACCTCCTCCGCCCGGGACCGGCTCCCCCGCTGCTTGGCGAGGACCTCGTCCCGGTTGTAGAAGTACCGCAGGTAGTAGGACGGGATGGCGCCCAGGTCGCGCATCAGGTCGGCCGACAGGTCCATCTCCTGCGCCAGCCAGTCGCCCTCGCGATCCAGGAGTTCGGGCAGCCGATCCACGCCGTCAACCCGGACGGCGCGCTCCCAGCTCAGGTGGTTGAGGCCCACGTGCTCGAGCTCGACCCGCTCGGGCGCGACGTCGAAGTGGGCGGCCAGCCGACGCTGCAGCCCGATGGCGACGTTGCACAGGCCGATCGCCCGCGCGCCGTGATCGAGGAGTGCTTGGGTGACGATGCCGGTCGGGTTGGTGAAGTCCACGATCCACGCGCCGGGAGCCGCCCGCCGAGCCGTCTCCTCGGCCAGGTCCAGCACAACCGGGACCGTGCGGAGGGCCTTGGCGAGCCCGCCCGGCCCGGTCGTCTCCTGGCCCAGCACGCCGAACCGGTGCGGCAGGGTCTCGTCCACGTGGCGAGCGGCCTGGCCGCCGATGCGGAGCTGCACGATCACGAAGTCGGCCCCGTCGAGCGCGGCCGACTGGTCGTGTGTGACCGTCAGGCGGGTCCCCAACCCGGCGCGCTCGAGCATCCGCTCGGTCAAGCCGGCAACGGGTTCAAGCCGCTCGAGGTCGGGGTCAAGCAGGACGAGCTCGTCCACCGGTAGCCGGTCCGCCCGGCGGGCGAAGCCCTCGACGAGCTCAGGCGTATAGGTGCTCCCCGCACCGACCACTGCAATCCGGAGTCCCATGGTCTCGGGCTCCCTGGGCTGGTCCGCCGGCGGGCCCGGACGGTCTCCGGCTCCTCTACCCGCAAGCAATCTTGACCAGTGAACTGGGTATTTGTAACATTATGATCAATCTCTGGCAAGCCCTGAACGGGATCAATCACACCCATGGTGAACAGGTTCGCCGGCTACTCGCTCGAGCGAGGCCCTGTCCCCCTCTACCATCAGGTCTACCTCCACCTGCGCGACGCGCTGGCCCACGGGGCGTGGAGGTACGGCGACCAGATACCCACCGAACGCGAGCTCGCCGAGAGCTTCGGGTGCAGCCTGATCACCGTCCGGCGGGCCCTCGACGAGCTGGCGCGCGAGGGAAGGTTGGAGCGCACCCGCGGCCGCGGGACGTTCGTCACGGAGCCGCCGATCGCGCGCAACCTCCTGGGCCCAGCGGGCTTCGCGGACGAGCTCCGCTCGCTCGGCTACCAGCCCTACTCCGTGGTTGTGACGGCCAGGCTGGAGGAGGCATCAACGGCCGTCTCGGGCGCGCTCGCCCTGCCGTCGCGGGCGCCGGTCTACTACCTCGAGCGGATCCGCGGCGCCAACGCACAGCCACTCGTGCTCGAGCAGGTCCGCCTGCCAGCCGCCCTCCTTCCCGGCCTCCTCGACCACGACTTCAGTCGGGAGGCGTCCCTCTGGGACGTCCTGCGCGACGATTACCACTCTCCGGTCGAGCGCTACCGGGAGATGCTGTCCGCGATCGTGCCGAGCGCGCGCGAGGCTGAGCTGCTCGGACTTCGGTCGCGCCGGCCGGCGGTCCAGTTCGAGGGCGTCGCGTTCACGACGGGTGGCCTCGCGATCGAGCACAGCCGCACGGTGGTCTCGCCGGAGCGGGCCCGGTACTACGTGGAGCCGAGCGGCGCTCGGGTGAGGCTGCTCGAGCCGATCGGCCACGACCAGGACGCTGATCGCGGCGGCTGACCCGACCCGCGCAGGCGGTCTCGTGAGCGGGACCCATAGCCTCGGCGCGCAACCGAGGCGCTCGGCCTCGCAGCACATCCGGCGGTTACGGGTGCAACTCCTCTGGGACGATCATGGGCAGGTCGCCCGGGACGAGGTCGACACCGGGCTCCGTCGCCTCGGCACCCGAGGGCGCACGGGCTGCGAGCGCGAGCAAGACGGCACCGGCGACGCCGCCGATGGCCGACACGGCGAAGAGCGCGCCGATCGTCGTGGCACCGGCGATGAGCCCGCCGAGCGCGCTGCCCACGATGGCGGAGAGCCCGAGCGTCGCCGAGAACACTCCCTGCGCCGTGGCCGAGAGACCCCCCGGTGCCCGCTTGGCAATGAACCCGACGCTGGCGGGGAACAGCAGCCCGTATCCCAGGCCCTCGAGCGGGGCGATCGCCACGAGGCGGCCAGCGTCCGGCACGACCGCGGCGAGCGCCGCGCGGGTCGCGTAGGCCATGGCGCCGAGCAGCAGGACGGGGCCGGGGCCGAGCCGGCCCGTGAGGCGTCGGCTGCTCCACATCACCGGAACCTCGACGGCGGCGCCGATCGCCCAGACGATCCCGACCAGCTGCGACGAACCCCCCAGGGCGACAACCTGGATCGAGTAGAAGCCATTCACGGCGCTGATCAGCGCCCAGGTCAGCAGCGTGCCGCCGAGGAACGCCGCCATCCCCGGTGCGTCGATGACCGCCCGGACGCCGCGCCGTGGCGGGGCGCTGTGCCGTGCTTGGCTGCGCGGGAGGGTCACGCCGACGAGCGCCGTGCCGAGGAGTGTCGGAACGTAGACCGCGAACAGCGCCACGGTGCCGGCCCGGTCCATCAGCGGGCCGACCAGCAGCGTCACGACCACGAAGACCAGCGACCCGACGGCCCTCACCTCGCCGTACCGCGAGGACCGGTCGCCCAGGAGCTCGAGGGTCCGCGCGTCCAGGACGGGCCCGACGCCGGAGAGGCCGACGGCCATGATCGCCACCGAGACCAGCAGGGCAGACGAGCCGCCCGACAGCGCGAGGAGGCTCGCGCCTACCGCGGCCACGAGCGCCGCCGCCGGCAGGCCCCTCCGCGAGCGCGGGTAGCGGTCGTCCAGGAGCCCCCACAGGGGAGCCGCGACGAGCTGGATCCCGGCCGAGAATGCCGCGAGCAGGCCGATGGTCTCGAGGCCCAGCCCGAGGCTGCGGTAGTAGACCGGCAGGAAGGCCCACGAGGCGCCGAGCGCGATGAAGTACACCGCGTACGTGAGCGCTGCCTTCCGGATCGGCGTCAATCGAGCGCTCCCACGCGTGGACGAGCTTGCTGCAACCCCTGCATGCTACGTCCGGGCTGGGCGGCCACGGGGCCCGGATTGGGGCGTGAGCCCTCGTCAGGGGCAGCCCCGGCAGCGCGCTGACGGGTTGCGAGATGGCCCCGCTCCCGCGGGCAGGAACGTTGCGAGCCAAGGGGCAAGCGGCTGGACTCTGTCCACTCCCGAGCGGGAGTAACTCAGTTGGCAGAGTGTCAGCTTCCCAAGCCGACCTCGTTGCGCGAGACGGCAGCCGAACCCTGGTGGCGGGCCGGAAGGCAAGCCGGTGAGGCCGGCGGCCGGAACGTACGCGAGCGGATGGGGGAGAATGGTCCGATGGACGACGAACCCGGCCCGACCCTGGCGGTCGATGAGCTCGTCCTGCGGCCGTGGTGCGCTGCGGACGCGCCGGCCGTCCTCGCCGTGTGCCAGGATCCCGAGATCGCCCGATGGGTGACCATCGCCCAGCCATTCCTGCCATCCGACGCGGAGGCCCTGATTCAGAACGGCCTGGCGATGTGGCGAGAGGGCACGGGCGCGGCATTCGCCATCGTCGACGGCGCCACCGATCAGCTCCTCGGCGCCGTTACCCGGTTCGGCCCGGACGGACACCAGGCCACGTTCGGCCTCTGGCTCGCACCCCGCGCACGGGGCCGCGGCGTCGGGACCCGCTCCCTCCGCCTCGTGTCGGACTGGACGTTCGCAACGACCGCCGCCATTCGCCTCGACGTGTTCATCATGGTCGGCAACGAGGCGTCTGACCGTATGGTGGAGCGAGCCGGGTTCAGACGGGAGGGCGTCCTCCGGGCCTGGGACCTGCACCACGGGGACGTGCCCGTCGACTGTGTTGTCTTCTCGCGCGTCCGCGGCGACCAATCGGGCGGATCTGCCGGCGAACCCGACCGCTGACCGCGCGAAGCGGTCCAGAACGAACTGGCAACAGCTCGACGCGCGGTCGACAGCCCAGCCCTCGAATGTGCGCTCGGGGGGGTGGACCCCGCAAGCCCGTTGCGCTAGGATTCGGGACCTCCCGAGCGGGAGTAACTCAGTTGGCAGAGTGTCAGCTTCCCAAGCTGAATGTCGCGGGTTCGAACCCCGTCTCCCGCTCCACTTCCCCCTTCTCCGCAGGCTCGCTGTCGGCCCGTGCGTGAGATCGGAGAGCGTCCCACTCAGGCCGAAACCCTCTTGCCGGCGATGGCTTGATCCAGACGCTGCAGCTCGCACGGGACGGCTTCCCCGAGAGGCGGCCGCCTACGCTGGCAACTCGCGGGACCATGCCTCGAGCGCCTCGGCGCGCGCCACGACGCAGTCGCGATAGTCGCCGCGCAGGGCGCGGGTCGGCACGTACGACCGGGCCACCAGGTCGACGGCCTCGTCCACGCGCACGGCAGGGCGCGCCATGATGGCGGCGGCGACCGGGCGAGCGAGGCGGCACGCCGCGGCGAAGCGGTCCCAGCCGGCCGCGCCGAGCAGCCCGTCCTCGCCGGACAGCGGCAGCGCGAGGGCGGAGGTGTAGTCCTTGTACGCCGCGCTGCTCACGATGTCGTAGGCAGGCGAGAGGCTGTGCCGCCCGTCGGGGCCGGCGAGCAGGCTCAGGTTCCTTGCGTGGAGGTCGCTTTCGCCAATCCACCCGTCGAAGACCAACCGCTCGAAGAGGTGGATGAGGTCGGCCTGGGGCCGCGCAGAGTGCCGTTCCACGAGGCGCGCGCAGTCAGCGGCGAAGGGGTCGGACTTGGCGGCCGGCGCGAGGCCCAGCGAGATCTTGGGCTGGACGCCCGGGACCACCGTGTGCCCCAGCGTGGTGAGGGCGACGCCCTGGAGCGTCGCCTCGGTGACGTCGATCGCCGAGAGCGTTCGGCTGGATTCCGGGTGGTTGATCGACCAGGTGGGCTCAGCTGAGAGGCAGCGCGGCGGCGATGGCGGCCCACGACGCGTCGTCGGGGTCGCCGCGACCGCGGGCAAGGATGGTGCCATCACGGCGCACGACGAGTGCGTGGACATCCTCGCTCCCGGGAATCCCCAGGGCCCGCTGGAACGCTGCCACGCCCGTGTAGATGGTGATCGTCCGGGCCAGCACGTCAGGGTCGCCGATGCCCGCGGTCATGCCGCCGTCGATGAAGCGGCGGGCCGGCCGCCAACCCGTGGCCAGCACGGGCACCTCCACGACGGCGACCCGGATGGGGCCTGCTGCTCCCCGGGTGGTCGGCGGAATCCCTGCCGCCACCGCGCGGGCGATCCAGCGGTCCACGCGCTCCTGGTGCCACCGCTGGAACGCCACGACCGCGAGGGTGAGCTCGGCCGGGAAGTCGCCGGGGAGTGCCATCTCGACGCCATAGAGCGAGCGGCCCCGCACGTTCGGGAACCGCGCCGGAGCTCGGGCGCCCTCCCCCACCGATGCTTCAGTCATGCGCCCATGCTGAGGCCGCGCCCGGTCGCCGACCACCGCCAGATGGCCCGCCGAGCGTCCGGGCGCTCCGCGTGAGCGGCTGCTGACGAAACGACGCTACTGCGTCGGGCCCGGCGCGTCCTCGGTCGTGGGCCGCTCGGCCGCTGCTGGCGGGACGGAGTGGCTCTCGTCTGCGAGCCGGTCGAGCACCTTGACGAGCTGCAGCAGCGCCGCGGGCTCCGTGAGGCGCTCCAGCGGGATGCGCGGCCAGCGGTGGACCTCGCGCGAGTGGACGTGCACGCCCTCGATCTCGTTGAGCATGGCGCGCAGCTCGTGGCGCCGGCCGGGCTCGTCGAACGGGGGCAGCTTCCACCCGCCGAACCAGATGACGACCTCGCCGGACGCGGTAATGAGCAGCATCACCTCCGACGCCCGCGGCTCGGTCTGCACGTCGAGCGTGAGCATCAGCTCGGGCTCCGCGGTGACGCCGTTGGTCGGGAACCGCGTGAGCGACTTGGCGGTGACGCCGGCCCGGGACGCGAGCTCGCGCTCCTTGCGGTCGGCCCAGGAGACGAGCGACTCGACGACGTGGGCCGCGGGCGCGCCGTGCCGCCGGCCGACCTCGGCCGCGAACGCCTCCTCGTCCCAGCCGTGGGGCGTGCGCTCCGCGGTGAGCGCGAGGTCGAGCACCATCGGCGCGTGGTCCGACAGCCCGGCCTCCACGGCGGCGCGGTCCACGCCCAGCCGCACGGCTAGGGGCGCGAGCGCGGGCGAGACGTACAGGTGGTCGAGCTCGGCCGCCCTCCAGGTAGCGATGTGGCCGCAGCCCTCGGCACGCCCGCAGGCGCACTCGGCGGTGGGCGCGGGCCGGTCGGCGACCGCGGTCTTCACCTCGACCAGGCCGAGCGACTCGACTGCCCGGAGCGCGGCGTCGGATCGAGGCAGCCATCGCGGGTCTCGCGACGCGGTCGTCACGTTGAGGTCGCCGCCCAGCACGACCCGCGCCCCGTCCGGCGACTCGAACAGCGGCAGCAGGTCCGCCACCGCGCGGTGGAGCGAGGACGCCGCCGGCCCGTCGAGCAGGCAGTACAGCGAGACGAAGGTGATCGGCTGGATCCCGGGCAGGGTCACCCGGGCCACGGCGCAGGAACCGGGGCTCGACCGATCGAGCAGGTACCGACGCGACGACCACGGCATCCGAGCCGAGCGGACGGGCTCGATCCCCACCGCGGGGTCCAGCGCCACCACGGCGGACCCCCAGTTGCGGTGCCCGGCGATCTCCCCGTACACGGCCCGCGCCCGCGGCAGCTCCGTCGGAGGCACCGCCTCCTGGACGAGCGCGACCTGCGCGCCCATCGACTCGGCGAGGTGCGCCCAGGCGCCTCGGCGCGAGTCGAAGGGCAGCAGGGGCTGCTGCCAGTGGTTGAGGTTCCAGGTCGCGACCCGGAGGGGCGTCGGCGGCGACGCTTCGTCGTTGCTCACGAAGCAAGCATCGCCGGGGGCTGTGACAACAGCCTGTCACGGTCGTGACCGGCCGCCCGCGCTTGGTGTACAAGGAATGGATGGACCCGCTGCCTTCGCGCTCGGTCATCGGCCCGCCCGGGACGCCGTCGCCGATCGTCGCGCACATCCCGCACGCCTCCACGGCGATCCCCCCGCAGGTCCGCTCCCGCCTGCTCCTCGGCGACGCAGCCCTCGAGCGCGAGCTCGTCCGCATGACGGACTGGCACACGGACGCGCTCTTCGCGTTCGCCGGCCGGCTCGGCGCGACGCGGCTGGTGAACGGCGTGTCGCGGCTGGTCGTGGACCCGGAGCGGTTCGCCGACGACGCGGAGGAGCCGATGGCCGCCGTCGGCCAGGGCGCCGTGTACACGCGGGCGTCGGACGGCTCGCCGCTGCGCGAGCTCGTCGGCGGCGAGCGCGACGCCCTGCTCGCCGCCTACTTCCTCCCCTACCACGCCGACCTTGAGCGGCTGGTCGGCGAGCGCCTGGCCGCCGACGGGCGGTGCCTGGTCCTCGACTGCCACTCGTTCGCGACGCGGCCGCTGCCGTCCGAGCCGGACCAGGGCCCGGACCGCCCGGACGTCTGCGTCGGGACCGACGCCTTCCACACGCCGGCTTCCCTCGCCGCCGCCCTCGTGGACCGACTCTCTGCCGAGGGCCTCGCGGTCGCGGTGGACCGGCCCTTCGCCGGGACGATCGTGCCGCTGTCCGCGTACCGGCTCGACCGGCGCGTGGCCTCGGTGATGGTCGAGGTGCGCCGCGGCCTCTACTGCGACGAGTCGACGGGCGAGCCGCTGCCCCGGTTCGGCGAGGTCGGCGCGAGGCTGGCCCGCGGGGTCGCGACGGCCCTCGCCGCCGGGGGCTGGGCGCCGGGCGTGCCGGAGCCCGGGCCGGCGACGGCCTGAGGAGACGGACCCCGGGCGCCCGCCCCCGCGTGTGCGCGAGGGGGCACGCGAGCGCGCGGGATCGCGGGCAGCTTCGCTGCCACCCCCTTGACGAGGCGCGGTAGACCCGAGAGAGGGGCGGCCAGACGGGCCGGCCGAACATCGACGGGAGGCGCCCATGGGCAGCTCGACAGGGTTCACGGTCAGCACCGTGTCCACCGGGTGGTCCTCGGGGAACGTGAGCGGCGCTCTCACGGGCAGGGCGTACTCGCCAGCCCACCCAGGAGCGCAGGAGAGGAGACGACATGAGCATCGGCATGGTTCTGGCGTGGCCCGTCATGGCGTGCCTGATCATCGGCGCGTTCATCGTCGCGAACCGGGTCGCAGCGCGGATCGGCTTCGATGACCCGTCGCACAGTCAGCGTTCCGACTTCGGCTACATCCTCAACTGGCTGTACCTGATCCTGCTGGTGCCCGCTGGTCTGGCGTTCGTCGGGCTGTGGCTCCTGCTATCCCCGTTCATCGGCCTGTTCTACGTGATGTCGTGGGCCGTCAGGTTCTGGTCTGACGTGCAGGAGGAGGAGGCGCGAAATGCCTGACCGGAGTTGCCGACGCGGGTTCGCACGCTATGACGTGGAGGACCCTGACGACCTGATCGCCCTCGTGAGGTCGGGTGCCATCTGGAAGACTCCCTTCATCCAGCAGGGGATCGACCTGATCGAGTCGGGTCGGGTGAAGGTCACGGAGTGCCGCAACCTCCCCGCGTGGCTCACCGACTCGACAGGATGGGTGACGCGCTGATGCCGTACAAGGACCCTGATAAGGCTCGGGAGGCAGTTCGCCGATGGCACGAGGCCAACCCCGAGAAGGTGCAGAAGTATCGTCGCCTGAGGCGACCATCGATCCGTGCGCGTGCGGCGGCCAGTTCCGCTACGACGCCCCGCCCCGCCACGATCACGCATGACGACGCCCACCTCATGCTGGCCGCAGTCCTGAGGCGCACGTCAGCCGCACCCGGCCTGGTGCTGGACGCCGCACGGGCGCTACGACACGCACCGCCCGGAGTCGTGGACGCGGATCGTCTTCTCGCCCGAGATGGCCGTCTGAAGGGCCCAGCCAGCGGGCGAGCCTAGGCCGAGGTCGACCCGTCGAGCGGGTGCCGCCAGCGCAGGCCCGGGAAGCGGCTGAAGTCCCGGTCGGTCGTGACCCACTCCGCGCCATGCTCAATGGCCAAGGCGGCAAGGTAGGCGTCGGGCACGAGGTTGCCCCGCGAGCGAGCAGTGACGGCGAGGCGCTCGAAGATGGCCCAGTGGCGGTCGCCCGGGCTGACGATCACCGCGTTGGGCTGCGAGCGGAGTGCCGCGGCGAAGGCGAGCGCATCGGCGAGCGGCGCCGGCGGGTCGAACACCCGCGGGTGGGTCACGACGCGGACGAACCCGGAGAGGACGAGCTCCGACACGCCGAACGCCGCGTCGTCGGCAACCACAGCCTCGAGCCACGCCCGGTGGGCCTCATGGTCGGGCGACCCGCCATGGAACGCGTGGACGAGGACGTTCACGTCCATGAGGATCACGCGTCCCGACCGTCCATCACGTCCAGCAGCGACGCGGTGTCGTCGAGGTCAACGCCCGGCCGGAGGCGCCCCTGTGAGAAGACGGGCAGCGCCGCACGACCAGCGCCGGCCGGATCACGTGCCGCGAACGCCTGCCGAAGCGCCGCCTCGACAACCTCGTTCAGGGTCCGCCCGGAGCGCACAGCCCGCGTCTTCGCCTCTACCAGGAGGGCGTCATCGATCCGAATGGTCGTCCGCATGCATCACAGCATCACGGTACTGCATCTTGATGTCAACTTGCTCCTCGCACGCTTGGCGCCGATCGGGTCCGACGGCCCTTGTGGGCCACTCGCCAATGCGGCTTCGCTATCACGGTCGCCCGAGGAGCGACACGCCAAGGCAGTGGCACGGTCCCGAGGATGACGCGTCGATGATCCAGGCATTGGTGGACGCGATCGCGGACATGCGGGAGGAGGAGGCACTCGCCCTCGCCCGCGAGGCGCTCGACGGGGGGACCCCCCCGGTCGAAGTGCTCGACTCGGCCCGTGAGGCCATGACCGTCGTGGGCGGACGGTTCGAGAAGGGGGACTACTTCGTCCCCGAGCTGATCCTCGCGGGCGAGATGCTCCGCGACATCTCGGACCTGGTGAAGCCCCTGATGGCCGCGTCCGCCGACGCCGCCGCGCCGAAGCTCGGCAAGGTAGTGATGGGCACGGTCGCAGGCGACATCCACGACATCGGCAAGGACATCGTCCGCTTCATGCTCGACGTGAACGGCTTCGAGGTCACGGACCTCGGCGTGGACGTGCCCGCCGAGACGTTCGTGAGCAGCGTGCGCGACGTGGCGCCCGACGTCGTCGCCCTGAGCGGCTTCCTGACGCTCTCCTATGACGCGATGCGAGCCACGGTGGCGGCGCTCAAGGCCGCCGGCCTGCGCGACCAGGTGAAGGTGATGGTGGGCGGCGGTGCCGTCGACGACCAGATCCGCCAATACGCCGGGGCCGACGCGTTCGGCGTCGACGCGATGTCTGCCGTGACGCTGGCCAAGACCTGGACGGAGGCAGCGCGATGACCGCGCAGTTCGTCCCCGCGACGTCCGGTCCGGACGCCGGGAAGGCCGCCGACCAGCTGTTCGGCGAGCGGATGAACCGGTTGTTCACCGCGTACGCGCTCCAGAAGCCCGACCGGATCCCCATCCTCCTACCCGCGGGCCACTACCTCGCGCGGTTGGGCGGCATCACGCGCCAGGAGCTCACCGACAACCCCGACACGGAGATCGAGCTGCTCGAGAGGGCAGCGATCGAGTACCAGCCCGACGGGATGACCGGCCTCGTCAACCACCCGGGGTATGCGCTCGCGCTCGGCGACCGCATGACGGTCTGGCCGGGCCACGGGCTCCCCGAGGATGGCGGGTTCCAGTTCGTCGAGTCCGAGTTCATGAAGCCCGAGGACTACGACGCGTTCCTCGAGGACACGTCGGACTGGACCCTCCGCAAGTACCTGCCGCGAGCGTTCACCAAGCTCGAGGGCCTGGCCGAGCTGCCGCCATTCGGCATGGCCGGCTTCGGTACCTACGCGTGGTTCAACATCGGCCAGTCGCTGACGTCGCCCGCCGTCAACGCCGCGATCCAAGCGCTCGGCGAGGCCGCCAAGGCGCAGCTCGTGATCGACGCCAAGGTCCGCGAGGGCGTCGGCCGGATGGCGGCGCTCGGCGTCCCGGCCATCCCCATCCCGCCCCTCGCTCCGACCATCGAGGCGCCGTTCGACTTCATGTCGGACACGCTGCGCGGGATGCGGGGGATCATGCTCGACATCCTCCGCCGGCCCGACAAGCTGCTGGCCGCCCAGGAGAAGGTCCTCAAGTTCGAGCTCGAGTTCGTGATCGACTACACGAACAAGAGCGGCCTCAAGACGGCGTTCATCCCGCTCCACCGGGGCTCGGACGGGTTCATGTCGATCCCGCAGTTCGAGAAGTTCTACTGGCCGCAGCTCAAGGCGCTCATCGAGGGCCTGGCCGCCGCCGACATCCTCCCGCTGGTCTTCTACGAGGGCAACTGGGACAACCGGCTCAAGCATCTGGCCACGCTGCCTCGCGCCAAGTCGCTCGGCTGGTTCCAGTTCAGCGACGTCACCAAGGTCAAGGAGACCGTCGGGGACACCATGGCGTTCATCGGCGGCATGCGGAACTCGATCCTCCAGGCCGGGACGCCGGACCAGGTCCGCGCCGAGACCAAGCGCGTCTGCGAGATCGCCGGTGAAGGCGGCGGCTTCGTGATGTGCCCGATGATCGGCGAGATGGACGGCTGCGAACCCGAGCTCGTCAAGATCTGGGTTGACACGACCAAGGAGTTCAACGCGCACTGAGCGCCGATGGACCGGCGGCCGTCATGGGCTTGGCGCCCACGGCGGCCGCCCCAGCTTCGGCCTACCCCGCCAGCTGGCCCAGGCCGACGTCGCGGGCCTGTGGGAACGCTCGGCGGCATGATCGTCTACCGTGGCGCCAGCCAACGCCAGTCGCCAGGAGTGCCGCATGTTCGAGACCGTCCCGCGCAGGGTCACCGTCTACTCGGTGCTCGACGTCATCGAGGGCACCCTCGACCTCAACGCGGGCGCGCCACGCATCAGCGACTGGCTCCAGTCGGGTTACGACTGGCTGCTCCTGCGCGAGGCGCGCGTCACGCCGCGCACTGGCACGCGAACGTTCGATCTCCCCCAGATCCGGGTGAACCTCGGGCGGGTCGAATGTCTCATCGACGAGGGCGAACCCGTCACGGACGACCGCTTCCTCGTGCCGCGCACGAAGACGCGGATCGACGCCCGGTTCCCGTCGGGTCTCATCGTCAGCGGCCTCATCTCACTGCCCGAGGGGGCGACGTGGGTGACGGCGGTCGACGTGATCGACGACGACGACCGGCTGAAGCCACTCGAGGAGGCGATCGTTGTCTGGGACCGCGAGGCGCTCCGCCGCGACGTGACCGCGTTCGTGCGCCTGAAGGCCGCGCTCTACCTGCGCGAGGACGCGGAGGGCGAGCTCGTCTCGGTCCTCCTCGGCGAGGCGTCGACCGGAGCCGTGCGCGCCGAGCCCAGGTCCGACGCGGGAGCCTGAGCGCAGACCCGCTGCCGCTGCCGGGAGCTCAGCCGGCGGGCGCCATCGGTCGCGCGTGCTCAAGCCGCTCGAGGAACGGGCGCGAGCCCAGCCGCTCGAGGGTCTCTCGAGCACCCGCGACCGCGGCGACCAGGTCCGGCGCGCTGCACTCGTCCGGCGGTAGCAGCGTCGCCATGTCGGCCACCGCGGTCGCCTCGTCGAACGCCATGCCGAGCCCGCTGTAGGCGCGCAGGGCCTCGCGGTACCCAGCGACCGAACTGGCCACGCGCCCCTCGAGCGCATCGATTCCCGCCACCGCCACGAGACGGTCGGCCGAGAGCGCGGGGCCCCGGTAGCCGGACGCGTCCATGAGCGCCAGGGTCGCGGCCGCGCCAGCGGCGTCGCCCGCATGGATGGCGCTGCGGATGACGAGCGGATAGGCGAGCGGCGCGAAGTACGTTGTCAGCCCGACGGCCCGTGCCCCGAGCGTCCGCGCCTCGTCGTACCGCCCGGCGATGAAGGCAGCCCATGCCGTCGCCCAGAGCTCATACGACTCCCACTGCGGATCGGTGATGCCGCCAGCCACCCGGAGCCGCGTCCCCGAGGCGACGTCGCCAGCAGCGTCCTCGCCCCGCAGCGTCCGCAGGATCGCCCGGTCCACGAAGAACTCCGCCTGCTGGCTGACAACGGTGTCCATTGCAAGCCACTCGTCAAGGACGGTCGCCGCCCAGTCCCAGTCGCCCGTTCGGAACGCACAGATGCTGCCGTTCCCGACCATCTGGAGCCCGTAGGAGCGGGAGCCGAGTCGCTGCCCGATCTCGATGCCCTCGCGGGCGAGCGCGAGACCGGAGGCCGGCTCGCCCCACTGCTCGAAGAACGTCATGAGGATCCGGGCCTGGAGCTCCAGGTCGCGCAGGTCGTTGGCGAGTGCCAGCTGATGGGACCCGCGGAGGAGGACGATCCCCTCGCGCGGCCGACCCGCCATGAGCAGGCCGGATCCCCGCGCGATCATCCCCCGAGTCGTCGGCGCGAGGAGCCCGAGCTGCTCGGCGATGGGCAGGTATCGGTCGATCCACTCCGCCGCCCGGGGGATGTCGTTCAGGCCGGAGTGGGATGACGCGATTGCGATCATCAGCTCCACGCCGGCTTCACTGTGCTCGAGGTCGGAGAACTCCTCCCACGCCGGGCCGAGCATGGCGAGCGCGCCCTCGGGATCCGCGCTCGTGAACCTGACCGAGCGCCCGAGCTCGGCGACCGCCAGCGCGATCGCCTCCCGGTCGCCAGTCCGCCGCCGCTCCGCAACAGCGGCCTCGGCGTGGCGGATCACGAGGTCCGCGTCGAGCCCCTGGCGGCCGGCCGCGACGACGCCCGTGTGGAGCCTCGCCCGATCGGCGGGGTCGGTGGTGATCTCGAGCGCCTGCTCGAGGAATGCGATCGCCTGCTCATGCGACCCGAGCGCGGACGCCCGCTCAGCCGCGGCGCGGAGCGCGACCCTCGCCTGTGCCGCCAGCGTTTCGGCCTCTGCCGGGTCTGCCGCCAGCCGCTGGGCCGCGAGGAAGTGCCCCGCGAGCCCGCCCGCCAGCTCGTCGGTGCCGAGGTGCTCGAAGTGCAGGGCCGCGGCGAGATGGCGGACCTTGCGGTCGCGCCGCGAGAGCCGGTTGTACGCGACCTCTCGGATGAGGGCCTGGACGAAGGCGTACTGGCCGCGCTCGGGCGAGCGCGGATCCACGTCGTGGACAAGCAGCTCCCGGCGAGTCAAGGCACGCAGGCGCGGCTCGAGCTCGGCCTCGTTCGTTCCCGCGACGGCGGCGAGGCCGCCGAGGCTGAAGCTCTGGCCGAGGACGGCGGCGTCGGCCACGAGCTCACGGTCTGCCGGGTCCAGCCCGTCGAGACGCGCGGCGATGAGTGCGGTGAGGGTCTCCGGGACGGCGACGTCGTCGAGGCGGCCAACGGGCCGGTACGCCCCGTCATCGAGCACGAGGCGGCCCTGCGCGAGGAGCATCCGGACCGTCTCGACAGCGTAGAGCGGCACGCCGTCGGCTCGGGCAACGATGCTCGCGACGGCCTTCGCCGGCAGCCCGGGCACGAGCCCCGCGAGGAGGCGCTCCATCTCGGCGGGCGGCAGCGGGTCGAGGTAGATCGAGGTGAACGACCGCTTCCCCGCACCCCAGTCGGGGCGACGCTCGAGGAGCTCAGGCCGGGCGAGGGTGACGACCGTGATGGGGACGCCGCGGCTCCACTCGAGCAGGTGGTCGATGAAGTCGAGGAGTCCCTGGTCCGCGTGGTGGAGGTCCTCGAAGACCATCACGACCGGCGAGCTCGCCGCGAGTCGCTCGAAGAACGTGCGCCAGGCGGCGAACAGCTGGTCCGGCCCGATCGTGGCGTCGATGCCGAGGAGGGCGAGGAGCGCAGGCTCGATCCAGGCCCGCTCCGTCGGGTCGGGGACGTGCGTGCGCACCGTGTCGGCGATCCGGGCGCGCGTTGTCGCCTCGTCGTCGGACTCGACAAGGCCTGCGCGGCCGCGGACCATCTCGCCCAGCGCCCAGAAGCTGATCCCGTCCCCGTAGGCCGGGCTGCGGCCGGCGTGCCACCAGACTCGGTCGAGCAGCCCGTCGAGGTGCTTGAGGAACTCCCAGGCGAGGCGCGACTTCCCGATCCCGCCCGGCCCGATGACGCTCACCAGACGCGGCCGCCGCTCGCGGCCCGTGGCCTGGAACAGGTCCTTGAGCTGGCGCAGCTCCTCGTCCCGCCCGACGAACGGCGCCTCCAGCGCGTCGCTGCGGTTCTTCCCGCCCCGCTGCGCCACCACACGGACGGCACGCCAGGCGCGCACGGGGCCGTCCTTGCCCTTGAGCTCGTGCTCGCCCGCGTCCTCGAACACGATCGCACCAGATGCCGACCGCTGGGTGGCCTCGCCGACCAGGACCGTGCCGGGCCCGGCGAGCGACTGCAGCCGCGACGCGGTATTGACGATGTCGCCGGCGACCATGCCCTGGTTCGTGGCGCCGACCGTGACCGCGGCCTCGCCAGTCAGGACGCCTGCCCGGGCCTGGATCCCGACGCCCAGCGTGCGGACGGCAACCACCAGCTCGAGGCCCGCTCGGACGGCCCGTTCGGCGTCATCCTCCTGCGCGACTGGCGCGCCCCAGACGGCCATCACCGCGTCGCCGATGAACTTCTCGACCGTGCCGCCGTACTGGCCGATCACGTCGGTCGCGAGGTCGAAGTAGCGGGTGAGGGTCTCGCGCACCTCCTCGGCGTCGCGGGCCGCGGCGAATGGCGTGAAGCCCACGAGGTCGGCGAACAGGACGCTCACGAGACGGCGCTCGGCGATTGCCTCGACTCGCGGGGCGATCGGCCGGCCCGCGGTCGTGGGCGTGCCCGAAGCCAGCGCGATGCCCGCGACGAGCGGCGTCGCGCACTCGGAGCAGAACTTCGCGCCGGGGACGTTGACCGTCTCGCAGGACGGGCACGCCGGGACAAGCGGCGTGGCGCACTCGGCGCAGAACTTCGCGCCGGGACGGCTGTCGGTACCGCAGTTCGGGCAGGTCACGTGGGACGGGGCCTCCGGCTGGCGTGGGGCGGTGACGCCCAGAGGCCAGAGTCTACGAGCGTGCGCGGCCGAGCGTGTGTGACCGTTGAACATTACGCCTCAGCGCCGGATCGCCGAGGCTCGCCGGCCTCCCCGCGCAAGAACGCGAAAAGCCACCCCTTGACCAATCGGTCCGTTTCCGCCACAGTACGACCACGCCCGGTGCTTGCCGGGTGCCAGCACCCATATCCGGCCCTATCCCTCGGAACTCCTTCTTCTCGCCGTCAAGCGGGTCACCAGGAACCGCGCTCGACTGGCCGGAGCAAGGAGTTTTGATTTGTCCATGGATCGCACCCTGACCTGCAGCGACTGTCGGTCGGAGTTCACCTTCACTGCCAGCGAGCAGGACTTCTACGCGGAGAAGGGCTTCTCGGAGCCGCGCCGCTGCCCGTCCTGCCGCGCCGCCAAGAAGGCCGCCCGTGATGGCGGCTCTTCGTACGGCAGCTCGTCGGGCTCCGGCTACGGCGGCGGCTCCTCGTACGGCAGCGGCGGCGGCGCAGGCCGCTCGTCCTACAGCTCGGGCCCGCGCGAGATGTTCTCCGCGACGTGCTCCGGCTGCGGCCGCGAGGCGAAGGTACCCTTCCAGCCGACCAGCGGCAAGCCGGTCTACTGCTCCGACTGCTTCCGCAGCCGGTAGTTCTCAGCAACTCTCAACAGCCCCGGGGCTCAAACCCCGGGGCTGTTTTGATTCCTGCGCGTTGAGGCTCGCGGTCCAGGCTGGGGCGCGGCGGCGATCGAGCCGCCCCGGCCAACCGAAGGAGGCGAAGCTGATGTACGTCCCCCGCCACTTCGAGCCCGACCCCGCGGTCGTCGACGCGATGCTCCGCAACCCCGGCGCCGCCGATCTCGTCAGCCCGACCGCGGCCGGGCTCGTGGCAACGACCCTCCCGCTCTGGTTCAACCCGGACGTCGGGCCGATGGGCGCGCTGCTGGGCCACGTGGCGCGGGGCAACGACCACTGGCGCGCGGAGCCCACGGGCGAGTCGCTCTCGCGGACGAGGTGGAGCGCGCCAGGCCTGGCGACTGATCCGGCGGCGGATCCCCGCCCGGGCGGGACTACACTTCGGCCGGGCGTCCCGACGCAGTTGCCGTTCTATCGCGCAGCGTGAGAGGTCGTCATGGCGACGCAGGCGAGCACCTTCGAGTTCACGTCCCGCGACGGGCAGCGGATCCTCGTCTACCGGTGGCTGCCGTCGGGGTCGGCCAAGGCGGTCGTGCAGATCGCGCACGGTGCCGCCGAGCACGCCGGGCGCTACGCGCGCGTCGCCGAGTTCCTCAACGAGCACGGCTACGCCGTGTACGCCAACGACCATCGCGGCCACGGCCTCACCGCGGGCACGATCGAGGCCGCGGGCAAGGCGGGCGACGACGGCTGGAACGCGATCGTGGCGGACTTCGCCGAGCTGACCGAGCGCATCAAGGCCGAGCAGTCCGGCATCCCGCTCTTCGTCCTGGGCCACAGCATGGGCTCGATCGTCGCCCAGCAGGACATCGAGGAGCATGGTGCGGAGCTCGCGGGCGTCGTGCTGTCGGGCTCGTGGGGCACGCTCGGGGACACGACCGCGCTCGAGGCGGCGGTCAACGCGGCCATCGCGACCCAGGGCCGCGACGCCCCGTCCATGGAGTTCCTGGGCATGTTCGCGGGCTTCAACGCGCCGTTCGAGGGTCGGACCCCGTTCGACTGGCTCTCGCGCGACGAGGCCGAGGTGGACAAGTACGTCGCCGACCCGTGGAGCGGCTCGTTCGCGTTCAGCAACGGCCTGGTGGCGGACTTCTTCGCCGGCATGACGCAGGTGTGGCGGCCCGAGAGCGAGGCGCGGATCCCGCGCGACCTGCCGATCCTCGTGGTCTCCGGCTCGAAGGACCCGGCGGGCGGCTTCACGGCGGGCACGCAAGTGCTGATCGACCGCTACCGGGCCGGTGGCCTGACCGACGTGACGGCCAAGTTCTACCCGGATGCGCGCCACGAGATCCTCAACGAGACCAACCGCGACGAGGTCCAGGCCGACATCCTGGGCTGGCTCGACGCGCGGCTCGCGGTCGCGCGAGGGTTGCCAGGGGTCCAGTGATCCCACGAGCGCCGAGTCGGGTGGCCCGGGCTCGAGGCAGCGTCCCCGTTTTGTTCAGGCGTGTCCCGCCGGCGCTGGGCTGCCGGAGGGGCACGAGCAGCGCGCAGCGGGGGCACGGTCAGGCGGATGCCGACTGCCGCGCGGCGACCCCGATCAACCGTCGAGGGTCCCCGTCGGTGCGATTGCGGGCGCCAAGTCGCCGGGCCACGATCGCCGCGCCGCCCTTGCGCGAAGGGCCTGCCATCCGTGACCATGGGGGCGTGGAACAACAAGGAGACCGACCATGAACTCAGCGGATCAGGCGCGCCTTCGCGCCGTCTGCCTGGAGGTGATCGGCCTCGAGGCCGACGAGCTCGAAAGCGCCACCGACTTCACCGACGACCTCAACCTTGATCGCGAGGACCTCGCGGATCTCTTCGTGGCTGTCGAGGACGCCTTCGACATCAGCCTCGAGGAGGGGATGCTGCGCGTCAAGACGTACGAGGACCTCGAGGCGCTCGTCGACGACCTGATCCCCGCCTGAGCCGGGACTGGCCGCCCGTGGCGATCTCGCCAGGGTCTGGCGAGCTGACTGCGACCGCGAAACCGGCCGAGGCCTTCCGGCGTCTGGGAGCCGCAATGAGGTTCCCCATGACACGCTCTCCGATCGCAACCCGCCCGTTCGCTGCTTCGCTGCTCGCGGCCATCCTCGTCGCCGCCTGCACCGGCGGGACCGCCTCGGCGCCCAGCGCGTCGGGCGCCCCGACCGCCAGCCCGGCCCCCGCCTCCCCCGCCGCCTCGTCCTCGGCCCCCGCCCGCCCCTCGGCCTCGCCCGGTTCGCAGATGATCCCCCCGTCCCCACGCACCTCGCCCATCACGGGCGAGGTCCCGACCGACATCATGGCCCGCGTCCGCGCCCTGCTCGCGAAGAAAGTCGGCGGCGGCGACGCTGCGCGCGCCACCGTCGAGGTCGCCCAGTCGGTGACCTGGCCCGACGGCTCGCTCGGGTGCCCGCAGCCCGGGATGATGTACACGCAGATGGTCGTCCCGGGCTACCACGTGGTCCTCGCACTCGACGGGACGAAGTACGACTACCGCATTGGCCTGGGCGGCACGCCGTCGCTCTGCGAGAGCAGCCTGCCGCACGCCGCCTCGCCGGCAGCGCACTCCTGAGCCGAGCCGGCCTGGCGTCCCTGCTAGGCGACGGCGCGGCGCGGAAGGGACGACCGCCCCTCGGGCTACGCGCGGACCTCGACCGTCAGCCACGTCTCGAAACAGTGGTTCCGCGCGAGGCTCACCACGCCCACCGTCGCCCGCCCGCCAACCCCTGCCTCCTCGCCGAACACGTCGCGAAGCAGGTCGGTCACGCCGTCGGCGACGAGGTGGATGTCGTGGAACTCAGGTGCGCAGACGACGAAGTTCAGCGAGCGCACGATCGCGGCGACCCGGTCGAGCGTGCCCAGGGCCAACCGGATGCCACCGAGCGCGTTGAGCCCGGCGACCCGCGCCGCCTCGTAGCCCTCCTCGGTCGTCAGGTCGCGGCCCAGCGCGCCCGGGTGGACGACGCTGCCGTCGAGCCGTTCGGGCATGTGCCCGCTCAGGAACAGGAGGCTGCCGGTCAGGTGGTGTGGTCTGACAGCGCCGTACTTGAGCCCGGTGTAGGGCGCGGCGGTGAAATCCGGCACGTCCAGGCCGAGCTCCGCCACCCGCTGCTCGAACCCCATCGCGCATCTCCTCGCCCGCGCCACGGTCCGGTCTGGCGGCCGGCCAGATGCCATTGTCGCCCGCCTGAAGAACCGCGAGGAGTCCTGCGACGCATGCGGTACACTCTCTCTCTTCGCGCTCGACGGACGCTCCGGTCTGCGTCCGCGGCTATGGCCGCCAGATCTCGATCCACTTGCTGCCCTGACCGGGCCCCGCAGATGCGGGAGGGCCCTCAGGAGCGCACCGCTTCATGACCTTCGACAGCCTCGGGCTGGAGCCCGACTACCTGCGCGCCGTCGCCGACGAGGGGTACACCGAGCCCACGCCGGTCCAGCGCCAGGCCATCCCGCTCGTCCTCGCCGGGCGCGACCTGCTCGCCGCCGCGCAGACGGGCACCGGCAAGACCGCCGCGTTCGTCCTGCCCATGCTCCAGCGGCTGAGCGCCACGGACCCCACCGCCGGGGTCGCCCGCTCGATCCACTCCTCCAAGCCAGTCCGCGTGCCCGTGCGCGCGCTCGTTCTCACGCCGACCCGCGAGCTCGCCCTCCAAGTCGAGGAGAGCTTCCGGACCTACGGCAAGCATCGCCCCACGCGCTCGGTCGCCATCTACGGCGGCGTCGGCTTCTCGCCCCAGGCGAGCGCCCTGCGCAAGGGCACCCCGATCGTCGTGGCCACGCCCGGGCGCCTGCTCGACCACGTGTCGCAGAACACGATCGACCTCTCGCGGGTCGAGTTCCTCGTCCTTGACGAGGCGGACCGCATGCTCGACATGGGCTTCATCCGCGATATCCGCAAGGTGCTCGCGCTGCTGCCCAAGCGCCGCCAGAGCCTGCTCTTCTCCGCGACCTTCTCCGACGACATCCGCGAGCTCGCCGAAGGCCTGCTCATCGACCCCGCAACGGTCGAGGTGGCGCCGCGCAACGTGGCCGCTGAGCTGATCGACCAGGTCATCATCCCCGTGGACCGCGAGCGCAAGCGCGAGCTGCTGACGCACCTCGTGGGCTCGGGCCGCATCACGCAGGCGCTCGTCTTCACGCGGACCAAGCACGGGGCGAACCGCCTGGCCGAGCAGCTCGGCCGTGACGGGATCCCGGCAGCCGCGATCCACGGCAACAAGAGCCAGAGCCAGCGGATCCGCGCCCTTGAGGACTTCAAGGCCGGCAAGGTGGGCATCCTCGTGGCGACCGACATCGCCGCCCGGGGCATCGACATCGAGGCCCTGGAGTTCGTCGTCAACTTCGAGCTGCCGACCGTGGCCCAGGACTACGTCCACCGGATCGGCCGGACGGGTCGCGCCGGCGTCGGCGGGCGGGCGGTGTCGCTCGTCTGCATCGACGAGAACGAGCTGCTCCGCGACATCCAGAAGCTGCTCAGGCGGCCGCTGCCGTCCGAGGTCGTGCCCGGCTTCGAGCCCGACCGCTCCATCCGCCCCGAGCCCATCCGCATGCGCTCAGGCGATGCCGGACACCGCAACTCCGAGCCCCGGCGCCGCTCCCCCGCCCCGCGTCGCGCCGGTCTCGGTGCCGCCGCCGTCGAGCGGGCGCCCCGCCCCGCGGGCGCGTCGATCGGCCACGGCTCGGGCCGGCCGGGCAGCACGCCCCGCTCGGTAGGCGCGTCGATCGGCCATGGCGCCCCCCGCCCTGCGGGCGCGTCGATCGGCCATGCGCCGTCCATCGGCTATGGCGAGGCTCGGCCCGCCACCGCCCACAACCGCCCGGCGTCCCACGCCGGATCGCGGCGCGCCGGTCCCCCGGCGGGCACGGACACGCGTGGCGGCCCCGGTCGCCACCCCATCGCACTTCCCGGCGAGCGTCTGCGCCGCGCGGGAGGGCCCAACTACGCCAATACTCAGAGCGCCGGCACCAGCCCGTCAGCGAGGAGGACCCAATGACCAAGCACTCGCCCTACGAGCGCGCACGGCGCGCAGCAGAGTCCGAGCGGACCAAGCAGATCGAGGCCGCCTGGTACGCCGCGATCCCCTCGGACGTCGCCCATGCGTTCGCTCGCGACGTCGAGGCAGCGCACGCCCGCGGCCCGCTCCCGCCCCCGCCGAACATGGCCCCCGGGACCATGCCGAACCCGCCCCGCCCCGGCCGTGAGCCCAAGCCGCCCAAGGTTGAGCGCCACGGCAGCCGCGGGCCTCGTTCGTGACCCGGAAGCGCCGACCGACCTATCCCCCGCCGCGCAGCTCCAAGGGCCCCGCGCCCGCCTACGTTCCCCCGGTGACGCCGCCGACCGTGGCGGTGATCAACCGACAGGCGAGCACGGGCCGCGCCGGGATTGAGGTCGGCATGCGCGTGACCATCCTGGGCACGGGCCTGTACGCGGGCGAGACCGCGATTGTCGAGTCGGTGGTCGGCGGGGTCATCCCCGCCGCCAGCGTCCGCACCGAGGCGGGCCGCACGCGCCGCGTTCGGACGATCGACCTCGCTCCGGTTCCCCGCGCCGCCGCCGCCCCCGCGCCGGCGCCGACCGCGGAGCCGCTCGAGGGCTGAAGGGCTCGGTCGGGCTGCCTGCCGGCCCGACTCGCCAGGCAGCACCGGACGGCCCGCGTGGCCGGCGGTTCGGCTCGCCCGTCGGCTGTGCCATCAGAGCTGTCACAGCGACCCCTACCATGGGCCGTGCATGCAGCTTCTCGACGGCACCCACGTCTTCGCGGCGACCGACCTCGTCGGCTACCTCGCGTGCGAGCACCTGCCCGGCCTGGAGATTGCGCGTCTCGCCGGTCTCGTTGAGCGGCCGGAGCGCAACGACCCTGAGCTCGAGATCATCCAGCAGCGCGGCTTCCAGCACGAGGCGCGGTACCTCAAGGACCTCGAGGACGGCGGTCGGAAGGCAACCAGGATCGCGCTGGACGGCTCCATCGCCGACCGTGGCGAGCAGCTCCGCGCGGCTGCTGCGGAGACGGAGCGCGCTCTCCGGGCCGGGGCGGACGTCGTCTACCAGGCCACGTTCTTTGATGGACGCTGGCGCGGCCACGCGGACTTCCTCCTGCGCGTGGAGCGGCCGAGCAAGCTCGGCGCCTGGAGCTACGAGGTCGCGGACACCAAGCTCGCCCGGCACGTCAAGGGCAGCGCCATCCTCCAGATCTGCTCGTACATCGAGGGGCTGACGAGGATCCAGGGCGTCGAGCCTGAGCAGCTGCACGTGGCGCTCGGCGGCAAGGCCCATGAGACGGCCTCGTTCCGGGTCGCGGACTACATGGCGTACTACCGCCTCGCCAAGCGCCTCTTCGAGGAGCACATCGCGGAGACGGAGCCAGCGGCCGTGCCCGTGGGCACGTACCCGGAGCCCACCGAGCACTGCGATGTCTGCCGCTGGGACGAGCTCTGCACCAAGCGCCGGCGCCAGGACGACCACCTCTCGCTCGTGGCCGGGATCACCTCACGGCAGCGGCGCGCGCTCTCGGACCGCGGCGTGGACACGCGCACCAAGCTCGGGGGGCTGGTCCTGCCCGTCGTCCCCAAGATCGAGGGCGTCAACGCAGCCGGGCTCGAGCGCGTGCAGCGGCAGGCGTCCATCCAGGTCAGGGACGGCTACCCCGGCGGCAGGCTCTGGGAGCTGCTCGAGCCCTCGCGCCTGCGCAGCAAGGACCCGGACGTGACGCCCGAGCTCGAGCCCGACCGCGGCCTGCTCGCGCTGCCCGAGCCGCGACCGGGCGACCTGTTCTTCGACATCGAGGGCGACCCCTACGCCGAGGACGACGGCCTCGACTACCTCTTCGGCGTGCTCGAGCCGGGCATCACCGAGATCGGCCCGGACGGGCGGCCCCAGCCCGAGTTCCACGCCATCTGGTCGCGGGACGCGCAGGGGAACGTGAACGGGCCCGCCGAGCGGGACGCCTTCGAGCGGCTCATGGACCTGTTCAAGGACCGGCTGGCGAAGGACCCCGCAATCCACATCTACCACTATGCCCCGTACGAGCCCACGGCCCTGCGCCGCCTGATGGGCCGCTACGGCACGCGCGAGGACGAGGTGGACGGGCTCCTCCGCGCGGGCACGCTCGTGGACCTGTTCCACGTCGTCCGCCAGGGGATCCGCGCCTCGGTGGAGAGCTACTCCATCAAGAAGCTCGAGCGACTCTACGGGTTCACGCGGGAGGTGGGCCTGCGGGATGCGGGCTCGAGCATCGCGGCGTTCGAGGCCTGGCTGCAGGGCGCCGAGGGCGAGCACGGCGAGGAGACGCTGGCGCAGATCGAGTCGTACAACCGGGACGACGTGATCTCAACGCTGATGCTGCGCGACTGGCTCGAGAGCACGGTCCGCCCGGCGCTGGCCGAGCATCTCGGCATGGACGTTCCGCGCAAGGTCCCGCGCGAGCCGGAGCCGCACGCGGAGCTTGCGATCGAACTCCAGGCGGTGGCGGACATCGCGGAGCGCCTCGCGCCAGACGGCGTCGATGACGGCACGCCGGACGGCCACGCCCGCTGGCTCCTCTCGCACCTGCTCTGGTGGCACCGTCGCGAGGACAAGTCGTTCTGGCGCCGCTGGTACGAGCTGCGCGACGAGCTCACGGACGAGGAGCGCCTCGAGGCACCCGAGCCGATCGCCGGGATGGCGTTCGAGGGCGAGGTCGGCGAGGAGAAGCAGTCGGTCGTCTACCGCTACTCGTTCCCTGAGCAGGAGCATGCGGTCAAGGTGGGCACTACCGTCCAGGCCCTTGGTGGCGGGTACCCGGGCTCGGTCGTCGCCATCGACGCGGCGGCCCGGACGATCGACCTCAAGCGCAGGCGCCCGAAGGACCCAGAGGCGATGCGCGAGGTCGAGGAGCTCACCTGCGTCATCCCGTTCGACTACGTGGACAACAAGGTGCTCCAGGAGAGCCTCGCGACCACTGGCGCATGGGTGGCCGAGCACGGGATCGGGGGCGAAGGAGCGCACCGCGCCGCGCGGGACCTGCTCCGTCGCGAGCGGCCGCGTGCCGGCCAGGCTGAAGGGGCGCCCATCCGGGCCGAGGCGGACGATGCGGTCGATGCCGCCGTGTCCGCGGCGCTCGCGCTCGACCAGAGCTACCTCGCCATCCAGGGACCGCCGGGATCGGGCAAGACGTACATCGGCGCGCGCATCGCGATCGCCCTCGCGGCGAAGGGCAAGCGCGTCGGCGTCACCGCCAACAGCCACAAGGTGATCGGGCACCTGCTCGAGGAGATCGCCGAGGTCGCGGTCCGGGAGGGGCTGCCCCTGCCGCGGATCGGCCAACGGGCGGATGCAGCGGGCGACATCACCTTCAAGCGCGCGACGCCGCTCAAGGACAACGGCGCCGCCGAGGCCGCCCTCACGGCGCACGAGCTCGACGTCGTGGGCGGGACAGGCTGGACCTGGTCGCGCCCCGAGTTCGCAGGCAGCCTGGACGTGCTGATCATCGACGAGGCTGGCCAGATGTCGCTCGCGAACGCTGTCGCCGTGGCCCAGGCGGCATCGTCGGTCGTCCTGCTCGGCGATCCGCAGCAGCTCGACCAGCCCGTCAAGGGCTCGCACCCGCCCGGCGCCGAGCGATCAGCGCTCGCCCATCTGCTCGACGGCGCGGCGACCATGCCGCCCGATCGGGGGCTCTTCCTCGAGCGAACCCGCCGGCTCCACCCGGGCATCTGCGCGTTCACCTCGGAGGCGTTCTACGAGGGGCGCCTCGAGCCCATCGAGCACCTCGACCGGCAGGCGCTGGTCGCCCCCGGCGTCTCGGACCTCGCGGGCTCGGGCGTGCGCCTGCTCCTAGTGCGCCACGAGGGGAACAGCAACGACTCGCCCGAGGAGGCGGCCGCTGTCGCGGAGGTCGTCGAGACGCTCACGGACGGGCGCTGGGCCTGGGTCACGGACAAGGGCGTGCACGAGCGCCTTGGGCTGGGCGACGTGCTCGTCGTCACGCCGTACAACGCCCAGGTCGGCCTGCTCGAGGCGGCCCTGCCCGAGGACGCCCGGATCGGCACGGTGGACAAGTTCCAGGGCCAGGAGGCGCCCGTCTCCATCTACACGATGGCCACGTCGACCCAGGACGACGCCCCGCGCGGGATGGAGTTCCTCTACTCGCTCAATCGGCTCAACGTGGCCACGTCGCGCGCCCGGTGCGTGGCGCTCGTCGTGGCAAGCCAGGAGCTGCTCCGGGTCCGCGCCAAGACACCGCGCCAGATGCAGCTCGCGAACGCCCTCGCCCGGTTCGCCGAGCACGCGAGCGAGGTCCTGCCGGCGGGGGACTGACGCCGCAAGCGAAGTCGGGCGACCGGCGGCACACTTGTGGCAGCGCACTTCGGGAGCCGAACCACCAGATCGGGAGCCATGCCAGCACGAGTCCTCGTCGCCTACGCGAGCAAGCTCGGGGCCACGCGGGAGATCGCCGAGACGATCGCCCAGTCCCTGCGCGATGGTGGCCATCTCGCAGTGGCGATCCCCGCCCGCGACGTCGCCTCGCTCGAGGACATCGACGCGGTCGTCCTCGGCAGCGCGGTCTACGCCGCGTACTGGCAGCGCGACGCCCGCAAGTTCATCGAGCGCTTCCACGACGATCTCCGGGCGCGCCCGCTCTGGCTGTTCAGCGGCGGCCCGCTCGACCGGCGCCTGGCCAAGACCGACCAGCCCATCACGCCACACGGGGCGGCCCTCACCGACGGCCTCGGCGCCCGTGCCCACCGGACGTTCGGCGGGCGGCTCTCAGCCGACGCCGCTGTGTCTGAGCGGGTGCGCCAGACGCACCGCCTGGGCGACTTCCGCGACTGGCAGAAGATCGTCGAGTACGGCTACAGGATCGGCCGAGAGCTCGACCGGATGCCATTCGCGAGCCGGGGCTGAGACCCGGCCGAGCCCTGTTCCCGTCGAAGCGCTCCGTGAACCCCCGTGCCGGAGCTGGCGGCCCCGGGGCGACCCAGATACCTGTCAATCCCGGACCGCACACGCACGACCTGAGCACGAAACCCGAGCTTGGCGCGCGGGCCACGCCCGCCGACCCCGGATCCAACCGTGACGTGAGTTGCGGGCAGCGCGGTCGCGACGCCACCGCTGGGTGAGAACGGGCGGCGACGTGCGCGCCGCGCTCAGGCAGTGGCGGTCACGTGGATCGCCCCGTCGGAACCGACCGCGACTGGGATGCTCACGAGCGGCGTCGGCGCAGGGCCGCTCAGCACCGTGGCGCCCGCAGCCGGGTCGAAGCGGGCGGTGTGGCAGGGGCATTGCAGGATGCTCGTGCTCGCGTCCCAGCCGACCGTGCACCGGCCGTGCGTGCACACCGCGTTGTAAGCCACGACTGAGCCGTCGGGCAGCTCGACCATGATCCCGGGGCCACCGGGGTTCATGGCGTAGGGCGCCTGCATCGGCACCGTGAACGGGAGCCCGTTGCCCGAGGCGAAGTCCGCCGTGTTGCCGATGACGGGTCCGCTCGCCGCGGGGACTGACGGCACGGCGGTGGGCGGGGGCGTCGGCGAGGCGGTCGGGGCTGCGGTGGCCGCAGCGCTCGGCGAGGCGGTGGCGATCGGCGCGACCTCGGTCGGCGCGGGCGTGGGCGCCGGGGTGGCCGGAGCGGGCGTCGGGACCTTGGTCGGCGTCACGGCGCCAGTGCTGCCACGCTGCCCGTAGCCGAGCGCCCGGAGCGGCAGGGACAGCGCTGCGACAGCAAGGGTGACGAGGGCGAGCAGCCCGACCTGGAGGAACGCGCGTCGGGCGGAGGCGCCGTCCCGGGCGCCGGACTCGGTCGAGGCGGCAGCCCCGGGGGCGCCATCGGCAACGCCGGCCGTCCCGGTCGCAGCCCGCCGCCCGAGTGGGTCGAGCGCATAGAGCCCGCCGTGACCGACGAGCGCGAGCGTGAGGAACCCGAAGGCATACGGCAGGTCTGGGCTGAAGAAGTACGGCGTGGACGACCACGAGGCCGTCAGCCAGAACAGCAGCGAGATGGCGGCCCCGGACGCTGCAGCGAGCCGGAACGCGAGCCCGGTCAGCACGCCGAGGCCGATGGCGAGCTCGGCGAGGGCGATCAGGATCCCGATCTCGATCGCCGCGGGCGCGGCCGCCTTGATGAGCGGCGCGAGCGGCGACGAGTTCGCGTACCCGGCCATCTGGGCGGCGACGTTCATCGGGTCGCCCGGCGCGAGGAAGTGCGGGTTGGCGAACTTGTCGATGCCGGCGTAGAGGTACGTGACCCCGAGGAAGACGCGGAGCGGCAGCAGCCCGATGGCGGGGACCATGTGCCCGGCCCATCGCGCCCCGGCTGTCGGCGACGGCACCGAGCCGCTCGACGCTCCCGCCTCTTGATCCCCTGCAGCCACCCTGGCTCCTCCCGAACCCATGCTGTACGGGCGGAATCGTGCCCGTGTCCGGGGATGACGGTGATGGGGCGATTGGCACGGGTGTTTATATGCGTTTGGCACCTAAGGCCGGGACCCCCGCCGCGGCTCGCCAGGCCCGCCCCGGTCGACCAGCCACGCTGGAGGCCATGCGGCCCATCTCGCATAGGCCACTTGCACTGCGGTGGTACCCTCGCGTCCCGGCTCGGCGCAGACCGAGGAGCCACGTCGCTGCCGGTACGAAACGCGAGGATCAGGGCACCGTGGCGAGATCCATGTGGAAAGGGGCCATCTCGTTCGGCCTCATCACCATCCCCGTCAAGCTGTACACCGCGACCGACTCCGAGGCGGCCGTCAGGTTCAACATGCTGCACGCGACCGACCTGTCGCGGATCCAGATGAAGACCTGGTGCCCCGTCGAGGACCAGCCGATCTCGCGGGCTGACACGGTCAAGGGGTATGAGTACAGCTCGGGCAAGTACGTGGTGATCACGGACGACGACCTCGAGCGGCTCCCGCTCAAGACGATGCACACGATCGAGATCGAGCAGTTCGCGCCGCGCGAGGCGGGCGTCGGGCCGCTGGGGTTCGCCAAGGCCGCCTACTACCTCGAGCCCGACAAGATCGGCCGCCGGGCGTTCTCGCTGCTCCGCGCCGTGCTCAAGGGCAAGAACCTCACCGCGGTCTGCAAGGTGGTCATCCGCGAGCGCGAGCAGCTCGCCGTCCTCGATCCGTTCGAGGACACGATGATGCTCACGACGCTCCACTGGCCCGACGAGATCCGCTCGACCGCAGACCTCGACCTCGGCGAGGAGACGTTCGAGTTCAAGCCGGCCGAGCTCGCCATGGCCGACCAGCTCGCCGACGCGATGACCGCCGACTTCGAGCCCACGCGCTACCGCGACGAGTACCGCGAGGCGCTGATGGGCGTGATCGAGGCCAAGGTCGCGGGCCAGCAGATCGTCGAGCAGCCCGAGGTTGCCGAGGCCGCGTCCGGGAACCTGGTCGACCTGATGAAGCTGCTCGAGGCCAGCGTGAAGGCGCAAGTCGCTGCGCGCGAGGCCGTCGCCCCGGTCTCGCTTGCCGACGCCAAGGCCGAGCGCGGGTCGAGGCCGGCGGCGAGGGCCAAGACGGCTGCGAAGCCGAGGGTCGTCGATGCCGACGCCGAGGCGTCCGAGGCCGAGGCCCGCCCGGCGCGCCGACGGCGCGCGTCGTAATCGCGCCCGGCACGGTCTAGCGCGGCGCCAGCCGCCGACGTATCGCCGTGCCCCTCGACGAGTACCGCCGCAAGCGCGACTTCGCGCGCACGCCGGAGCCCGCACCCGGGGCGATGCCCGACGCGGCCCAGGCGGATCCTCAGCGCGCCGTCGCCCCGTTCGCGATCCGGCGCCGCTTCGTGGTCCAGCGCCACCGCGCGACGCGCCTCCACTATGACCTGCGCCTCGAGGTCGGCGGGGTGCTCGTGTCGTGGGCGGTGCCGCGCGGCCCGACGCTCGACCCCGATGAGCGGCGCATGGCGATCCACGTGGAGGACCACCCGCTCGACTACTTCGACTTCGAGGGGGTCATTCCCAAGGGCGAGTACGGCGCGGGCGACGTGATCGTCTGGGACTGGGGCACCTGGGAGCCCGAGCGCGAGACGCCCGACCCTGTGGTGGCCATCGCGGCGGGCGAGCTCAAGCTGCGCTTCCGGGGCGAGAAGCTGCGCGGCCGGGCCACGATCGTCCGGACCGGCGTGGCGGAGCGCAAGAAGGGCCGCGCGGCCGACGCCGATGAGACCGGCGACCCCTGGCTGCTGATCCACAAGCGCGACGCTTACGCCGCCGCGGGCTGGGACGCCGAGGACCACCCCGCGAGCGTGCGGTCAGGCCGGACGAACGACGAGATCAAGGCTGGCGTCCCGCCTCGGCTGACAGGCACGCCACCGGTCGGTGGGATCGATGCGGACCTCGCGCTCGCCGCGCCCGCGGCCATGCCCCGCTTCATTGAGCCCATGCTCGCGACGCCCGGCTCCGCTGTCCCGCCCGGCGACGACTGGCTCATCGAGCTCAAGTGGGACGGGTACCGAACCCAGGTGCTGGTCCGGGGCGGGCGCGCGGAGCTGCGGTCGCGCAACGGCGCCGACGCCGGTGCCTGGTTCCCGCGCCTGCGCGGTCCCGCGGACTGGATCGACGCGGCCGAGGCCGTGGTGGACGGCGAGGTCGTCGCGCTCGATGCCTCCGGCCGGCCCGACTTCTCGCTGCTCCAAGAGCGACTGGGCGACGCCACGGGCGGAGTCGTGCTGATCGCGTTCGACCTGCTCCACCTTGACGGCTTCTCGCTGCTCGACGTGCCCCTCGAGGCGCGCAAGGCGCTCCTCACGAGCCGGCTCCGGCCCGATCCCCGCGTGCAGCTCTCGGCGCACGTGGTCGGCGGCGGCCCCGCGTACTTCGAGGCGGCGGTGCGCCACGGGCTCGAGGGCGTGGTCGCCAAGCGCCGGCGCTCGCGGTACACGCCCGGGCGGCGGAGCGACGCGTGGATCAAGCGCAAGGCGCGTCCCGGCCAGGAGCTGGTCGTCGGCGGGTGGACACCGGTGACCGGCAACCGAAACGAGCTTGGGGCGCTGGCGGTCGGCGTGTACGAGGGCGAGGCGCTGCAGTTCGCCGGGATGGTCGGCTCCGGGTTCGACGCGCGGGCGCGGCGCGAGCTGCTCGCCCGCCTCGGGGCCCTCGCGGCCGATGCGCCGCCGTTCGACCCGCCGCCGCCCGCCGGGACTCGGGGCCGCTGGGGCAAGGACCTCGCCGACGTGCGGTGGGTCCGGCCGGAGCTCGTGATCAGCGCGGAGCTCGCCGGGTGGACGCGCGAGGGGAACGTGCGCCAGGCGGCATACAAGGGGCTGCTCGGGGATCGCGATCCGCGGACGGTGGTGCGCGAGGCGCCGGTCGAGATCGAGGTCGCGCCCGAGGCGCCCGCGTCGGCCTCGTCGGCCCCGGCTGCGGCTTCGGCTGCGGCTTCGGCTTCGGCTTCGGCTTCGTCGGCCCCTGGCTTCCCGGGAGCGACGGCTGACGAGCTCGCGGCCCTGGCCGCGCTGACCCGCGACGGCGTCTGGCGCGTCGGCGGCGAGGACCTCAAGGTCACGAACCTCGACAAGGCCCTGTTCCCTCCCCGCGACGGCGTCGACGAGCCGCCCGTCACGAAGCGCGAGCTCATCGCCTACTTCGCGCAGGTCGCGCCGGTCATGCTCCCCCACCTCGCCGGGCGGCCGCTCAACCTCCAGCGCTTCCCAGACGGCGCGGGCAAGCCTGGCTTCTGGCAGAAGCAGATCCCGGCGACCGCGCCCGAGTGGCTCACGCGCTGGCGGGAGACCGGGCTCGACGGCCGCGGCGATCGCGACCCCAACGACCACCTCGTCGCCGATGGCGTGGCGACGCTCGCCTGGCTCGGCAACCAGGCCGCGTTCGAGGTCCACGCCTGGACGTCCACCTGCGGGGACCCGTGGCGGCCGACGTACGCGCTGATCGACATCGACCCCGGCGCCGAGACCACGTGGGCGCAGACGCTCGTCCTCGCTCGCCTCTACCGCACGGCGCTCGCGCACTTGGGCGTCCGCGCGTACCCCAAGGTCACCGGTGGGCGCGGGATCCACGCGTGGATCCCCATCGAGCCCGGGCGGTACTCGTACGGCGACACCTCCACGTGGGTCGAGAAGCTCTCGCGGGCCGTGGGCGCCGCGGTGCCGGACCTCGTGTCGTGGGACTGGGCCAAGAAGGACCGCGGCGGCAAGGCGCGCCTGGACTACACGCAGAACGCGGGGATCAAGACGCTCGTGGCGCCATATGCCGTGCGGCCGCGGCCGGGCGCTCCCGTGTCCGTCCCCATCACCTGGGAGGAGCTGGACGACCCTGCGCTGCGCCCGGACCGCTGGACGGTGCGCTCCGTCCTGACGCGGGTGGCCGAGCGCGGCGACCTCTGGGCCTCGCTGCCCGATGACGCGCAGGCGCTCCCGCCGCTGTAGGGCCGGCCGGCGCAGGACATTGGCGATGTCGCGCCTCAGGGCGCGAGCAGCGGCCAGCTCACCTCGTGGGCAATGCGGCGCGGGTGGCTGACCTGGAGCGACGGACCCGCCTCGGTGGCATCGACCTGACTCGCGTAGCCGCGGAAGGCGTCCAGCTTCGCGGCCTGCTCAGCCTCCGTGAGGTGGGCTACCCGGACCGCGCCCAGCAGCGGGCGGAGGTCATCGACCGCGCTCCCCCAGTCGGCCTCGGGGGCGAGGTAGGCCGGATCGGCCTCGCCCGTCACCCAGCCCGGCCAGCCGTACACCGCCGCGTACGGGTAATCGGCCATCACGTGCGCCTCGAGGTGCGAGCGGTCCAGCAGCAGCGCCGCGTCGCGGGCGAGGAGGTGGTCCTCGTGGCGGCCGATGCCGGCTGGAAGGAGCAGATGGGAGGCGTCGCCGGGAAGGCGCGCGGCGATCAGCCCGGCGACTGCCGCGGGTCCGGGCCGGGTCGCGGGTGTGCGATACGGCGCGTCGAGGACGTCGAGGTGGACCGGCGTCCATCCGTGGGCCTCGAGCACCTCACGATCCTCGGCACGACGGGCGCGACAGCGGGCCTCGGGATCGTCGGATCGGGTGAGGCGGTCCCAGGCCTCGGGCGGTGCCACGGCGATCCCTGCGCACACGGTGATCACGGTGGCTCGGCGGGCGGCCCTCAGCCAGGTCCAGCCCGAGAGGACCGCGTCGTCGAGGTGCGCCGAGATGACGACGAGGTGGTCGGCAGCCGGCGGAGTGGCGCTCACGACGAGGCGGCCAGGCCGACCATGCCGGTGCTCGCCCCCTCGCGCTGGAGCAGCTCGGTCAGGCGGTCCATACCGTCAACGCGCACCGCGCGCTCCCAACTGAGGTGATCGAGATCCATGCGCTCGTTCCTCCCGCCCCGACGTTGTCGCCCGGCGCGCCGGGATCTTGAGCACCGGTGCTGTAAGATTATAAGCAATCATCCGCAAGGACCTGCTGCAACCGGCAGGCGGGACTGACGAGGAGCCCAGGCGATGGCCCGGTCCCAGTTCGAACGCGGTCTTGTACCGCTGCACCACCAGACGGACGTCGTGGTGATCGCGTTCAGCCGTACGGTGGTGTCGCCCGAGCGGACGCGCGAGTTCGTGGATTCGAGCGGCGATCGCGTGCGCTCGGTGACACTGCTCGAGCGGCCGGAGGTCCTGCTGATCGAGTCGCAGGGCGACCGGGCGGGCACGGCCGACGCCGCCCTGGCCAACCAGGCATGAGCGACCGCGTGAACGGCGCCTCCCCTGGCGGCGCCCGGGCCGCCGTCCTCGCCGTGGACGTGGGCAACTCCAAGACCGACGTGGCGCTCGTCGCCCTGGACGGGCGCGTGCTGGGCGCCGTGCGAGGACCGACGGCGTCGCACCAGCAGGTGGGCGGTGACGCGGCGTTCGAGCGGCTGGCGTCGTTCGCGGAGGCGGCCGCGCATCAGGGCGGGCTGGACGCTGGCGCGCGGCCTCTAGCGGAGCTCGTGGCGTATGCCGGCGCGGGCGTGGACCTTCCCAGCGATGAGCGGCTGATCGCGCGGCACTTGACCCCAATTGGGCTCGCGAGCCGGGCGATCATCGCCAACGACTGCCACGCGGGGCTGCGGGCCGGGACGCGCCGTACGTGGGGCGTCTGCGTCATCACGGGCAGCGGCATGAACTGCCTGGGCGTGGACCGGGCAGGGCGCGAGGCGCGATTCCTATCGCTGGGCGAGATCAGCGGCGACTGGGGCGGCGGCGGGGCGATCGGGATGGCCGTGCTCGAGGCGGCCGTTCGCGCCGACGAGGGACGGGGCCCCACGACCCTGCTCGCGGCGACCGTGCCCGCCCACTTCGGCCTCGCGCGGCCCACGTCGGTGTCGATCGGCATGTACCGCGGCCGGATCGCGCTGTCGCGGCACCGGGAGCTCGCACCGCTCGCGTTCGAGGCGGCCGTGGCAGGCGACGCCGTGGCGAGGGCCATCGTCGACCGTCAGGCGGATGAGGTGGTCGCGTGGGCGGGCGCAGCGATCCGGCGCCTTCGGCTGCAGCGGGCCGCGTTCGACGTGGTCCTCGCGGGCGGCGTGTTCGGCGCGAGCGACCCGGCGTTCTACGCCCGCATCAAGGCGGGCATCGGTGCCGTGGCACCGGCCGCGACCGTCGTGCGCACCACCGCCCCGCCCGTGGTGGGCGCTGCCCTGCTGGGCCTTGACGCCCTCCACGGCGGGCAGGCCCCCGAGCAGGTGGAGTCGCGAGTCCGCGCCGAGCTCACCCAAGAGCGGATCGCACCGCTCGCCTGACGCGCGGGATCGCCCGGCGTCGCTCGACGCAACGCGCAGCGCGCAGACCTTGCAAACGCACCACAATGCGGTCATGCGCCCCGCCCGCCTGTTCCTGCCGTGACCACCGCCGTCGTCCGCGCGCTGGCGTCCTCCTTCACGGGCGCGGTGTTCACCCCCGACCACCCCGAGTTCGACGCGACCGCGGGCGTCTGCCAGCTCGCCGCGACCGGGCGACCCGCAGTAGTCGTCCGGCCTCGCCACGTCGCCGACGTCGCCCACGCCATCGGCTGTGCCCGCGAGCACGGGTTCGAGATCGCCATCCGCGGTGGCGGCCACAGCGCAGCCGGGCACTCGACCGGCGAGGGCGTGTTCGTCATCGACATGCGGGAGCTGCGCGACCTCGCCATCGACGCAGGCGAGCGGCGGCTGCGGGCGGGCGCAGGACTCACCGCGGGGCCGGTGGTCGCGGCGGCGTACGAGCACGGGCTCACGGTCCCGTTCGGCGACAACGCGGCGGTGGGGATCGCGGGCATCACGCTCGGCGGCGGGATGGGCTACCTCTCGCGCCAGCACGGGCTCACGATCGACCACCTCATCTCGGCGGAGCTGGTCACCGCGGACGGGCGCACTGTGACGACCTCGGCCGAGCAGGAGCCTGAGCTCTTCTGGGCGATCCGCGGCGGCGGCGGCAACTTCGGCATCGTCACGTCGCTCGAGTACAGCATGGTCGAGGCGGGGATGGTCCTGGGCGGGGCGCTCGTCCTGCCGCCCACGGCCGACGTGCTGCGCGGTGTGACACCGCTCATGGGCGCGGCGCCGCGGGAGCTCGGCGTGATCGCGAACGTGATGCCGGCCCCGCCAGCGCCGTTCATGCCGCCGGAGATGATCGGGCGGCCGGTGGTGCTGATCGTCGGCGGCTTCAACGGCGACCTCGAGGCAGGCGCCGAGGCCTGGGCGCCGTTCCGAGCGCTCGCGAAGCCCATTGCGGACACCGTTGGGCCCATCCCCTACCCGGCGCTCTACCGCTACACGGAAGCCGCGTCGTACCCGTCGGTCGGGGTCGGCCGCTCGATGTTCGTCGAGGTCGTGGACGACGTGGTCGTCGAGACGCTGCGCGAGGCGTATCTCGCGTCGCCGGGGGTGAGGACCATGATCCAGGTCCGCGTGCTCGGCGGGGCGGTCGCGGACGTGCCGTCGGGCGCCACGGCGTACGCCCACCGGGCAGCGCCGGTGCACCTCATGGCGCTCGCCACCGCCGCCACGCCAGAAGCCGCGGTCCCGTGCCGCGACTGGGCCGACGAGATCCTCCATCACCTCCGGCCCCGGGGCGTGGGCGCGTACGCGAACTTCCTCGAGGACGAGGGCGAGGCGCGCGTCCGAGACGCCTACCCCAACTCGACGTACAAGCGGCTGGCGGCGGTGAAGCGCGCGTGGGATCCGGACAACGTGTTCCGCCGCAACCAGAACATCCGCCCGGCGGGATGAGGGTCGCGCCGGGGCTGCCCGTCGCGATCGGCGCTCGCTATCGCGCCTCGATCTCGCGCTTGCGGCGGTCGATGAACGCGTCGAGTGCCTCGGCGCGGCCGAGGTCGAGCGGCGGCGGCACGTACTCAGCGAGGAGCTGCTTCCAGATGCGATTCGCGCGCTCGGTCGCCGTGTGAGAGCCGTCCTCCTGCCACGTCTCGAAGTTGCGCCAGTCGGACAGCATCGGCCGGTAGAAGGCGGTCTCGAACCGTGCCATCGTGTGCGCCGAGCCGAAGAAGTGGCCGCCGGGCCCGACCTCGGCGATCGCCTCAAGGCCAAGCGTGTCCTCGTCCACGACGATCGGCGCCATCACTTCGGCCATCTGAGAGAGCAGCTCGGCGTCGAGGATCAGCTTCTCGAAGCTCGCCGTCAGCCCGCCCTCGAGCCAGCCCGCGCCCTGGTAGAGCAGGCTCGCGCCGCCCATCGCCGCGCCCCACACGCTCATGCCGCTCTCGTACGCCGCCTGCGCGTCGACGACCGGCGATGCCGTGACGTTGGAGGTGCGCCACGGGAGTCGCACCCGCCGCGCCAGCTGGCCGGTCGCGAGCTGCGCCTTGACGTACTCGGGCGTGCCGAACGCGGGCGAGCCGGTTCGCATGTCCACGTTCGAGGTGAAGCCGCCGTACACCATGGGCGTCCCCGGCCGCACGATCTGGGCGAGCGCCACCATGAACAGCGCCTCGGCGTGCTGCTGCGCGAGGGCGCCCGCGAGCGTCGCCGGCGTCATGGCCCCGGCGAGCGTGAACGGCGTGGCGACGACCGGCTGGCCCCAGGTCGCCATCTCGATCAGCCCCTCCGACATGGGCTCGTCCAGGCGCAGCGGGGAGTTGGTGTTGACGATGGTCATCAGCGCGGGCTCGCGGATGAGGGCCTGGCGGTCGACGCCGAGCGTGATCGCCGCCACCTCCGTGGCGTCATCGACCGGCTCCCGGCCGAACGCGGAGCACTGCCAGCTCTTGTCGAGCAGCGTCGCGAGGCTGCGGTACAGGTCGAGGTGACGGGTTGGCGCCGGCAGGTCGAGCGCCTCGAGCGGGCCGCCGCCCTCCTGGTGGACGACGTCGAGCGCGCCGATGACCCGCAGGTAGTCCTCGAGGTCGCGCTGCGTGCCGGGCCGCCGACCGCGGTCGAGGTCGCTCACGAACGCCGGGCCGCCGACGGAGCAGAACACGAGGTGCCGGTCTCCGAAGACGAGCCCGCGCTCCGGGTTGCGCGCCCGCAGCTCGAAGCGCGCTGGCGCCAGCGCGACAAGCGCCTCGACCTGATCGGGGTCGAGCCTCACGCGACCGGCCTGCGACCTCGCCCCGTCCGCGCGCTCCACGCTCGCCCCGGCGCCCGCGAACCGGTCCAGGGCCCGCCCGCCGAGCACCTCCACGCCGATGTCGCGCAGGATCGTCAGCGCCGCGCGGTGGATCGCCTCGACCTGGTCGGCGGACAGGATCTCGAGCGGCGTGAACGGGTTGACCACGCGCCGCCACGGCAGCCGGGGCACGCTACCGGCCGTCCGCCGCTCGCCACGAGCGCGATGCGGGGTCGAGGGTCTCGCCGAGGGGACGATCTGGTCGGGCATGGGCGAACGATACGGGCCTGGCTGGCGTGACGCACGGGGTGCGCACCGGCCGACCCGTGCTCTGAGTCCGGGCGCCGCGCCCTCACAGGACCCTGGCTGCGGTCCGTCCCGCGGCCCTACCGGCGGACGAGGCTCTGGCGGGGCCACCAGCCAGCCCGTCCGCGCCGCCATAATCGGCAGCTATGCGGACCCAGTACCGAGTCGTGATCGTGGGCGGCGGCATCGTCGGCGCCTGCGTCGCCTACCACCTCGCCCTGCGCGGGCTCACCGACGTGCTCCTCGTCGAGCGCGACCGGCTCACCGCGGGCTCGTCGTGGCATGCGGCGGGCGGCTTCCACACGTTCAACCCCGACCGGGCGATCGCCGAGCTCCAGCGCTACACGATCGAGCGCTATCCGTTCATCGAGGAGGAGAGCGGCCAGGCGCTCGGCATGAAGCTGTCCGGCGGCATCGAGCTCGCGGGCACCGCCGAGCGCTTCCGGCTCCTGCGCGCAGAGCTGGCGCACTTCCGGGCGCTCGGCCACGAGGGCGTGGAGCTGCTCACCCCCGCCGAGGCCGCCGAGCTCGTCCCGATCGTCAACCCGGACGGCCTCTACGGCGCGCTCTTCGAGCCCATTGAGGGCAACCTCGACCCGGTCGGCGCGGTCATGGCGTATGCGTCCGCCGCCAAGGCGCGCGGCGTGGAGATCGTGCAGGGGAACCGCGTGACGGCGCTCGCCCCGCGCCCAGCCGGCGGCTGGACCGTGACGACCGAGCAGGGCGATGTCGTCTGCGAGCACGTGGTCAACGCCGCCGGGCTGTGGGCACGGCGCGTTGGCCGGATGGCAGGCGTCGAGCACCCGCTGGCGCCCCTGGCCCACCACTACCTCGTCACCGACGAGATCCCCGAAGTCGCGGCGATCCCGGGGATGATGCCCGCGGTCACGGACCTCGAGGGCTACACCTACCTCCAGCGGGAGGGCAACGGCGTCCTGCTCGGCATCTACGAGACGCGGCCCAAGCACTGGGCGACCAACGGTGCGCCCTGGGACTTCGGGATGCAGCTCCTGCCCGAGGACATCGACCGGATCGCACCCGAGCTCGAGCTCGCTTTCCACCGGTTCCCCGCGCTCGGTGAGGCGGGCATCAAGCGCTGGGTCTGCGGCCCGTTCACCGCCACCCCGGACGGCAACCCGCTGGTCGGGCCGATCGACGGCAAGCCCGGGTACTGGGCGGCGTGCGGCGTGTTCGCGGGGTTCTCGCAGTGCGCAGGCGTGGGGCTCGTGCTCGCCAACTGGATGCTCGACGGCGACCCGGGCCTGGACGCGTTCGGGATGGACCCGGCTCGATACGGGGCGTACGCGGCGGCCGATTCCTACCTGCTGCCGATGACGGCGCAGTTCTACGCGCGCCGGTTCCTGATCGCGTACCCGAACGAGGAGCTGCCGGCCGGCCGGCCGCTGCGGACGACCCCCGCATACGAGCGACTCCTGGCCGCCGACGCTCGCAACAGCGTGAACTGGGGGCTCGAGGGGGCGCGCTACTACGCGACCGAGCCCGGGTTCGCGGAGGTCGAGACCTTCGGCCGCTCGAACGCGGACCAGTTCGTGGCGCAGGAGGTCGAGGCGGTCCGGACGGGCGTCGGAGCGTTCGAGATCGCGGGCTACGCGCGGTACGAGGTGAGCGGCTCGGGCGCCGCGGCCTGGCTCGACGGGCTGGTCGCGGGACGCCTGCCGGCCCTGGGACGCATCCGCCTCACCCCCATGCTTCGCCCCTCCGGTGAGCTGGTCGGGGACCTGACCGTCGCTCGCCAGGTCGACGGCCGGTTCACCATCACGGGCTCGTACCACCTGCAGGACTGGCACATGCGCTGGTTCCGCGACCACCTGCCGGCGAGCGGCGTGACGCTCCGCAACCGCACGGACGAGCTGATGGGCTTCGCGATCAGCGGGCCGACCTCGCGGGCGGTGCTGACGGCGCTCGTCGACGGCGACCCCGCCGCGGCCTCAGGCCTCCCGTTCCTTGGCATCCGGGCCATGCAGATCGCCGGCACGCGCGCCCAGGTCGGGCGCATCTCGCTCACCGGCGAGCTCGGGTACGAGATCGTCGTGCCGGCGGAGGGGCACCTCGCGCTGCTGGACGCGCTGCTGGAAACCGGCCGCCCCCACGGCCTGCGGCTCACCGGTGACGCGGCGTTCGACTCGCTGCGCCTCGAGAAGGGGTACGGCATCTGGGCCGCCGAGTTCCGCCACCACGTGACGCCCGCGTCGTGCGGTCTCGACCGGTTCGTCGCGCTCGACAAGAGCGAGTTCATCGGCCGTGACGCCGCGCGCCGGGAGCGTGAGTCCGGACCCGAGCGGCGCCTCGTCCTCCTGCGCGTGGACGCCGACGATGCCGATGCCGGCGAGGGCGACCCGATCCGCCATGTCGGGCGGCTCGTGGGCGAGGTCACGTCAGGCGGCTTCGGGCACCACGTGGGGGCGAGCCTCGCGCTCGCGTACGTGGACCGCGGGGTCGCCGACACGCGGCCGCCGGTGCGCGTCGAGATCCTTGGCGACGCGCGCCCGGCCGAGATCCTCGCCGAGCCGCCGTACGACCCGACTGGCTCTCGCCTCCGCGATGGGTAGGCTCGATCGGGCTTCTGCCCTCGGCCCGGCGTCCTAGCCCTCGAGCGCCTTGAACGCGCGGAAGACCATCAGCGCGGGCCAGACCACCGCCTTGCCCAGGGCGAGAGCGTAGTCGCGGCCGGACTCGGCGGTCCCCACGAAGTAGACCAGGGCGCCGATCATCCCCAGCCCGTACACGGCGCCGCCGGACGATTGGGGCCCGGAGCCTTCGGGTCGTCGGTGCTTGCGGTTGGCCCATCGCGGAGCGGCGGGCGTCGCCGTCGTCGGGGTCGTCTCGTCCATGGTCCTGGCCATCGCTTTCTGGTGCTCGCCGTTCGCCCGCCGTACGGGCCAAGGGGCTCCATGATTGTCCACTCACCGGGAGGCGACCACCAGCCGGGCAGCCTCCCAGTCCGGGTGGGGATAGCCATACCCCTGACGAGGCCTGACGCCGTCGGGGCCCCCGTTGGTCCGGCGACGAGGCGACCGGCTCGACCCGGCGCCCGCTGGCAAGCGCTCGGTGCTAGCCGCCCTCCACCTCGGCCGCCAGGCCGGTCCCCTCGCGTCGGACCCTCGCCCTCTTCGGCCGGCGGCCCGGGCGCAGGCACGGGCGCACGACCCGGCCCACGCTCGCCTCGATCACGCGCTCGCGCTCACGCGCCGGAACCGCTAGCCGTCCCGCAGGGCACGGGCGAGCAGCGAGCGCAGCGCCTCGTGCGCCGCGTCCACGCCCCGCAGGAGCAGCACCGAGTGCGGCCGGTCCGCGAGTGCCTGGATGGGCAGCGGCGCGCCATGCCCGATGTATCCCTGCGTCGTCCCGATGAAGCCGCTGATGGCGCTCGGCTCGCGGATCCCGCCCACGTCCACGGGCACGACACGCTCGGGCGCTCCGAACACGTGGCTCGCGAGGGCCTCCGCGAGGGCGAAGCCGTCCGGCCCGCCGGGCCGGCGCAGGAGCAGCACCACGGCACGGGGCCTTGCCGGACGCAGGGCGAGGCCGGCGTACGCGTTCCCGATGCGCTCGGCCAGGGCCTCCGCGTCCTCCTCGGTCAGCACACCCTCGCGCGCCAGGCTCCGGCGCAACGCCGCGAGCGTCTCGTCGGTCACCTCCGGCTCGCCAGAGACCGCGCGGGCGGTCGTCTCGACGTCATCAGGGGTCACCGCGTCCGCGCCGGCCGCGATCGCCCGCGCCACGGACTGGTCGAGCAGGTCGCGCGAGCGGTCGGGCTCGTGGCGGTGCGAGAGCCGGGTCGCGGTGATCTCGAGCAGGCGGTCGAGCGCGGCGTCCGTCACGCCGATCCCGTGGGCGGCGGCGATCGCGGCCCGGTGCGCGGCGATCATCGTCCGCACCGACGCCCGATCGGGCTCGAGCACGCGGACCACGTTGAACGCCGCTCCAGCGCCCCGTTGGGCGCGATGAACCGGCGGTACTCGTCCTCGGCCCGGGCTGCGCGGGCGGGTCGAAATGATACGGCCGTTCGGTTTCGACCCGCTAGGGAGTTATCCACGAAGCTGGACAGCGAACGGAGAATCTCGTCCACAGATGCCCAACGGGCCGAACTGGCGCAGTTGCCAGCCGCCGGGCTGGGCCCTTCCCGGCGCGATCGGTCGCAGCCTCAGCGGCGGCGGCGAGCCTCGGGCGAGCGCTTGGGCGCGCGGTTCTGCTGGCGCGGGGGCCAGGGCGGCGTGCCCTCGGTGCGGTCAGCGCGTGCGGCGAGAACCGGAGCGGGTGGCGGGGCCGAGGCGACGACGGGCGCCTGGGCCTTGACGAGCCGCATTGCAAGAACCGGGCACGAGTCCACGGCGCGCTTCGCGAGGTCGAGCAGGTGCACCGGCACGTTGCCAGGGGCGATGACCGGGTAGCCCCACTCGTCGAGGTCAATGCCCTCGGGCAGCAGCTCGGCGCACGTCCCGTAGGCGTCGCAGGCGATCCGGTCGATCTCGAGGCGCATCCCCGAGTCGAGCGCGCGTCGCCCGCTCATGCCGGGATCCTCGCCGCGCCCCGAGGCGCGGTGCACCGGCGATGGTGCTGGTGGGACGACCAGTCGGCGTCGTACACGCGCAGCGAGCTCGCGAGCAGGCCCGTCGCGCCGTCGGGGAGCCGGCAGGCACCGCGCCCGGCGATCGAGGTGCTCCAGCCGCGCAGCCGGGTGAGGTCGTCTCCGCGCGCCTGACCGGTGGCGACCCGCGCCGACGCGTCAGCGATCGCCCGGAGGCCGAACACGCACGGCCCGCACTGGGCGGCGGACGAGCCCGCCATGTAGTCCATGATCCTCGCCGTGGTCGCCACGCCGCAGGACTCATCGCCCATGAACGCGACCACGCCCGCACCGAACGCGGTGCCGGCCCCCCGCAGGATCGCGGGGTCGAGCGGGAGGCGCCACGCCTCGGCGCCGGCCACGAGCCCGCCGAAGTACCCGCCGAGCAGGACGGGGCTCCCGGGGCTCGAGGCGACGCCGGCCCACTCGGCCACCTCGGCGATCGTGGTGCCGAGGTCGATCTCGAGGACGCCGGGCCGCCGGCCGCCGGTCACGGTGACGAGCGCAGTCCCCGGGGTGGTCGCGCGGCCGGCCTCGCGGTACCAGGCGTCGCCGTATCGGGCGATCAGCGCGGCGTGCGAGAGGCTCTCCACGTTCTGGACGAGCGTGGGCTTGCCGCCGACGCCCTTCTCGAACGGGCGCGGCGGGACGGTGGTGGGCCGTGCGTCGCCGGAGTTGACGAAGTGGACCGCCGCCGACTCCTCGCCCGCGAGGTACGAGACCGGCGGGCTGGCCATGGTGATCGGGACGCGCGAGAACGTGCTTGACCGGTCTGCTGCGCGCTCGGCGAGGGCGTGCTCGAGGGCCCCGCGAGCCTGGGCGTGCTCGGACCCGACGTAGAGGATCGCCCGGCGCGCGCCGACGGCCTCCGCGGCGAGCTCGAGCCCGTCGAGCACCAGGTGCGGCCGCGACGACATGAGCACGCGGTCCTTGTGGCTGAGGGGCTCGCCCTCGGCACCGTTGGCGAGGACGACGGCGTCGCCCTTCGCGCGCTCGGCCACCGCCGCCCACTTGCGGGCGACGGGAAAGCCTGCGCCACCCCGGCCCAGCAGGCCCGCGGTCTCGAGCGTTGGGATCAGGCGCGAGCGCTCGGTCCGGCCCGGCAGGTCGCCGAGGCGGGCGCGATGGTCGGCGAGGGATTCGGCGCCGACGGCTGGCGTGGGCCCGGCGAGGAGGCGGATGGTCATCGGCCCTTTCCCGGGCGCGTCGCGTCCTCCCATGACGAGGTCAGCACCGCGTCATCGAGGCGGCTGCGGCTCTGGTCCCAGACCGACACGCGCCAGAGCAGGCATGCGCCCACGGCACCGAGGCACAGGGCGCCGATGGCGAGCATCCAGAGCGACCCGGCATCGCTCCCCGAGAAGAAGCTGTGGGCGAGGGCGAGCGGCCACATGGCGTAACTCGCCCAGTGGATCGCGCGCCACAGGCGCTGCGGCATGCGCGCCCGCAGCAGCCCCGTGATGACGAGCGCGGCGAGGAGGTATGTCGCCACGACGCCCAGCGCGACGGGGATGGGCCGGTAGGTCGAGACCAGCGGGATCAGCGCGGAGTCCCAGCCGAGCCTGGCGAACGGGTCGAGCACCGCGGTCACGATGTGGAGCGCCGTGAACACCACCGAGAGCAGCGCGATGCGGCGGTGCATCTCGAGGTTGAAGAACCGGGGCCAGGACTCGTGCCAGAACCGCGCGACGGTCAGCAGGCCGAAGCAGGCAGACGCCGTGAGCATGAGCAGCGACACGATCCCCGAGCCGCGGGCGACGAACCAGAGCGTCTGGTCGAACATGAGGTGGGCTGACTCCTGGACGGCGCGGCTCGGTGGCGGACGTGGGGCGGGGATGTGCTCGTCGCCGTCGAGCGCGAGGTCAGGACCCGCCGCTGACCGCGTGCTGGCGGTGCCGGGTCGTGGTGGGCGGCGTGACCGGCTGTTGCTGCGTGGTGTTCGGGGTCACGGTGCCGCCACCGGACGAGGTGCCGGCCTGGTTCGAGCTGCCGCTCGTGTCGTTCGGCAGGGCGCCCGGGCCGTTCTGCCCGTCGGCGGCGTTGACCGTCGTGGTCTTGCCGGTGTAGGTGAGGGCGGCCGCGTAGCCGAAGACGCCGGTGGCTGCGATCCCCAGCGCCGCAGCGCCGAGCGTCATCGACG
>Ga0315271_10000016_pt1 | contig 69227 bp, 66 predicted proteins | sample C3_top_MG_FD_204664 | JGI IMG/M metagenome (GOLD analysis project Ga0315271, IMG submission 204664) | Sediment microbial communities from Yellowstone Lake, YNP, Wyoming, USA - C3_top | ecosystem: Environmental > Aquatic > Freshwater > Lake > Sediment | place: USA: Wyoming | collected 2017-08-01
CGGTGCTGCCGAGCGGGCGGTAGTAGGGCGCCTTGAGGTACGAGTCGGGGAGCGTCGCCTCGGCGATGAACTCCGCGTACCGCTCGGGCGCCACCTGGTCGGCGATGATCGCCCCGTCGGCGCCCACGAACCGCAGCTTGCCGTCGTAGAGCTGCAGCGACCCGTCGGGGCCGACCAGGCCGCAGTACATCGTCGGGAAGTTGGAGAACGACTCGATCTCGGCGGGGTACCCGTCGACGGCCTTCTTCCAGAGGGCGAGCGTGCGCTGCACGATCGCGAGCGCGGCCGGCAGCTCGGCGAGGGTCTTCTCGCGGACCGAGGGGTCGACCGGCGCGTTGACGCCGCCCGGCACGGTCCAGCTCGGGTGGATGCGCTCCTTGGCCAGTCGCTCGATGACCGTCTGGCCGAACTTGCGCAGGGCGATGCCGTCACGCAGCGCGTCGGGGTGCTCCTCGAGCAGACCCGCCACGTTGCGCTTGGCCGGGTCGTAGTCCATGCCCAGGAGCAGGTCCGGCGCGGACAGGTGGAAGAACGAGAGGGCGTGGCTCTGGACGAACTGCGCCATGTGGAGCAGCTCGCGGGCGCGTGACGCTGCGGCCGGGATCCGGACCGCCATGATCGAGTCACATGCCTTCGAGCTTGCGAGCAGGTGGCTGACCGGGCAGATGCCGCAGATGCGCGCCGTGATCGACGGCATCTCGTAGTACGGCCGCCCCTCCACGAACTTCTCGAAGCCGCGGACCTGGGTGACGTGGAACTGCGTGTCGGTGACCTGGCCGGTCTCGTCGAGCCGGATCGTGATCTTGGCGTGCCCCTCGATGCGAGACACCGGGTGGATGGTCAGCTTGGTCGGGATGGCGGGGACCGCCTTGGCCTTGGTTGTCATCGCATGCCTACCCGAACCGGACCTTGGACCCGAGGTCAGGCACCCGGCCCTCGAGGAGCTCGGAGAGGACCATCAGGATGGCGTTGGGCCGCGGCGGGCAGCCGGGCACGTGGAGGTCGACCTTGACCGTCTGGCGGAGCGGCTCGGCCTGCCGGAGGAGCGCGGGGATCCCGTCGGTCGGGATGCCGGCGGACTCGTCGGCGCCCTCGACGTAGATCCGCTCGAGGAGCTTGCGGACGGGGATGCCGTTGCGCATCGAGGGAACGTTGCCGGTGACGGCGCAGTCGCCCAGAGCGATGAGGTAGCGGCTCCGCGCCCGTGCGGTCTGCACGAGCTTGACGTCGTCGGTGCTGCTCACGGCGCCCTCGATGATCGCCACGTCGACGCCCTCGGGCCATTCCTGGGCGTCCACGAGCGGGCCGAAGACGATGTCCGCCTTGCGCAGGACCGCGACGATCGCCTCGTCGATGTCGAGCAGCGACATGTGGCAGCCCGAGCATCCGTCGAGCCAGCACGTGCCGATCTTGACCTTGTCCATCACGAGCCCTCCTCGCGCATCGAGGTCAGGCGGCTGACCACGGTCCGGTGCTTGGTCATCTCCTCGACAGCCCAGCCCTTCTCGGCCATGGCGCCGGTCGGGCAGGCCTGCACGCACTTGCCGCAGCTGGTGCAGGAGGTCGCCTCGCCCCAGGGCCGCTGGAGCTCGGACACGAGATGCGAGGTGATGCCCCGGCCCGCGATGTCCCAGACGTGGGCGCCCTCGATCTCGGCGCAGGTGCGCACGCAGCGGCTGCACAGGATGCAGCGGTTGTGGTCGAGGACGTAACGCGGATGGGTGGTGTCCACGGGGAGCCGCGGGCAGCTGTAGGGGTAGCGGACGTGGGTGACGCCGTGCTCCTGGGCCAGCGCCTGGAGCTCGCAGTGCCCCGACGACACGCACACGGCACACACGTGGTTGCGCTCGGCGAAGAGCAGCTCGAGCGCGATCTTGCGGTACCCGTCGATCTGGGGGGATTCGGTGACGACGCTCTGCCCCTCGGCCACCGGGGTGGTGCACGCTGGGACGAGCTTGGCGACGCCTGACACTTCGACCACGCAGAGCCGACAGGCGCCGACGGAGCTGAGGCCCTCCATGTAGCAGAGGGCCGGGATGTACTTGTTGTTGGCGCGCGCGACCTCGAGGATGGTCTGGCCTGACGTGGCCGCGATCACCTCGCCGTCGATGCGGACCTTCACCTTCTCGGTCAAGGTGATCTCCTACCTCTCGGTGGTGCGGATGTCGCAGCGAAGGCAGCGGGACGTCTCCGCGACGGCGGCGGTCGGCGTGAGGCCGAGCGACACCTCCGCGTAGGTCTTGACCCGCTGGGCGGCCGGCGCCTCGGCAGGCGTGTGGCGGCCAACCTCGTTCGGCGTCTCCGGCGGCGTCATCGCGTAGACGAACTCCGGGGCGAGGAGCGGGTAGCGCTTCTGGCCCATGAGCCGCTTGTCGATGTTGCGGGCCGCCTTCTTGCCGTAGCCCATCGCGTTGGACACGTTCGAGGCGCCGGTGATCAGGTCGCCACCGGCGTAGAACCGCTCACGGCTCGTCTCGAGCGAGTAGCGGTCCACCACGATGGTCCCGTCCTCCTTGAGCGTGAGGCCCGACGCCCGGCAGAAGTCGGGATCGACCTTCTCGCCCACGGCGAGGATCACCGTGTCGCACTCGATGCGGATCACCTCGTCGGTCGGCACCGGGCGGCGTCGGCCGGAGGTGTCGAACTCGCCGGGCCGCGTCACGACCGCCTCGAGCGCCCGGACCTGGCCGTTCTTGTCGCCCACGATCCGGTGCGGCGCCGCGAGGTATGACACCTTGACGCCCTCGTGCTCGGCCGCCTCGATCTCCTCGGGGATGGCCGGCATGTCCTTGCGCTCACGACGGTAGACGACGGTGACGTCCGCGCCCAGCCGACGGGCGGTGCGCGCCGAGTCGATCGCCGCGTTGCCGCCGCCGATCACCACGACCTTCTTGCCGACCGGGACCACCTCGTCACGCGAGACGCTCTCGAGGAACGGGAGCGCCGGGATCACGCCCGTGAGCTCGGTGCCCGGGAGGTAGACCCAGCCCTCCTTCCAGGTGCCGATGGCCATGAAGACCGCGTCGTACCCATGGGCCAGGTCGTTGAGCGAGGTGTCCGTGCCCACGTTGACGTTGAACTGGAACCGCACGCCCATCCGCTCGATGAGCTCGATCTCCTTGTCGAGCACGGCCTTGGGCAGGCGGTACTCCGGCAGCGCGTAGCGGAGCATGCCGCCCGCCGCCGGTCGCGAGTCGTAGACCACGACGCTGTGCCCGAAGAGGGCCAGGTAGTAGGCGCAGGCGAGGCCCGTGGGCCCGGCGCCGACGACCGCCACCTCGCGCCCCGTCGGCTCGAGCCGACGCTCGCGGACCTTCTCGACCATCGCGTCGAAGCGGTCGGTCATGAGGATCTCGTCCGCGATCAGCCGGTGGACGTCGCGCATGTTGACCGACTCGTCGATGCCGGCGCGCCGACACCGGTCGTCGCACGGGTGCTGGCACACGCGCCCGGTCGAGGCCGGCAGCGGGTTGTCCATGATCACCGAGAGGAACGCGTCCTCGAGCCGCCCCTCGTTGTAGAGCGAGAGGAAGCGCGGGATGTTCATGTGCAGCGGGCAGGAGTTCTCGCAGGGCGAGAGCGCCAGGTCCTGGCACACGCCGGCCCGGCAGCGCTTGGCGACGATATGGTCCTCGAACTCGTGCCGGAAGTGGCGCAGGCTCGTGAGGACCGGGTTGGGGGCGCTGCCGCCGAGGGCGCACAGGCTCGTGTCGCGGACCATCCGGCAGAGCTCGTCGAGCAGCGGCAGGTCGTCCAGCGTGGCGACGCCCTCGGTGAAGCGGTTGAGCATCCGGAGCGCCTTGTCGAGCCCGACGCGGCACGGGACGCACTTGCCGCAGCTCTCCGAGTGCGTGAACTCGATGAAGTAGCGGGCAACGTCAACCATGCAGTTGTCGTTGTCCATCACGACCATGCCGCCGGAGCCCATGATCGAGCCGAGCTGGGCGAGGGTCTCGTAGTCGACCGGCGTGTCGAACATGTCGGCCGGGATGCAGCCGCCCGACGGGCCGCCGGTCTGGACCGCCTTGATGTCGCGGCCGTTGGTGCCGCCCTCGCCGATGTCGTAGATGAACTTGGAGAGCGGGGTGCCCAGCGGCATCTCGACGAGGCCCGTGTTGTGCACCTTGCCCACGAGGCTGAACACCTTGGTGCCCGCGCTCTTGGGCGAGCCGACCTCGGAGAACCACGCGGGGCCCTTGGAGACGATCGGCGCGATGTTGTACCAGGTCTCGACGTTGTTGATGTTCGTGGGCTTGCCGAGCAGGCCCTTCTGGGCGGGGAACGGCGGGCGGGTTCGCGGCCGGCCGGCCTTGCCCTCGAGCGACGCGATGAGCGCCGTCTCCTCGCCGCACACGAACGCGCCCGCGCCCTCGACGAGCTCGAGGTCGAACGCGTAGCCGCGGCCGAGCACGTTGGGCCCGAGCACGCTGTACTCGCGCGCCTGCTCGATCGCCTGCTCGAGGCGCATGACCGCGAGCGGGTACTCGGCGCGGACGTAGATGATCCCGCGCGGCGCGCCCGTCACGTAGCCCGCGATCAGCATGCCCTCGAGCAGGGCGTGCGGGTCGGACTCGATCTCGTTGCGGTTCATGTAGGCGCCCGGATCGCCCTCGTCCGCGTTGCAGATGAGGTACTTGTCCGTGCCTGGCGCCTTCGCGAGGAACTCCCACTTGTTGCCCGTGAGGAAGCCCGCGCCGCCTCGCCCCCGCAGTTTGGACGCCTTGACCTGCTCGATCACGGCGGCCGGGCTCTGGTCGATGAGGACCTTGTAGAGCGCCTGGTAGCCGCCGACGCCGATGTACTCCTCGATGTCGTCGGGATTGATCAGGCCACAGTTGCGCAGGACGATCTTGACCTGGCCGTGGAAGAACGGGATGTCGCTCCAGTTGGGCACGTCGGGGTAGCCCGTGCCGTACTTGAGGTGCCCGGTGAGGTGGTCCCACTCCTCGATCTTGCAGAGGAGGATGTCCTCGGGCGGCAGGCTGCCGTGACCCGCGGCGTCGAGGATGGCCGGGACGTGGTTGGGCTGGACGCCGTGGAGCATCAGCAGCGGTCGACCCGGGACCCACACGTTGACGAGCGGCTCCTCGGCACAGAACCCGAAGCAGCCGACGGGTGCGAGCGAGATGTCGAGGCCGCGCGAGTCGATCTCGTTGCGGAAGGCGTGGTAGACGGCCTCGGCGCCGTTGCCGGAGCCGCAGGTGCCCATGCCGACCGAGATGCGCGGGCGCGACGGGAGCAGCTTCGCGAGGCCGGCTTCGCGGACGGCGGCGAAGGCGGCGATGTCCTGGATCTTCATCGGGCGCCGTCCTTGCGCAGCAGGTCCACTTCGCGGATCAGCGCCTGTTCCTTCACGTGACCGCGGATCGCGTGGTCGATCTCGACGACCGGCGCGAGCGCGCACTGGCCGAAGCAGGCGACGGTGCGGATCGTGAACTTGCGGTCGGGCGTGGTGAGGGTGAGCTTGTCGGCGGTACCCGATTCCTCGAGGCCGAGCTGGAGCTTCACGCGCTCCAGGAGCATGCGCGAGCCGCGGGTGTGGCACGCGGTGCCGCGGCAGATGGCCACGGTGTGGGTGCCCTGCGGGTCCAGGTTGAACAGGGCGTAGAACGTCGCCACGGCGTAGACCTGGGACTGGGGGACCCCCGTCCTGATCGCGACGTACTCGAGCGTCTCCATGGGGAGGTACTTGTGGCGGTTGGCGTCCTGCAGCTTCTCGAGGATGCCAAGCAGCGCTCCCGGACGAGTGCCCTGGTCGCCGATGATCCGGTCGATCAGGTCCTGGTCGTCAACTCGGGGCAGCGCCGTGGCCAGAGCGTTGGTCATCGGGCCCTCCAGAACGGAAGGCCGTGCTCCTGAGGGCCAGCGCGTCGCTGATGGCCCGCAGGACGCACGGCGACTGCGAGTAGGGTGGCCCGCAGCCGACCTTGCGGTGAAGTGCCGACAGGGTTGCGGACGAGTTCGCACCGGCACGGGCGGCACGGGCCGCTTACCGCTCGGGACCTGCGGTTGGTCACTTATCGCCGACGACGGTCAGGAGTGGACGGGCCCCGTCCTGACCGTCTCGCCCTGTCGGCCCCGATTCCGTCAAATCGCCTGAGAACGACGGCTCGTCATCCCGCCGCCGACAGATCCCGCGCTCTCGACTGGGGGCGGGGATCCGTGCCCGCGTTGTCGGATCCCGAGCGTGGGCTCAGGGGCGAGGCCGTGTTGGGGCGTGACGAACAGTCGTGCTCTGCCTCGATGGCAAGTTCAGCCTGCGGGAAGGCGCCGATCGGCCCGGCCGCGGATCGGGAGCGCCGGTCAGTCGCCCGTGAGGACCGCGAAGGCGGCGCCCTGGGGGTCGCGCAGGATCGCGAAGCGGCCGCCCGGCATCGGCATCGGCGGGAGGATCTCGGTACCGCCCGCCGCGAGGGCCCGCGCGAACGCCTCCTCAACGCTGTCGACCGCGAAGTACACGAGCCAGTAGCTCGGCATCTCAGGCGGCATCCCGGCGTGCATCTCCATCGCCCCGCCGAAGTTGGACCCGTCGAGGCCAAGGCGCGTGTAGACCCCGCCGTCGGGCAGGTCCATCGGGTCGGACGACCAGCCGAAGACGTCGTGGTAGAAGTCGAGATCGCGTCCCACGCCCCGCGCGTTGAGCTCCGCCCAGCCGAACGAGCCGGGCACGCCGGTGTGGAACCCGGCCATCGTGTTGGGCTCCCAAGCGCCGAAGAACGCACCCGCCGGGTCCATGAACACGGCCATCCGCCCCACGTCGCCCACGGTCATCGCGGGCATCACGACCGTGCCGCCCGCATCGGACACGCGGTCGCCCAGCGACGCGGCGTCCTCGGTCAGGAAGTACACCGCCCAGGCGGTCGGGGCACCCGGCTGGGCCGGGCCGATCCCCGCGACGTCGAGGCCGGCCGCGCGTGCCATCGCGTAGCCGCCGTACTGCGGATCCTCGTTGACCTCGACGTCCCAGCCGAGGACGCCCGCATAGAACGCGCGGGCGGCGGCGGGATTGGAGGTGGACAGGTCGACCCAGACAGGACGACCCGAGCGGGTGGTGGGCTCGGTCACGGGACGCTGACCCCCGGTTCGACCCGGGCAGCGCGAGCACGCCGCCTCGGGGCGGTCAGTGTGGCGCGGTCAAGGACGGCTGTCCACCGCCCTGATGTCAACGCTGGATGCGCGACGAGCCGCCCGCGGCCAGCCCCTCGACCTCGGCCAGCGTCGCCATCGTGGTGTCGCCGGGGTAGGTCGTGAGCAGCGCGCCGTGCGCCCAGCCGAGGTGCAGCGCCTCGTCTGCCGGTCGGCCAGTCAGCAGACCGTAGATCAGGCCCGAGGCGAAGCCGTCGCCGCCGCCGACACGGTCGACCACGTCGAGGTGGAGCACTGGTGCCTGGTGGACGACCCCGTTGATCGAGGCGACCGCGCTCCAGTCGTGCCGGTTGGTGCTGTGCACCTCGCGCAGGGTCGTGGCCACCACGCTGACCTGCGGGAACTGCGCCTGGACTTTCTCGATCATCCCGACGAACGCCGAGGCGTCGAGGGCGCCCGCCTTGGCGGCCTCCGGCCCGGCGATGCCGAGCGAGAGCTGCATGTCCTCCTCGTTGCCGACGAGGACGTCCACCTGCTCCACGAGCTTGCGGGTCACGCGCTGCGCGACCTCCTTGCCGCCGAGCCGCTTCCACAGCTTGGCCCGGTAGTTGAGGTCGAACGAGACGACCGCCCCGTGGCGGCGGGCTGCGTGCATGGCCTCGAGCAGAACGTCGGGCGTGGTCTCGGACAGCGCCGCGAACAGCCCGCCCGAGTGGAACCACCGCACGCCGTGCTCGAACACCGCGTCCCAGTCAAAGTCGCCGGGCCGCAGCATCGCCGCCGCTTCGTTGGCGCGGTTGTAGAACACGACCGGCGCCCGGACGCCCGCCCCGCGGTCGGAGTACACCGTGGCCATGTTCGGCCCGGTCACCCCGTCGTGGACGAACTGCTTGTAGAACGGCGTCACGCCCATGGCGCGCACCCGCTCGGCGATGAGCTGGCCGACCGGGTAGTCCACCATCGCGGTCGCGATGCCGGTCCGGAGACCGAAACAGTCGGCGAGATTGGCGGCGCAGTTGAACTCGGCGCCCGAGGCGTGGAGCGCCACGTCGTGCGCCTTGCGGAACGGGATGACCCCGGAGTCCACGCGCATGACCAGCCCGCCCAGGGCGAGGAAGTCGAGCGCCCCGTCCGGACGGATCTGCAGGTTGGCGGTCATGGCGCGGGTCCCTTGTCAGTCCTTCTTGAGCTCGACGTGCCCGCCGAAGCCCCAGCGCATCGCGGAGAGCACCTTGTTGCCGTACGTCTCCTCGCCGCGCGAGGTGAAGCGCGAGTACAGGGCGGTCGTCAGCACCGGCGCGGGCGTGCCCGTGTCGATCGCCGCGATGCTCGTCCAGCGGCCCTCGCCCGAGTCGGCCACCACGCCGCCGAAGTCCGACAGGTCCGGGCTCTGGACGAGCGCCTGCGCCGTGAGGTCGAGCAGCCAGGACGCGACGACGCTGCCGCGCCGCCAGAGCTCCGCGATCGCGGGGATGTCGAGGCTGTACTGGTACAGCTCGGGCTCGGCGAGCGGGCTCGTCTCGGCGTTGACCTCGCGGCCGGCGATCCCGGCGCCCGCGTGGTGGAGGATGTTGAACCCCTCCGCGTACGCCGCCATGACGCCGTACTCGATGCCGTTGTGGACCATCTTGACGAAGTGACCGGCGCCGGCCGGGCCGCAGTGGAGCCAGCCCTCCTCGTCGGGAGTGGGCTCGCCGGACCGCCCCGGGGTGCGGGACGCCGTGGCCACGCCGGGGGCGAGCGCGCGCAGGATCGGCTCGAGCGTCGCGATCGCCTCGTTCGGCCCGCCGACCATCAGGCAGTAGCCGCGCTCGAGGCCGTGGGTGCCGCCGCTGGTGCCGCAGTCCACGTATGCGATGCCCTTGGGCGCGAGCGCATTCGAGCGGCGGATGTCGTCGCGGTACCAGGAGTTGCCGCCGTCGATGACGATGTCGCCGGGCGACAGGAGCGGCGTGAGCTCGGCGAGGGTCGAGTCCACGGATGCGGCCGGAACCATGACCCAGAGCACGCGCGGCGCGGGCAGCGCGGCGACGAGGTCTTCGAGCGAGTGCGCGCCGGCGTCGATGGCGCCGTCGGCGACAAGACCGTCAACCGTGGCCGCGGTGCGGGCGTAGCCGACGACCGTGTGGCCGTTCTTGCGCCACCGGCGCGCCATGTTGGCGCCCATCCGTCCAAGTCCGATGAGTCCGACGTGCATTGTCGTTCAAGCCTCCAGCAGTAGGTCGGGCCAATGATGCCCCCCATCTCGGCAGAAGGCCGGGTTACTTGGTGGGCACATCTGGGACACGACGCGCGCAGCCGCCGAACAATTCGGCAGTCGAACCGTCTAGACTGGGGCGGTGAAGCCGACGTCCGCCGACCTGACCCCGTCCCGAGCGACCGCCGAAGTCGTCCTCGACACCGTGCCCGCGACCATGCGCGCCATCCGCGGCCACATGCGCGACGGCCGTGCCGAGGGCGTGTCCGTGCCGCAGTTCCGGGCGCTGCTGTACGTGGGGCGCAACCCGGGCACCGACCTCTCGAGCCTGGCTGAGCATCTGGGCGCGTCGATGCCCGCGGTGTCGGAGCTGGTCTCGCGGCTGGTGCGCGACGGGCTCGTGATCCGCGAGCTCGACCCGACCTCCCGGCGGCGCATCCGGCTCACGATCAGCCCCGAGGGCGAGCGGCAGTACCTCGCTGCACGCAGCCGGACCGTCGACTGGCTCGCCGAGCGCCTGGGCGCAGCGTCCCCCGAGCAGCTCGACCGGATCACGGGTGCCCTGCGCGAGCTCCGCGCGGTCCTCGGCGAGAGCTCCGCGGAGTAGGGGTCGCATGGGGGGTCACGACCAGGGAGTCGTGGAACGGCCGGCAAGCCAGGGGACCCGGCGCCGCCCCGCCGTCTCGCGACCCGGTGCCGCCCAGACCGCGTCCCGTGCTTCGCGCGCCCGCCGATGACCGCCCAGCGGGCATTCGGATGCACGTGCCCGCCCAGCGGGCATCGTGATGCATGAGGGGGCCCCCGTAGCCACGGTCGGGGCACTTGACGGGCCGGCCCGCGCGCCGGACTGACCGCTCAGCGGGCACGTGCGCTGGAGTGACCGCCCAGCGGGCAGCTGAGCCTGCTGCGATGCATGGGCGGGCAGGCAGAAGTGCGGGGTGACCGAGGCCCGGATCGAGAGGGCCGGGCGACCCCCACCAGGGCCGCCGCGCCGCCGCTCTCAGGACCCGGCGAGCACCCAGGTCGAGCCCCCGGCGCCGTCGCGGACCTCGATGCCGGCGCCCGTGAGCCGGTCGCGGATCAGGTCGGCGGTCGGCCAGTCCTTGGCGGCTCGAGCGCGGTCGCGCAGCTCGAGGAGCGCCTCGACCAGTGGGCCAAGCTGGGCCGCGGGATCGCCCGACCCGGTGGCCGCGTGCTCGCCCAGCCGGACCACGAGCGACCGGAACGTCGCCGACGCGTTGTCGAGGTCCGGGCTGTCCTCGCCCGCGCGGATCCGGGCCTCGACCGCCTCGTCGAGCGCGAGGAGGGCGGCCACCGCGTCGCGCATCTCGCCGGCCTCGAGCGCGGCGATGAACGCCCCCTCGAGCTCCTGCATCTCCTCGCGCATCGGCCCGGCGGGCTTGGCGAGGGCACCTCGGGCCTCGGCGCCGGTCAACGCGGCGCTGCGCACCGCCTCGGTGGACTGCCCGGCCGCCAGCCCCCGAGCCGCGTCGGCCAAGGCAGCGATGGCGATGGACGAACCGGCCGCGAACCGCGCGCTCCGGCCGCGCACCCGCACCGTCACGCCGCCGAGCCCGGCGATCGACGCCGTGCCGGCCTCGAGATCGAAGACCAGCGCGGTGTGCGAGTCCACCCCGAGGATGAACACGTCGTCAGGGAGCATCGCCTCGAGCATCGCCAGCCGCCGCTCGCCCATGTAGCAGAAGCGCGTGTCGTGGTTGCCGCCCTCGGCGTTGTCGTAGTGGGGGACCACCGCCGCGTGAAGGCCGGTAGCGCGCCCGAGCAGGTCGAGGCCGGGCAGCCAGCGCGGGTCCTCGCCGACCTTGTAGATCTCGTAGACGGGGATCGTCAGCACGCCGAGCGTCAGCGCAGCCGCCGAGGCCATCGTCAGGATCCCGCCGGTCGCGAGCATCTCGGCGAGGGCGTCGGGGATCGGCCCGCCGGCCCACTGCCGGAGCGCGTACGAGGGGCTGCCAGGCCCGGCCATGACGTATCGGGCGGCGCGGATCCGAGCGAGCGCGGTGGCGGCGGTGATCGCGTCCACCTCGTTGGAGCGGTAGCTGGCGACCTCGACCGAATTGCCGACGCTGGTGGCGAAGAACTCGAGGGTGCGCGAGGACAGCTCGTCCGCGTTCTCCTGGAACCCGTACGGCGTGTCCACGATGGCCGCTGGGACCTGGCCGCCAAACCGCTCGAACAGGGCGCGGTGGACCTTGGCCATGGCGGGCGCGGTCTCGCCCGAGCCCATGACGGCGAGGATCCGGGGGTCGGGGCTCACCCGAAGAACCCGCTGTCGAGCGCGTCGATCATCACATCAGCGACTTCGGTCGGGTGCTGCGCGTGGATGTCGTGGTCGCCGACGAATGGGTGGACGCGGGCGTTCGGCAGCGCGGCGCGGGCCGCCTCGACCGCCGAGTGGCGCCCCCTCGCGCGGTCGTCGAGCTCGCCGTTCCCCGCTGGGAGGAGCAGCACGGGCGCGGTCACCTCCGAGTAGCGCGTCGACGGGTGGTGGTCCCACATCCCGCGCAGGACCGCGATGTGCCGGTCGAAGCTCAGCCACGGGGCGATCGTCCCGTCCGGGAAGCGCTCGAAGTTGGCGAGGGTGCCAGCGATCCCCGACTCGGGCCAGTCGCGATGGGCGCCGCGGATGTACCCCTCGATCTCGGCGATCCGCCGGCCGGCGAGGCGCGGCGGAGCGAGGGCCTCGCGGCACGCCTCCCAGGAAGGGAACGAGCTCGACGGCTCGAACCACCCGCCATCCACGCAGACGACGCCGCGGGCGATCCCCGGGTGGCGCGCGGCGAGCTCGATGACCACGTTGCCGCCCCAGGACTGCCCGGCGACCACGGGCCGCTCGAGGCCGAGGTACGTGATCAGCGCGGCGAGGTCGTCGGCGACGGTGGGCACGTCGTACGGACCGTCCGGCTTGGACGAGCGGCCGTGGCCCCGCTGGTCCACGGTGATCGCACGGTGGCCGCGCTCGTTGATGCGAGCGGCGACGCCGTCCCAGAGACGGGCGTTCGAGGCGAGGCCGTGCGCGAGCACGAAGGTGGCGGGATGGGGCGCGGGCGAGGTCGGCGACCAGAGGTCGGCCGCAAGCTCCACGCCGTCAGCAACGGGGACGCGACGGGTGTCCATGCGGACATCTTGCCCCCGATGCGCAATCGTGGCTCAGAGTGGGGCCCGCGGCGTCGCCGTTCCTCCCGGGTGCCCGCCTCGGGTCCCCGGCCGTCCCCCTCGCCGCCCCACGGCGCGGCCGCGCTCGGCCTTGAGGGGCTACGGGCGCACGGCGGATCGGAATCTCGGGATCGAGGATCGCCCGGCGCGTGTGGTCCGCTTCCGTGCGCCGAGCGATCTTTGGATCCGACGAAACGTCGCACGGCGCGCTCGCAGCCCCTCAAATCCGAGGAGCCGAGGGGGTCGAATGGGCCGAGGGGCACGGGGGCGGAGAAGGCCAACGGGCCGAGCCGGGGTATCGTGACGCGAGGTCGCTGGCCCGTCGGCATCGCCAGCGCTGATCTGCGCATCGAGGGGTTGAACACTTGAGGAAGCGCCTGGTCATCGGCGGCGTGGTCGCGCTGGCCGTGGTCGTGGTGGGCGGCGGACTCCTCGCTCGCTCGCTCACCAGTCAGGCCCCCGGCGTGACCTACCTGACGGCCACCGCCACGGTCGCCGACGTCGTGGACACCGTGTCCGTCACCGGGTCCGTCGCCCCGGTCGAGACCTACGCGCTCGCGTTCGGGCAGGCGCCCACGCGCAACCCCAAGACATCGGCGACCGGCGCCACGACCACGACGACCGCGGCGCAGTGGACGGTCGAGACGGTCAACGTGAAGGCGGGCGACACGATTGCCGAGGGTGCGGTGCTCGCCACCGCCGACACCTCCGACGCGCAGGCGACGCTCAACACCGCGCAACTCAACCTCACGGCAGCCAAGGCCCGCCTCGCGCTCGACTCGAAGCCCGTCACGAGCACGAACAAGGCGAAGGCCAAGCTCGCGATCACCCAGGCGAACCGCCAGCTGTCGCAGGCGCGCTCCTCGCAGTCTCAGACGGCGGCGTCCGGTCGGCTCGCCGTGTCACAGGCGGAGGCGGTCTTGGCTGACGCGCAGCGCAAGCTGGCCGACGACAAGGCCGCGGGCGCGCTGCCGCCGGTCATCGCCGCCGACCAAGCCGCCGTGAAGCAGGCGCAGCGCGCCCTCGCGAGCACGCGCCAGCAGGCCGCGACCGCGAACCTGCAGGCCACGGCCGCCGTCGCGAACGCGAAGCTCGGCGTGCAGTCTGCGCAGCTCGCCTACCAGGGCACGACCAGCGTCAACACGGATGCTGCCGTCGCTGCCGACCAGGCTGCGGTGTCGCAGGCCGAGACCGCGGTCTCTAGCGCACAGACGGTCGTCGACCGGCTCACGATCACCGCGCCGATCGCAGGCACGGTGTCCACCGTGACGATCCGCGTGGGCGACGTGGTCGGCGGCACGGTCATCACGCTGCGCGGGCTCGACGTCGAGGTGGACGCCTCGATCACCGAGTCCGACCTGCCGGCGGTGAAGGCTGGCCAGCCCGCGACCGTGACGATCAACGCGCTCGGCACGTCGGCGAAGGGCACCGTGTCCAGGGTTGACCTTGCGGGCGGGACGAAGAGCGCGGGTGGCGTCGTGTCGTACTCGATCACCATCGCCCTGCCGACGCCGCCGGCGGGGATCGCCCCGTCGATGACCGCGGACGTGGACATCACGACGGCCATCTCAACTGAGGTGCTGTCCGTGCCGTCGTCGGCGATCGGCGGGTCAGCGGGCGCGTACACCGTCCAGGTCTACGACGGGCCGGGTCGCGCGCACGCCGTAGAGGTCGAGGTGGGCCTGATGACCGCGACGCAGGCCGAGATCAAGTCGGGGATCACCGCGGGCACGACCGTCGTCACCGGCGTCGCGACCACGAAGGACCTCGTGACGACGTTCCCGACCGGCCCTGGCACGACCACGACGAAGACGCCGGCGCCCTCGCCCGTCTCGGCGCCCTAGGGCTCGGGGTCCGGTCTGTGATCCTGGCGGAGCTCATCCCGCTCGCGTTCTCGCGCTTGGCCGCCGCCCGCCTCCGGGCGCTGCTCACCATGCTCGGGGTGATCATCGGCGTGGGCGCGATCGTGGCGCTCGTCTCCGTGGCGCAGGGGGCGACGTCGGGGATCACTAACCTGATCGAGGGGCTCGGCGTGAACCTGCTCCAGATCAGCCCCGGCGCCTCGACCACGGGGTTCCTGCGCGGCGCCGCGGGCTCGGCCACCACGCTCACGATCGACGACGCTCAGGCGATCTCGGGCATCGACGGCGTCTCGCAGGTCGCACCGCAGGCAGCGACCATCTCGGTCGTCGTCGCCGGCAGCGCGAACACCACGACCTCGATCACCGGCATCACGCCAGAGTTCGCGCCGGTTCGCGCCTACGACCTGTACCAGGGCGCGTTCATCTCGCCCGCCGAGCTCGACCGCGGTCTCCGTGTGGCGGTGCTCGGCTCGGTCACCGCGGACGACCTCGGTCTCGGCGCCGAGGCGGTCGGCAGCCAGATCACCGTGGGCGGCGTGCCCTTCACGGTCGTCGGCATCCTCCAGCCCAAGGGGATCCTCGACGATCAGGTGCTCGTCCCGCTGCCGGCGCTGCGTGACTACTTCGTGGCTGGGAAGTCGCTCTCGGCAATCTCTGTGTCCGTCGTGCACCCGGAGAACATCCCGCTGGTCAAGTTCCAGATCCGCGAGCTCCTGCGCCAGCGCCACAAGCTCGCCGACCCCGCGTCGGACGACTTCACGATCATCGACCAGGCGCAGCTGCTCTCCGCCTTCTCGACGATCACCGGGTTCCTGAGCCTCCTGCTCGCGGGCATCGCGTCGATCAGCCTGCTCGTGGGCGGGATCGGGATCATGAACATCATGCTGGTGTCCGTGCGCGAGCGGACGCGCGAGATCGGGATCCGCAAGGCGGTCGGCGCGCGCGGGCGCGACATCATGGTCCAGTTCCTGGTCGAGGCGCTCGTGCTCTCGCTGACCGGCGGACTGATCGGTGTGGCGTTTGGGGTGGGGGCGTCGGCGCTGATCGGGACGCTCGCCGGCTGGGGGCTCAACGTGTCGCCGTCGACCGTGTTGCTCGCGGTGGGCTTCTCGCTCGGCGTGGGCGTGGTGTTCGGCGTGTGGCCCGCGCGCCAGGCCGCCCGGCTCGACCCGATCGCCTCGCTGCGCTACGAGTAGCGGTTCGAGGGCGGCACGCGGCCACCGGCTCGCAAGTTCCGCCGCTCGGGTCCGCGGCTGGACCAGCGGTCCAAGCCCGCGACGCTCCTCGACTCCCGCTGGACCCGGGGTCCAGAACGCGACACGAATCGCCCCTATCCGGCGCCGAAACGGTCGCGTTCTGGACCGCGAGTCCAGTCCACGACCGCTGATGGTCCGAAGCTTGGACCCTCAGTCCAGAGGGCGGACGACCCTCACTCGTGCATCTCGCCGGCTCGCGTGCCCGCTGCGCGGGCGTTCCAGCGCATGTGCCCGCTGGGCGGGCAAGGCGACGCACGAGGACTGGCTATTCGGCCCGATTCCCGCCCTGCCGCGTGCTGAACTGCCCGCTGGGCGGGCATCTGCGCCCGAGTGCCCGCTGGGCGGGCAAGTCCGGCCGAACGATGCACGAGGGCGCGGAGCCTGGACGCGGGCCGCTGGAGCCTGGCCGCGGGACGCGGGACGCTGGAGCCTGGCCGCGGGCATGTGGCCGCGGCCTCGGGGGCGCGAGCCTGACGTTGAGGCGCCCTCCGGCCTCACGCCGCCCATCCCCGGTACCCTCGGGCTGTGGTTCCCCTCGTGTTCCGGCAGCGTTCGGTCGCCTTCGCCCTCGGCTGCTGGGCCTTCGTGCTCATCGGCTGGAGTGGCCTGCTGGTGCCCTCACTCGCCCGCGAGGTCGAAGGCGGCTTCGGTCAGGGTGACGTCGGCCTCGGCCTCTTCTACTTCGTGACCGCGATCGCGTATGCAGCCGGGTCGGTGTTCGGCGGCATGATCACCGAGCGCGTCGGCCGGCGGCTCATCCTCTCGGGCGCGGTCGCCGTGCTGGGGTTCGGGCTGATCGCGCAGGGCCTCATGACCGATTGGCTCGGCTTCATGGTCTTCGGCGTCGTGCGCTCGGTCGGGGCGGGGGCGATCGACGGCGGCGGGAACGGCCTCGTTCTGGACCTGTTCCAGGGTGCGCGCGGTGGTCGGCTCAACCTGCTGCACCTGTTCTACTCAATCGGCGCTCTCAGCGCTCCGTTCGCCCTCGCCGCACGCGACCTCGTCGGTCTCTCCTGGCAAGCGGTGATCGTGGCCTCGGGGATCGTCGCCCTGCCCCTCGCCGTGCTCCTGGTCTTCACCGACCTCGCCGACGGGCGGGCCACGCCGCACCGATCCGCCGACGGCACGCGCACGAGTCTGCTCGCCATCCCGCTGCTGATCCTCGCGGTCAGCATCGGCTTCTACGTGGCGTGCGAGGTCGGCGTCTCGAACTGGCTGGTGCGGTTCCTCGAGGAGGCGCCCGCAGCGACCGCGACCTCGGCGCTCGGCCTGTACTGGGCCGGGCTCGCGGCCGGGCGACTCGTCGGCAGCCGCATCGCGGACCGCTTCGACCACCTTCGGCTCGCGACGGCGTCGGCGCTGCTCTGCGGGGCCGCCCTCGTCGGCGCTGTCCTCGTCCCATCGCTCGGCGCGTCGATCGTCCTGTTCACGGTCGTGGGCTTCGCGTCCGGTCCGATCTACCCGCTCATCGTGGCGGTGGGCGGTGAACGCTTCCCGGACCGGGCTGCGGCCGTGAGCGGTGTGATCGTGGCGGCGTCGGTCGTGGGTGCTGTGGTGTACCCGCCGCTGATGGGCGTGATGTCGGTCACGGTCGGGCTGCCGGTCGCGATGATCGGGACTGCGATCGTGGTTGCGCTCGCCGGTGGTGCGCTGGTGCTGGTTGGGCGGATGCCCGTGCCGAGCGCGGCGGCCGCGAGCTGACGACGATGAGGACGAGGGCCGGGGGCCGCCTGCGGGCCGATGAAGCGGCAGCCGGGCCGCTGACGGGACGGCCGGGGCCGATGCCGACGAGCCGAGTCCGATGATGACGATGACGAGCCGAGCCCCATGACCCCGCGCGACTGGCTGCCGAACCCGGCCCGCGACCTCGCCTGGTCGTGCCCGCCGGTGTCGGGCGAGGTTGCGGCGTTCCATCGCTCGCTCGCGGAATACGCGCCCACACCGCTGGTCGAGCTGCCCGAGGTGGCCAAGCGGCTCGGCGTCGGGCGGGTCTTCGCCAAGGACGAGTCGAGCCGGCTCGGGCTCCCCGCGTTCAAGGCACTCGGCGCGTCATGGGCCATCCACCGCGCGCTCGAGGCGGGCGCCGGAGGCGGGTCGTCGCCGGTCACGTTCGCCACCGCCACCGACGGCAATCACGGGCGCGCCGTCGCCAAGTTCGCGCGGCTGCTCGGGCACCAGGCCCGCGTCTTCGTCCCGGCCGGCGTCTCGGCTGCCGCGATCGCCGCCATCGAGGCCGAGGGCGCGACCGTCACCGACGTCGGCGGCTCGTACGACGACGCAGTCGCTGCCGCCGCCGTGACCCGCTCCGAGGGCGCGTTCTTGCTCCAGGACATGGCGTGGCCCGGGTACGAGCTGGTCCCGACGTGGATCGTCGAGGGGTATGCCACGCTCTTCGCCGAGGCGGACGAGCAGCTGGGCGCGCTCGGCGTTGCCGTGCCCGACCTCGCCGTCGTGCCCGTCGGGGTGGGCTCGCTCGCGCAGGCGGCCGTCGCCCACTACCGGAGCCGGTCGGACCCGGCGGCCACGGCGGTCCTGAGCGTCGAGCCGACGGTCGCCGCGTGCGTGCTCGCCAGCGTGCGCGCCGGCGCGCTGGTCAGCGTGCCGACCGCAGTCACCTCGATGGCCGGGCTCAACTGCGGCACCCCGTCAAGCCTCGCGTGGCCGGTCCTGCGTGCCGGATTGGACGCCGCGGTCGCCGTAGACGACGACGAGGCCGCGGCCGCGGCGCCCATGCTCCGTGCCGCCGGCGTGGATCCGGGCCCGTGCGGGTGCGCCTCGCTCGCGGGGGCGCTGGCCGTGCTCACCGGTGAGGGCGCGGCCGAGCGCCGAGCGACCTTGCGCCTGGGCAAGGACGCGACGGTCCTGCTGGTCGTCACCGAGGGCGCGGCGGCGAACCCGGGCTGAGCCCGGCGTAGACCGCCCGGCGCGGACCCCCCGCTGCTAGCTCGTCGGCGGCTCGACCGGCTCGCGGACCAGCGCGCCGAGCAACTCGGGGTCCTCGGTGAATGGGACCGGCGTCTGCGCGGGCGCGGGGCCAGCGGGGGTCACGGGGGCAGCCGCCGGGGGCACCGGAACGGCCGCCGGGTAGCCCGCGACCGACGTCGGCTGGTCGGTCGGGGGCGCCGTGACTGCTGGCGGCACCTGGCCGAGCGGTGCCGGGGGCGGCGGGGGAGCAACTGGCCCGGCGGGCGAGTAGGGGGGCGGAGGCGGCGGGAGCGGCGTCCCGCCCGTCGGGCTCGAGCCACTGGGCGCGCCCGGCCCGGCCGTCGGCGGTGTGGACCCGTTCGACCGGCGGACGGCATACACGACCAGCCCAATGGCGGCCGCCGCGAGGATCAGCAGCAGCGGCCACGACGGGCCCGAGCTCCCGCTGCCCGACCCGTCGCCCGGGGCGGCCGAGGCGGCCGGGGATGCGACCGGAGAGCCGCTTGCGCCAACCGATGCGCTCGAGCTCGGCTCGGCTGAAGGTGCGGGCGTCGGCTTCGCGGTCGGCGCGGGCGTCGGCTTCGCAGTCGGGACCGGGGTCGGGACCGGCGTCGGCTTCGCGGTCGGCACCGGCGTCGGCTCGGGGGTCGGCGCGGGCGTCGGCGCGGCCGTGGGCGGCGCCGTGACCTCAGGCGCTGCCGTCACCTCAGGCGCTGCCGTCACGGGGGCCGAAGGCGCCACCGTCGGGGCTGGCGTCGGCTTCTCGGTCGGCGCCACCGTCGGGGCTGGCGTGGGCTTCTCGGTCGGCTTCGCCGTGGGCTTGGCCGTCGGCTTCTCGCTGGCAGGGCCTGACGCCTCCGGCGTGGCGGAGGCGCCGGGGAGCGTGACGGGCAGTGAGGGCAGCGTCGGGAGATTGCCTCCGCATGCCCCGACGAGGATGCCGGTGATGAACAGCGTGGCCGCAAGCCGGGCGCGCCCGGATCGATGGGTCATGGGTCCCTCTCGTGGGGGGCAGACGCGAAGGTGTGGGCGTCCGCGGGGAGATCGAGGTCGCGCCGCGTTTCGCCAGGCGCCGTCGGATCGTACCAGCCAGGACCTGATCGGCCATTTCGCCGGGCTCGACGCCGCCTACCGACTCGCCGCCTGACCCGTCCTTCGGGCCGCCAGCGCCCGCGTCGCGATCGGCCCGACGACCAGCACCGTCGCCACCGCGAGCACGATCAGCGCGGTCAGCTCGGCGCTCGCCCCGAGCATCACCACGACCAGCAGCACCACCATGAACGGCGCCCTGAACGCTGCGGTGAGGAACCCGGCCATCACGGCACCCGCGAGCAGGTCGATCCTGATGCCCGGCAGCAACAGGCCCAGCGCCTCTGCGACGCAGATCGACGCGAACACCATCGGGAAGATGGGCCCGCCGAGGAACCCGCTCTTGAGCGCCACGGCGAGCAGCGCGAGCTTCGCCAATGCCATGCCCACCAGGAGTATCGCCCCGTACGTCCCCGGGTTGGCGATGATGACCCGGCTCTCCGCCTCGCCCGAGAAGAGCAGCACGGGCGCCAGCACGCCGACGATGCTGAACACCGCCCCGCCCGCCAGCGCGCGCTGGACCTCCCGGCCATCGAACCGCTCGAAGACGCGCCGCGCAGCCCGCATGAGCACCCCCGCGACGAGCGCGAGCGCGAGGCCGACGAGCCCGAGGGCCACCGCGATCAGCGCGTCCATGGGTCGCAGGGGCTGGTCGGTCGTCAGGCGGAAGTAGTCGCGGAAGCCCTCGACGCCGAGCAGGCGGAAGACGAGGAAGCCGATCGCCCCGCCGACCAGGTTCGCCGGCAGGTTGCGCGCGCGCCTGACCGGGTCGGGCTCGAGCTCGACCGCGAGCACGCCGGTGAACACCGGGCTTGCGATGAGCCCGTTGTACGCCGCGGCGAGCGTCGCGTAGACGAGGCGAGAGCGCTCCGACGCCGGTAGCCCCGCGCGGTCGGCGTAGAGCGCGGCGAGCTTGGACCCGATCCCGCCGATCCCGCCCTCCGGGCCGAGCACGGCGCCCGAGAGGAGCGATGTCCAGGCGACGAGCACGTTGGCCGGCAGGAGGCGCGGCTCGATGTGGGCCGCGTCGCCCGACAGCGTGTCGAGCAGGGTCTCGTCGCGGGCCGTGGGGGCGTTCGCGTACTTGACGAGCAGACCCGTCAGCAGCGCGAACGGCAGGCAGATCAGCGGTGCCAGCCACGGGTGGCCCGTGATGACGTCGTTCTCCCAGAGGAGCCGGTTGACCGTGACGTAGACCCACAGCCAGCCGAGCACGACGACCGTGCCGATGACCGCGACGAGGACGACGTGCAGGTACGCCGCCGGGGACTCGGTCGCGGTGACCGAGGTCGCCCCATCCGGTGCTGCGTCGCGCTCGTTGCTCATGTCGGCACGACAGCGAACGTGCCCGCCGCCTCGACCTCGCCGCCCGCGTCCAGCCTGAGCCGCTTCTTCGCCTCGGCCACCACGACGATCGTGAGGCTGACCGCGAGGCAGAGTAGCCACTGGTCCAGCGCCAAGCCGGTCGTCCGCAGGAGCTGTGCGAGCGGGGCGAGCGTCACGGCGAGAGCGATCGCGACCAGCGATGCGATCGTGGCCCTCAGGAGCGTCGGGTTCCGCAGGATCCCGGGCGAGACCATCGAGCGGCGCGGGTCGGCTGTCTCGAGCGCGAGCCACAGGTGGAACAGCGAGAACGTGACGAGGGCCATCGTCCGGGCGGCCGGCTCATCCCAGGTGTTCTTCGCGTACACGGCAATCCCCACGGTCCCGACCGCCATCACGAAGCCGCAGACCACGAGCCAGGCTGCCAGCGTCCCCGGCAGGATCCGGCTCGGGCGCCGCGGTGAGCCTTCGAGCGACTCGCGCAGCTCGCCGCGACCGAGGCCGACCATCCCGAACACGCCCACCGTGAAGTTGATCCACAGCGTCCCGAGCGGGGCGAACGGGATGCCCGCGAAGATGCCCACGACCGAGGAGCCAAGGAACGTCGCGATGAACCCGAACAGGCACGCCAGCCCGAACCGGATGGGGCGAAGCGGGACGTGCTCAGTCCCCATGCCGCGCGAGCGGCTCGCGGCCATCGCGAGCGGCAGGCCGTTGGGGAGTGCCGCCACTGCGAGGGCGACCGCGACAAGGAGCAGCGCCTCGGCGCCGAGTCCCCACGCGAGGCCGATGGCAATGGACAGCACGAGCGCGATGCCCGCGACCGCGAGGATCCGCGAGGTCAGCCGATCGAGCTCATCGTGGAGCGACGAGATCTCGAGCGACGCCTCGGTCGCCGCGGCCCATCCCTCCCGCCGCACGCCCATCGCGGCGTTGAGCACGCTCAACCCGACGAGCAGGGCAGAGGTCGGTGCCTGACCCGGGATGACGAGCAGCAGGGCGCCGGCCACGAGCGGGACCAGCTGCATCGGCCGCCGGTACTGGCGGAGGAACGCACGCCAGCGCGGTCGATGGTGCGGCTCGGCAGCGACCATCGGCCCGGGCAACGCTGCGACGCTGGCCACCGCAACGGGGGTGGTCGCTTCATCGTCCTGGGGCAATTCCGTCACGTCCCGGTCTCTCGTCGCCCCTTGAGAACGCGCGTGGCCGTGGCTAGTGCTTCGAATTCTTCTTGCCCTTGGCCTTGGCCCGCTTGTGCTCCACCGGGGCAGCGGCCTCGGCGGGGGCGCTCGCCGCCGGCGCTGCGGCCGTGGAGGGCGACACGGCCTTGGCGGGTGCTGCGGCCGGCGACACGCCCTTGGCAGGCCCGTTCGGGTCGGCGGGCGCACCCTCGGGCGCCTCGGCCATCAGGGCAACCCGGGCCTGCTCGAGGGAGGCCTTCGCCTCCGCGCTGACGATGGGGTACTGCGGGTTGATCTCGTGGAGCGCATGGGCGATGGCACCCGCGGCGACGAGGCGCGCGTAGGGCTTGTCATCGGCCGGGATCACATACCACGGCGCCCACGCGGTGCTCGTGCTGGAGAGCACGTCGCCAAAGGCCTTCTGATAGTCGTCCCAGCGGGCTCGCTCCTTGACGTCGGCCGCGGAGAACTTCCAGTTCTTCTCCGGCTCGTCGATCCGGTCCAGGAACCGTCGGCGCTGCTCCTCCTTGGACACGTTGAGGAACAGCTTGACGATCTTGTAGCCCTGGTCGGTCAGGTAGTGCTCCCAGTCGTTGATCTCGCGGAAGCGCCGCCGCCAGATGTCGCCCCGCTTGGACGCGGGCGGCAGCTTCTCGAACGCGAGGAACTCCGGGTGCACCCGGACCACGAGGACCTCCTCGTAGTAGGAGCGGTTGAAGATGCCGATGGAGCCGCGGCCTGGCAGCCGGCGCGAGTAGCGCCAGAGGTAGTCGTGGTCCTGCTCCTCGGCCGACGGCGTCTTGAAGCTGCTGACTTCCACGCCCTGTGGGTTCACGCCGCTCATGACGTGGCTGATGGTGCCGTCCTTGCCGGCGGCGTCGATCGCCTGGATCACCACCAGCACGCCGTACGTGTCCTGGGCGGCGAGGCGCTCCTGGTACTCGGCGAGCAGGCTGACGCCACTCTCGAGGGTTGCCTGCGCCTGCTTGGCATCGCCCTTGCCGAACTTGCCCGGGGCATCGGTCGGGAAGTCCTTGGGCAGCCGGACCTTGCGCCCGGGCTCCACCCGGTACGGCGCGATCAGCCCCGCGATCTGCTTGGGCCGCAGGTCTGCCATCGATGGTCTCCCCTTCGCTCACCGCGCGCTCGGACCGTCGCGAGGTTGCGGCCATCATCGCCGGTCGGGGTGACCGCCGCCATGCCCTCGTGCAGCGCGGGTTCGAAGCGTCAGGCCGGGACGACGGTCGCGTCGCCGAACGAGCGTCGCCCGAGGCGGCCGGCGACGCCGACCAGCGCGATCATCACGGGCACCTCGACCAGCGGGCCGATGACGGCTGCGAATGCCGCCCCGCTCGAGATCCCGAACGTGGCGACCGCCACGGCGATGGCCAGCTCGAAGTTGTTCGACGCGGCCGTGAACGAGAGCGCCACCGTCTGGCCGTAGGTCGCCTTCGCGCGCACGCTCATCGCGAACGTGGCGAGGAACATGACGACGAAGTAGATGAGCAGGGGCACGGCGATCCGCACCACGTCGAAGGGGAGCGCCACGATGTTCTCGCCCTTGAGGCTGAACATGACGACGATCGTGAACAGGAGGGCCACCAGCGTGATCGGGCTGATCCGCGGGATGAACGTGCCCTCGTACCAGGCGCGACCGCGGCGGGCGATCAGGGCGCGGCGGGTCAGGAAGCCAGCGATGAACGGGATGCCGAGGTAGATGAACACGCTCTGGGCGATCTGCGGGACCGTGATCGCCACGATCGTGCTCCTCAGTCCGAACCAGGGCGGCAGCACCGTGAGGAACACATACGCGAAGACCGAGTAGAAGAGCACCTGGAAGATCGAGTTGAAGGCAACGAGGCCCGCGCAGTACTCGGCGTCCCCGCGGGCGAGCTCGTTCCACACGATGACCATCGCGATGCACCGCGCGAGGCCGATCAGGATCAGCCCCGCCATGTACTCGGGCTGGTCGCGGAGGAACACGATGGCCAGGGCGAACATGAGCAGCGGCCCGATGACCCAGTTCGCCACGAGGCTCAGCGCGAGGACCCGCACGTCTCGGAACACCCGCCCGATCTCCTCGTAGCGGACCTTGGCCAGGGGCGGGTACATCATCAGGATCAGCCCCACGGCAATCGGGATCGAGGTCGTCCCGACGCTCAGGCGGTTCAGGAGCGGCACGATGCCCGGGACGAGGACGCCAAGGAGGACGCCGCCCGCCATGGCGGCGAAGATCCACACGGTCAGGTAGCGGTCGAGCAGCTTGAGGCGGCGGGACGGGGCGGCGGCGGTGGTCAACGGGATCCTCGGTTCGGCGTCGTGGGGGCACGGTTCGCGCTGGGCCGGCCCGTCGCGCGGGCCGTCTGGCGACCCGGGCTACCCGGCGATCACAGGGCGCGCGGGACGTCCGGACGCCCGCAGCGCGACCTCGATGAAGGGGCGCAGGCGGACGGCGACGTCCTGCTCGGTCCGGCGGAAGGCGGCGAGCTTGGCGTCGTCGTCGCCCTCAGCCTCGGACGGGTCGTCGAGGCCCCAGTGCAGCGAGTTGACCGCACCCGGAAACACGGGGCAGGCCTGGCGGGCGCGGTCGCAGACGGTGATCACGTAGTCCCAGGGCTCGGCAAGGAACTCGGTCAGCATCTTGCTGCGAGCGGCCGACCAGTCGATGCCCTGCTCGGCAAGCACCCGCACGGCGAACGGGTTCACGCGGGTCTCCTCGGTTCCGGCGGAGCGGACGAGGAAGTCGTCGCCGCCGTAGCGGGTCAGGAGCGCCTCCGCGATCTGGCTCCGGGCGCTGTTGTGGGTGCACAGGAAGAGCACGCGGATCGGGGCGTGGTCGGGCACGGGTCGGGTCCTCCTGGCGCGGCCGGCTGCCGCGATGGTGAGCTCTAGGTCGAGGAGTTCGGATTCGAGGCGGTCGAGGTCGGCGCGCTGGCGGGCGATGGCATCGCGCTGCTCGGCGAGGAGCGGCGCGAGGTCGAGGTCCACGTCGCCGCGCTCGAGGCACAGGCGCGCGAGGCGGCCGGCGTCCTCCGGACCGAGGCCGAGGCGACGGAGCGACACGACGAGCCGGAGCCGCGCCACGTCGGCGTCCGAGTAGGCGCGGTAGCCGTTCTCCTCGCGGCCAGCCGCCGGGACGACCCCCGCCCCCTCGTACCAGCGCACGGCGGACGGGGCGATCCCCACACGACGGGCGAGCTCGGCGATGCGCATGGTCGCAGCGTAGACCTTCAAGTCACTTGAAGGTCAAGGCCCGATCCCGACGCTACGCCAGGCGCTTGCACATGGGCACGCCGGTGTCGCGGCATACGGTCGTGAACTCGATGGACGCGCCGACGACGGCGGCGGCCGCCGGCCGGTCCACGACCTCGTAGCCGAGGCGCGGGAACCACTCGATCGCGGTCTCGGTGAGCAGGTAGAGCTCGCGGATGCCCTCGGCACGGGCGAGACCCTCGGCGGCCGCGACGATGGCGTGGCCGAGACCCGTGCCGCGCGCCGTCTCGTCCACCACGACCGAGCGCAGGAGCCCGGCCTCGCCGTACCGCTCGATGGCCGCGGACGCGACGATGTTGCCGTCCTCGCGTCCCACAACCCCGAGCGCCAGTGCCTCGCGGGCGCCCTCGAGCGGGAGGCTCGCCGCGGTCAGCAGCGCCTCCACCCGCTCGGCGTCCGCGGGCGCCGCCCGTTCGACCTGCATCATCGCGTCACCTGCCCACCCCTCGACCTGTGTCAGCAGCAGCCGTCGCCCCCGCAGCAGGCGCCGTCTGACTCGGCGAGCGGGAGCATCTCGAGCGTGATCCGAGGCTTGACGACCGTGGCGGTCCGCGCCGCCGTGCCCTCGGCACCATCTGCGGGCTTGGTCGCCTTCACGATGGCGCTCACCATCCCGTCCGTGACGAAGTGCGATGGCGTGATCTCGATCTCGACGAGCCCGGCCTCGGCCAGCCCCGCCTCGAACTCGCTGAACGAGAGCGCCCCGGCGATGCACCCCGCGAACGACCCGCGCTCGGCGCGCTCCTCGGCCGTCAGCCGGTCCTCCGCGACGATGTCGCTCACGCCCATCCGGCCGCCGGGCCGCAGGACGCGGGCGATCTCGCGGAACACCGCGGGCTTGTCGGCCGCGAGGTTGATCACGCAGTTGCTGATCACGACGTCGATCGACGCCGCGGGCAGCGGGATCGCCTCGATGTGGCCCTTGAGGAACTCCACGTTCGTGGCGCCGGCCTCACGGGCGTTGCGCATGGCCAGCGCCAGCATCTCGTCGGTCATGTCAACGCCGAACGCACGACCGCTCGGCCCGACGCGCCTGGCCGAGAGCAGGACGTCGATCCCGCCGCCCGAGCCCAGGTCGAGCACCCGCTCGCCCTCGTGCAGCTCGGCCACCGCGATCGGGTTGCCGCAGCCGAGGCTTGCGAGCACGGCGGCCTCGGGCAGCTGGTCGCGCTCGAGCGCCGAGTACAGCTCGGGCCCGATGGTCTGGTTGTCGGTCGTGCAGCAGGTGCCCTCGCCCGCCTGGATTGCCGCCGCCGCGTAGTGGGCGCGGACCTCGTCGTGGATCGTCTCGGTCGTCATGCGGTATTGATACTTGCCGAAATCGATACTTGTCAATACCATCCGCTACATGAAGCGCGTGACCGATCCTGACGCCCTCCTCCTTCAGGGCGCTGCCGACCCGACCCGCCTGGCGATCCTGCGCCAGCTCGCGGTCGCCGGGACTGAGGTCTGCGCCTGCGAGTTCACGTCGTGCTGCGACGTCGCCCAGCCCACCGTAAGCCACCACCTCAAGGTGCTGCGCGAGTCGGGATGGGTCACCTCGGAGCGGCGCGGCTCGTGGGTCCACTACCAGCTTCGGGCGGACGCGGTCGAGCGGTTCCGGACGCTCGCGGGCGAGCTGGGCGGGCTGTCGCTCGCGCCTCGCATCGCCGCGGACAGCCAGCGAGCGCTTACGGTCCTCCAGCCGAACGCCTAGCCGCTGGGCATTGCTGCCTCGTCGTGTCGGCGATCTGGGGCTGGCGAGGCGGCGGCGTAACCCCTCGTCGCTCCCGGGCCGCCGTCCTGGCCTCCCGCGTCTGGACGCCCCGTGCCCCTGAGGCGTCGACTCACCGTTGAGTTGAATCGCGGGCTGGCGCCCACGGCTCGTGACCAAGCCGTTCGACGCGGACCAGCTCAGCCGGGCCATCGAGGCTGCGCTCGGCGGCGACGCCTGACCGCTCGGCACCGGCGCGGTGGAGCGGCCCGCGAGGGCAGGGCTCGGCATGCGATCCTTGGCGATCCCCGCTGATCGGAACCGGCACAGGAGGCCCGCAGGTGGCGAGCACCCGCAAGCGTGAACTCAAGGGCGTCGGCTACGAGGTCTTCATCCTCCTGCTCTCCCTTCTCTCGGTCATCAACATGGTGGTCGTGCTGGTGACGTCGCTCCAGGGCAACACCACCGGCCCGGGCAGGGAGGTGATCCTCCTCATGGACGGCGTCATCACGCCGATCTTCGTGGCTGACTTCTTCTACCGGCTGCTGACGGCATCGTCCAAGCGGGGGTACTTGGTTGGCGGGTGGGGCTGGGCGGACCTGCTGGCCTGCTTGCCGATGTTCCGGATCTTCCGAGTCTTCCGGGTGATCCGCGTGGTGAGCCTGCTGCGCGCGTACGGCTTCCGGAAGTTCTTCCGCGACATCTCGAAGGCCCGGGCGCAGGCGACGTTCCTGCTGACCATCTTCCTGGTGATCCTGGTCGTGGAGCTGGCTGGCGCCTCGATCTACTACGTGGAGTCATCCTCGGCCGACGCCAACATCAAGAGCGCTGGCGACGCGGTCTGGTGGGCGCTCGTGACGATCACCACGGTCGGTTACGGCGACCGCTTCCCAGTGACGTCCGGCGGCCGGTTCGTTGGCGTGGTGCTCCTGTTCGCGGGCATCGGCCTGTTCTCGGTCCTGACCGGCTTCATCGCCAACGTGTTCCTGTCCCCCCAGGCGGACCAGCCGGTGGAGGCAGGCCTGCCGGTAATGGGCACGGCGGCGACCATCGCGTCGGTCCGGCGGCTGCTCACCGAGCAGGACGATCGCACTGCCGAGATCCGCCGCCAGCTCGACGAGCTCGAGCGTGAGGCCACCGCCCGCGAGGCCGCAGCAACGGCCGGGCCCGGCTGAGGTCACGCATCGGCCTCCAGTCGGCTCGGGAGCCATCGCGGCCGGGCCGGCGCCCCGGGTACGGGCACGGCCTGCCCCCCGGCGGCGGGTAGCGCTCGACCCCGGACCCACGCCCCGGCCGACGCTCGTTTCCGGGACACTCGCCCGATGGGTGCGCAGCGACTCGACTTGCCGGGCCACCCATGCGGTGGGTGCGCTGGAACGTTGGTGACCGAGACACTCGTGCCACGGGTGCACCGGTCACTTCTCTCACTGAGCACCCACCCCACGAGTGTTCTGGACACGGATGGCCTCGCGGCGGAGCCACGGCCCCCCGACCCGCCACGGCCGGAGCGTCCCGCCGCGGAGGCACGGCGCCCCGTGCCGTCGCCGCGAAAACGAAGAAGCCGGCCCCCGTGACGGGACCGGCTTCCTGACGGTGCGAGATCAGGCCAGGAGCTTGGCCTTGAGCTTGTCGTACTCCGGGATCGTGATTGCGCCACCGTCGCGCAGCTGGGCCAGCTTCGCGAGCTCGTCGGCGGTCGAGACGCCGGCGACCGCCTTGTAAGCGGCCTCCGAGGCGGCAAGGCTCTTGACGTCGGTCACGGTCACCTTGGGGCGGGTGACGATGTACGCCAGGCAGCCGAGAATCGGCAGGATGAACAGGACCAAGATCCAGATGGCCTTCAGCCCGCCACCGATGTCATCGCGGCGGAAGAGGTCCATGAAGCACGAGATGAAGATCCAGAACGCCATCACCCAGAAGAAGAAGGCGAACATCGCCCAGATCCACTCACCAAGACCCATCGTGTGCAGTTCCCTCGCTATGGGGAGCGGTCGCTCCCTCCACTGACCTCATTGTGCGGCATCCAGCCCAGAAGAGACAGTCGCGAGGGTGCTTGCGACCGCTGCGCGCTGCGGATTCCCTACGGCGCGCCGGTCCCGGTGATGCGCTGGATAGGGGTGTACAGGATCTCGACCGTGACCGGCTCGCCGACGGACTTGGCCAGGTCCGCGGCCAGAGGCGCGACGTCCGGCGGGGTCGCAGTGCCGCGCAGGTCGATGCGGGCCGTGTTCCCCTCGATCGTCCAGCCGGTTACCTCGAGGTCGCGCGTGCCAATCCAGCTCTTCACGATCGGCGCGCTCTGCGTCTCGCGGATGGTGTTGCGCAGCTCGCCGAGCGAGTTGAGCCCCAGCGGGATGGCCAGGGCGATCAGTGCCACGGCCGCCACGAGGAGGCCCGCCTGCAGCTGGCGGCGCGCGCGGATCTCCTCGCGGCTCGGGTTCGCGTGGGCGAGGACGAAGACGACGCAGGCGACGAACGTGATCGCCGCGAAGTTGGTGAGGAACAGGAGCATGGCGCCCGCCGCCCCTTCGGTCCGCCCGAGCTCGAGGCAGATGCCCACCGTGGCGAGCGGCGGGACGAGGGAGACGGCGATCGCGACGCCCGGGAGCGCGTCGTTGCCGGTGCGGCGCACGGCCACGTAGGCCCCGGCGGCCCCGGCCGCGAGCGCGACGCCGAGGTCGAGGAGGTTGGGCGCGGTCCGAGCCTCGAGCGAGGGCGTCAGGCTGAGCGGGTCAGGGAGCAGGGCCGACACAAAGAAGCCGATGGCGATCGTCATCAGCGCGCCGAGCGCGACTTGGGCCAGCGTGATCCACACCCAGCGCGTGCGCCCGGTGACCAGCGCGCCAGCGAACGCCATGATCGCGCCGCCGAGCGGGGCCACGACCATCGCGCCGATGATCGACGCCACCGAGTCCTGGTAGAGCCCGAATGCGGCGATCAGCGAGGCGAGCGCGAGCAGGACCGTGAAGGTCATGACCGAGCGGCGAAACGCGGCGCCCTCGGGAAACAGGTCGTCGAGGACGGCCGGGCCGAGCGACTGCCGAGCGTCCCCGTGGTTGGCCGCTGGGGCGCCGGCCCCGCTCCCGGCGACTGTGGTCACGCCTGATCCTCCCGCATCCGCGCGCGGCCCTTCGCCGGCGTCGAGCGCACGGTAGCGCGACGGGGAGGCACCCGGGGCGGGGAACAGCGCGGGGCGCCCGGACGCGCCGCTGCGCGACCCGAAGTACGATCCCGCCCGATGGCCGACCAACCCGCGACCGCGACGCCCGGGACCACCCTCGAGGAGGTCCTGCGCGAGCGTGCGGCCTTCGCGCCCCGTTGGATCGTCGTCGTGTGGAACGACCCGATCAACCTGATGTCGTACGTGACGTACGTCTTCCAGAAGCTGTTCGGCTACAGCCGACCGCACGCCCAGCGTCTGATGCTCCAGGTCCATCACGAGGGGCGCGCCGTGGTCTCCGGCGGCACGAAGGAGCGTTGCGAGCACGATGTCTCGCGCCTCCACGCCCACGGCCTGTGGGCCACGATGGAGCCCGAGTGAGCGAGGCGGAGCCGGAGGCGCGGATCGTTCGGACCGCGGACGGGCGGATCGTGGTGCGCCTTGTGCCCCGCGAGCGCAAGATCCTCGCGGCGCTCGTCGCGGAGCTTGCGGAGGAGACGCGGGCCGAGGCCGAGGACGGCGCGGGCCTCGGCGACGAGGGGCTCGCGCGGCTCTGGCCCGACGCGGTCGAGGGAGACATCGTGGCGTCAGCCGCGTTCCGCTCGCTCACGGCGGCGGACCTCACCGAGGTGCGGGCGGCCCGCTTCGCGATCCTGGCCGAGACGATCACCAGCGTCGCGCTCGACGAGGCGCAGGCGGCGGCGTGGCTCGGCGCAGTCAACGACCTGCGGCTGGTCCGGGGCACGCGCTTGGGCGTCACCGAGGAGACCGAGGCGCGCCCGGTTGACGAGGCGGATCCCGACGCGGGCCAGAAGATCCTCTTCCTCTGGCTCGGCTGGATCGAGGAGCAGCTGGTCGAGGCGTTGGCCGCGGGCCTCCCGGACGTCCCCGAGCCTGACGCGGCGGCGTAGGATCCGTCACGTCACCGCAGGGGGTCACTGATGTCCACTTGGCTCGCGCTCGTCCTGATCGGGATGGTCGTCATGGTCGGCAGCGCGACCGTGCTCAGTACGACGCCGCTGCTGCTTTGGGGCCTGCTCGGCGGTTTCATCGTGCTGTCGGCAGGCATCCTCTACCGGCCCCGAGAGTTGCACGCCCGCGAGCGCAATGCCGCCCTCGGGAGTCCCGGCGCGGGCTGGGGTCACGGGGTGGGCCCGGTCCCCGGCCAGACAGGGGCGGTCATCCCGGCTTCCGGGCTCCCGCTGACGCTGACGCGCCAGTACACCGGGTTCTCGCGTAGTTTCATCCTCGAGGTGGCCGCGGCCGACGCCGAGCTGCTGGCCGCGCGAGGCTATCGCCAGGTCTCGTCCCAGTACATCGAGGGCCACTGGCGCAGCGCCGACTGGCTCGCGGCCGTGCTCCTGCTGCTCTTCTTCTTCATCTTCGGCCTCGTGGCGCTCGTGCACCTGGCCTCGAACAAGCCCACAGGGACGCAAGTCGTGGCGTTCGAGCGCCGTTCGGCGGCCGACGCGACCGTGCCGCCGGCCCCGCCGGCTTTCGGGTCGCCCGCCTGGGGTGGGGCCTGACGCTCGCTAGCCGACGAGCTCGCCCAGCTCGTCCCGGAGCTCGGTGAAGGACTCGACGCACAGGTCCGCAGGCGACGGCGCGCGCAGCTGGACGACCACATGGTCCGCGCCAGCGTCGAGGTGCTCGCGGACGCGCGCCGCGACCGTCGCCGCGCTCCCCTGGACGACCACCGCGTCGAGCAGCCGGTCGCTGCCGCCGCCCGCCACGTCCTCGTCGGCGTAGCCCAGGCGGCGCAGATTGTTCGCGTAGTTGGGCAGCGCGAGGTAGCGGGTCGCGAAGGTCCGCGCGGTCTCGCGCCCCCGGGCGGCGTCGTCATCGATGACCGCGGTCACCTCGACGACGAGCACAGGGTCAGCGCCGAGCCGCTCGCGGGCGACCCGCGTGTGCTCGACGGGCACGAAGTACGGGTGGGCGCCGTCGGTGCGCTCGGCCGCGAGGTCGAGCATGCGCGGGCCGAGCGCTGCGAGCAGGACCGGTGGTCGCTCGGCTGCCGGGCCGGCCCAGGGCGCGCCGTCCATCGCGTCGAGGTAGGCGGTCATCTGCTCGATGGGCTTGCCGTACAGGCCGCCGCGCGCGGTGACCGACGGGGCGTGGCTCACGCCGATCCCCTGCACGAACCGACCGGGGAACGCCTCCTCGAGCGTCCGCCCGCCAAGCGCCATCGCCACGCCGTCGCGGGCGTGGATGTTGGCGATGCCCGTGCCCACGACGAGCCGCTCGCTCGAGCCCAGGACGAGCGCCGCGTGCGCGAGCGCCTCCTTGCTCCCGACGCTCTCGGGGAACCAGACCGACCGATAGCCGAGCGCCTCGTAGGCACGCAGGCCCTCGGTCGAGACGGGGAACGGGTTGGCCTGGAGGGCGAAGCTCCAGACGCCGATGCGCCCGAGGCGGGCGCGGAGGATGTCGCGGCGGGTGTCCATGGCGCGAAGTCTAGCCTCGGGCGTCGCCTGGGAGCCGGTGCCAAACCGCGTCGCGGGCGAGCGTGCCCGCCACGCGCTCGAGCGCGCGCCGTTGCTCCGCATGGGCGAGCCGCGCCTCGTCGGTCGTCACCTCGCGGAAGCGGACGCCGTCACCGGGCCGGAGCTGGCCGAGCCTCGGCAGGTCGGCGCGTGCAACGCCGGCAATCACCGGATACCCGCCCAGGGTCGGCCCGTCTGCGAGGAGCACGAGCGGCAGCCCGCCGGCCGGCACCTGCACGGCGCCCGGGATGAGCGGGTGCGAGAGGATCTCCTCGCCGGCGGGGAGCGGAGCGCCGGCGAGGCGCAGGCCCATGCGGTTGCTCGCCGGCTGCACGGTCCACGCCGTCGCCTCGAACACCTCGACGCACCCCGCCGGGAGGCGAGCCGCGTCCGGGCCGCGGACGAAGCGGACAGGCCCGGGCGAGCGGGCCGGGTGGGGCGCGGTTCCGTCGGGCCAGGCGTGGCCGATCGAGGTGAGATCGCCCGGCCGTGTCGGCACCAGCCGATCGCCCGGCTGCGCCGTCCGCCCGCCGAACCCGCCCAGACCGGCCGACGCGAGGGTTGCCGCGGAACCTTGGCTGAGCGCCGCCTCGATTCCGCCAGCGAGCGCGAGGTAGGCGCGCGCTCCCCGGACCGCGCCCGCGGCCGACGCCGCCGGCGCCCCCGTGAAGCGCAGCCGCCCGCCCGCCGGCAGCCGATGGACCCAGCCTGCGGCGAGCGCCAGCCCGTCATCGCGCTCGGCACCGAGGTCCGCGCCTGCCAGGGCCACGGCGCACGTCTCGAGGGCGAGCAGAACGGCACCGCCCATCGTGAGCTCGGCCGTCGCGGCGTCGGGCGGCGCGCCCGCGAGGATCAGCGCCACCGCATGGCCCCAGGCGTCGAGCGCCCCGGACGGCGGGACGCCGAGGTGGGCGAAACCGGGCCGGCCGCGGTCCTGCAGCGCGAGCCCGAACCCGGGATCGACGACCTCGAGCACGGCTACGTCGCCACGAAGCGGACACGGTCGCCCGGGGCGAGCCGCGCGGGCGGGTCCGCGGACGGGTCCCAGAGCGGCAGGTCGGTCCGCCCGAGCAGGTGCCAGCCGCCGGGAACCTCGGACGGGTAGATCCCGCACTGGCGCCCGCTGATTGCGATGCTCCCCGCCGGGACACGAACGCGAGGCTCGGCGCGGCGCGGCAGCTCGAGCTCGGGCGGCAGGACGCCCAGATACGCGAACCCGGCGACGAAGCCCAGGACGAGGACGCGGTACTCGACGCCCGTGTGGAGCGCGATGACCTCGGCGTCTCGCCTCCCGGTGGCCGCGGCGACGGCCGCGAGGTCGGGACCGTCAGCCCCGCCGTACCGCACGGGGATCTCGTGGAGGCGGCCGGCGGGATCGTGCGCGGAATCGGCGAGCGAGGCGGCGGGCCACGCGGCAGCGATCGCGGCGCGCACCGTCGACTCCGCGACGGCCTCGGGCTCGAACGGGACGAGCACGCTCGCGTGGCCCGACACGGGGACGCCGACGCCCGTGATCCCCGCCGTGCCGAGCGCGGCAGCGAGCGCTCTGGCCCGGGCGTTCGCGTCAGGGTCGAGCGTCTCGCTCAGGGTCACGAGGAGCGCCGCATCACCGAGCGGGTCGATGCGGAGCGGAGCCGCTGCCACGGCTCAGGCGCCCGGTCGGCGGACGTCCATGCCGGCCTCGCGTAGCGCAGCGCGCACGGCCGCGGCGATGGCAGGCGCGCCCGGCGTGTCGCTGTGAACGCAGAGCGTGGCGACCGCGAGGTCCACGACAGAGCCGTCGGTCGCGCTCACGCGTCCGTCCCGGGCGATCGAGATGGCCTGGGCAGCGGCGCGGACTGGCTCGTCGAGCAGGGCGCCCGGGAGCGTCCGTGAGCGAAGCCGCCCGTCAGGCTCGTACGCGCGGTCGGCGAACCCCTCGGGCACGGCCGCGAGACCCGCCGCCGCCGCCTCGGCAAGGAGCACCGATCCCGGCGGCCCGACGACCGCCAGCCCCGTATCGAGCGATGCGATCGCCGCCACGACGGCAGCCGCCGCCTCGCGGTCCGTCGCCAGCCGGTGGTACATCGCGCCGTGCGGCTTGACGTGCCGCAGGACACCGCCCTCGGCGCTGGTGATCCCCGAGACGGCGGCCACCTGGTAGAGCACGCTCGCCGCGAGGTCGTCGGCCGTCATCGCCAGCTCGCGCCGCCCGAACCCCACGAGGTCGGGATAGCCCGGATGCGCCCCGATCGCCACGCCCGACGCCAGGGCCTGGCGCACAGTCCGCCGGATCGTCGCCGGGTCGCCCGCATGGGCACCGCACGCGATGTTCACCGAGCTCAGGAGCGGGATCAGTTCCTCGTCCGCGCCCATCGGCCACGGCCCGAGCCCCTCGCCCACGTCCGCGTTGAGGTCGATCGTGCGTGCCATGACGGCATCGTACGCTCGCATGCCCGCGGAAGGGGGTGTCACGCTCGCCATCCGACCCGTATGCTCCGTAGGGAGTCGCGCACGGAGGAGTTGATGGTCGGCCGAGCCCGCAGTCGTCTGGTGGTCCTCGCGATGACCGTCGCGTTGCTGGGGACCGGCCAGCCCGTGCCCGCCTCGGCCGCGCAGACCGCGACCCCCGTCGCCGTCCCGGCCATCGCCGACGCAGCCGCGATCCCGGTCCCGCTCGTCCCGGTCACGGGCTTCTGGTCCACAGAGCGAACCACGTCCCGCTCGCTGATCGCGGGCGCCCTCACCGGCGGCACGCGCCACGTCTACGTGTCGGCCGCCGACCTGCCGTCGCTCGCCGCCGCGCTCGGTGTCACGCCGGGCCCCAACGTCAGCGTCCGCACCCCCTCCGGTGTCCTCGCGGCGATCGTCGCCAGCCCCACCAGCCTCGGCATCCTGCGGCCCGAGCACGTCGGCCCGTCGGTGCGCGCCCTCGCCGTGAGCGGCGTGTCGCTGTTCGGCGACGGCCGGATCCGCGATCTGGGCGCGTGGCCGCTCACCGTGGACGAGCCGGCGGATGCGGCACCGTCAACGTTCAGCGCGGCGGCAACGTGGACGCTCGTCGCGGGCGGCGACGTCATGCTCGACCGCTACGTCTACAAGCGGACGGTCATCGACGGCCTCGGTGCTGACTACCCGTGGAACGGCGGCAACGCCAAGGTCACCTCAACCTACTGCTGCGGCTACCCGGGCTTCCGGATCGTCAAGGCGGCGACCGCCGGGGCTGCGGGCAGCGTCCGCGCCTACCTGCGGCGGGCCGACCTCGCCATCGTGAACCTCGAGGGCCCGGCGCCGACGAACTACAAGTACCACCCGACGGGCTTCATCTTCTCGATGGCCCCGCGCCTGCTCCCGGGACTCGTCCATGCGGGGATCGACATGGTGTCCCTCGCCAACAACCACATCCGCAACTGGGGCAGCTCGGGCATCGCGAGCACCATCACCAACCTCAACGCGCTCGGCATCAAGCACGCCGGTGCGGGGTCGAACAGCGCGGCCGCCCGCAAGCCCGCGTGGCTGACAGCCGGGGGCCTGCGGGTCGCGATCCTCGCGTACAACGGCATCGGCGGCGCCCCGAACGCCACTTCCACGTCGGCCGGTGCGGCGGCGCTCTCGCTCGCCACGGCCACGGCCGACATCAAGGCGGCCCGGGCGGCGGGCGCCGACGTGGTGATCGTCTTCCCGCACTGGGGCGTCGAGTACACCGATTCGCTCAACGCGCAGCAGGCGTCGCTCGGCCCGGCGCTCCTCAAGGCTGGCGCCGATGCCGTCCTGGGCGGGCACTCGCACTGGGCGGGCCCGATCCGCGTGATCGGCAGCAAGCTCGTGGTCTACTCGATGGGCGACTTGGTCTTCGACCTCGTGCACGACACGCGGACCCAGGAGGGGATGCTCGTGGAGCTCACGTTCAGCGGGCGGCACCTCTCGCAGGTCGTGCTGCGCCCGACCGTCATCGTGGGCGCGGTGCAGCCGGGGTTCCTCCTCCCGGCGTACGGTGGGTCCAAGCTCCTCGCGGCCATCCGCACGGCGTCGATCCGAGCCGGGATGCGCTGACCGCCGACCCGAGCCGCGACAGCCTTACCGCGGGGCCAGGAACGCGACCAGGACCACGGCAACCGAGCCCACGGCCTCGACCGCACCGACGTGCGCGGGCTTGAGCGGACGGGGCGTTCCCGCGCGGCGGCGGGCGATCGTCGGCAGGGCGGCAGCGCGAGCGGTGAGCCACAGCGCGACCGCGACCCACGCCGGGCCGAGCAGGACCGCTGGCACCACGAGCACGGCGTGGAACCCGACCGAGAGCCCAGTGAACGCCGTGCTGTTGCGCTCCCGGAGAACGGAGCGCACGACCAGGACCGTGCCGATCAGGTACGCCGCGCCGACGGCCGTGGCGGTGGCGACCACCCGAGGCTCGAACGCGCCCGACACCCACGCCGCCGCCGGCACGAGGACCAGGGCCTGGAGCGCCTGCGCGAGGCTGTTGACGAGGTCCCGCCGCGTGCCGGGCTTAGCGCCCGCGACGATGAGCGCAGTCGTTGGCCCGAGCACGGCAAGCGTCAGGAGGAGCGCCGGGAAGGCGACGACGAGCGCGACGCCAAGGACCGCGAACGCAACGCCGTACACCACGAGCGGCAGGGTGAACGGGTCGCGGCGACGGGCGCGGAGCCAAGCCTGCCCGGTGGCCGAGGCGAGGTACCCGAGCACGGACGCGACCGCGAGCACGAGCTGCCACAGCCCGGGCGTGCCCGCGGCGACGCCGAGGAGGAACGGCACCGCGAGCATCGCCCAGGCGCCGTGCTGGTGGGGGAGCCACTGACGCGCCGTCTCGGCGGGACGTGCTGCGGGCACCGTGGCGGCGCGCGGGCTCGTGGGGGCGCTCACGCGGCGACCACCGTGACCCGCCGCGCCTCGATGGCGTGCCTGCGCCGGATCTCGGCGACCGCCGAGCCGACCGACACGCCGACGAAGGCGAGCATCGCGAGCACGTTGACCACCCCGCCGATCAGCAGGCCGTCCGGGACGCCGAGCATGTCGCCGAGCACCAGCCGGATCACGAGCCCGCCGTGGAGCAGGGCGAGCGCGGCGTAGTTGAGCTGCCGGTAGGGGAGCGGCACGCGCAGGACCGCCGGGACGATCACTGGCGCGTGGCCGAACACCATGGACACGATGAACCCGAGGAACAGCGCGTGGAGGCGGATGTCGTACGCGGGGACGGGCGCTGTCCCGGTGATCGCCCACGCGGCGCCTGCCACCGCGAGCCAGACGTACCCGGTGAGCAGGCACACCGCGATGTAACGCGTGACGCCGGCCATCCGGACGGTCCGCCGGGCGAGGTCGTGGCGGGCGAGCCAGATCGCCATGGCGAGCATGGCGACGCCGGCCACACGGGTCCCGATCTCAGGGGCGACCACCGCAGCCGTCACCGCGATGACGAACAGCCAGAGCGCGACGATGAGCTGCCGACGAACGTGCGTGTCGATCCCGCCGAGGCGGGCGAGGTCGAGCCGCTCCCCGACGACGGTCATCACGAGGAACGCTGCGAGCCACGGGTAGGCGCTCATGACGGGGATCCCTGCCACGAGCAGCAGCGCCGCCCCGAGCCAAGCACCGGCACCGGCGGCCTGGACCGCGAGCTGGAGCGACCGCTCGACCCGGGCGAACGCGGCGTACACGGCCACGAGGACCGCGGCCCCGCCGAGGATGCCCGCCCCCGCGAGCGCCGGGACGCCGGCCATCAGCCCGATGGCGCCGGCGGCGGCCAGTGCTGGCGAGAGGTAGCCCCACGGCCGACCGAGCGCGACCGCCCGCTCGAGCGCGACGACCGTGCCCAGGAACCCGAGCGTCATGAGCTCGCCGTGCGTCGTGGCGAACCGGGTTGCGGCCGACGGCATGCCCACGCCCAGGAGGACGAGCGCGCCGGTGAGACCGGCGAGCAGCGCGAGGCCGCCGATGCCGAGGAGGGCGAAGCGCCGGCGGGGGAGCGACCGGCCGGGGGCCGCCCGGGCAGAGAGCACGGCGCTCATGCAGGCAGCCCGAGCGCCTGCCTCGCAGCGGGCGTCATCAGCGCGGGCGTCCACGCCGGTTCGTGGGTGACCTCGACGTCCACGTCCACGATGCCCGGCGCCTCGAGCAGCGCCCAGCGGATCTGGTCCTCGAGGAACTCGCCGATCGGGCACGCGGGCGTGGTCGTGGTCATGAGGACGTACGCGACGCCCGCGTTGACGTCGCACTCGTACACGAGCCCGAGGTCCACCACGTTCACGCCGATCTCGGGGTCGACCACGGTGCGGAGGCGCTCAGTGAGGTCGGCGGCGTCGGTGGGCGGGAGCAGGCGCGAGAGGTCCATCGTGGGTATCCCGAGTACGGTTGCCGTGGTGGCGTCGGCATATTATTATCACGATAATGCAGCCCGTCGAATCCGTTCCCCGCCGCTCCCGCCAGACCGGTCGCCGGTCGGCGCTGCTGGCCGCGCTGTGCGACGCGGGCCGTCCGCTGGCCGTGGGCGAGGTGGCCGCGGCCGCCGGCATCGCCGAATCCACCGCGCAGTTCCACCTCTCGCTCCTCGTGAGTGCCGGACTCGCCGCCCGCGCGCCGAGCCGCAGCGGGTCTGCCGGGCGACCCTCCTGGCTGTACGTCGCCCCACCACCCGCCGAGGCGCCGGGCGCCGCATCGCCGGACGCCGCATCACCGGACGCGTACCAGGAGCTCGCCCGCGTGCTTGCGGCGCAGATCGATGACGGGGCCGAGGCCGCGACCGTCGCCCGTGAGGCCGGCCGCCGGTGGGCCGATGCCGTGCCGTCAAGCGCGGTGCGGCCGGCGTCGAACGCGGCGGAGGCCGTCGTCTCGCTCACCGGCGTCCTCGCAGGCCTCGGCTTCGCCCCGGAGCCACCCACCGACACCTCGGAGATCGTGCTGCGCGCCTGCCCGCTCGAGGCGGTCGCGCGCGAGCACCGCGCCGTCGTCTGCGGCGTCCACCTCGGCCTCCTCGAGCGCACTGCGGCGGCGATCGGCGGCGGCCTCGCCATCGGAGGCTTGGAGCCGTTCCGCTCAGATCTGCCCCTCGCGTGCGCCGTCAGCCTGCAGCCAACTGGTTAGCCCACCACCACCCCACAGCGGAGGCACCCCATGCTCGAACGCCCGTACGTCGCCGACTGGCACGACGTCGTCATCTACTCCGGCCCCGGGCCCACGCCCCGCCTGCTCGTTGACGAGCCGGAGCTGCGCGTGCTCGTCGGCGGTCTCGAGCCCGGCGGCCGCATCCCGCCGCATCCCGAGCGCCGCGCCGTCTACACCGCGCTCGAGGGCGAGGGCTTCTTCTTCCTCGACGGCGTCGCGCTGTCGTTCCACGGGGGCGCGATCGTCGTGGCTCCCGAGGGCTCAACCCGTGGCATCGAGGCCGTGACGCGGCTGGCGTTCACCGCGGTGCGGATCGGTCCGGAGCCCACCGCAGCGGAGTAGTCCCGAGGCACCGTGGCGGTCCCGGGGAGGACGCCCGGGACCGAGTGTGGAGAACCGGATTGCGGCTCGGTTGCGACCGCAATCCTTCTCGGTTCAATCCGCTCCGGGCTATCGACATCCTCAGGCGCGAGCGGTAGGTTCGGGATCTTCCCATGCAATAGCAGCGCGCAGGCCGTGACACCCGGCAGGAGCCCCATGACCGCTCGCCACAAGGCCATCGAGGCGATCTCCAACCACAAGGTCGCCTCCACGGAGAACTACCTCGAGCACGCTGGCGAGGACATCTACGGCCAGTACGTGTTCCACGAGGGCATCCAGCGGCAGTACCTGCCCAAGCCCATCTTCCGCCGCCTCCGCCGCGTGATCGACGGCCTCGAGCCGTTCGCGCCGGAGATCGCGGACGCGGTCGCGCACGGCGTCAAGGAGTGGGCGATGGCGCAGGGCGCCACCCACTACACGCACTGGTTCGTGCCGATGACCGGCTCCACGGCCGAGAAGCATGACTCGTTCCTCTCGCCCGTCGGCGATGGCGAGACGATTGCCGAGTTCAGCGGCAAGAACCTCATGCAGGGCGAGCCGGACGCGTCCTCGTTCCCGTCGGGCGGCATTCGCGCCACGTTCGAGGCCCGCGGCTACACGGCGTGGGACGTCACCTCGCCGATGTTCCTCCAGGTCGAGCCCAACGGCGTCACGCTCACCATCCCGACCGCGTACGTCTCGTTCACCGGCGAGGCGCTCGACCACAAGATCCCGATGCTGCGCTCGCAGGAGGCGCTGGGCAAGCAGGCCCTGCGGATCCTGCGCTGGTTCGGCAACGCCGACGCCACGCGCGTCTTCACGAACATCGGGCCTGAGCAGGAGTACTTCCTGGTCGACCGGCGCCTGGCCGACCAGCGCCCCGACCTGCTCCTCACCGGCCGCACGCTGTTCGGCGCCCCGTCGCCCAAGGGCCAGGAGCTCGAGGACCAGTACTTCGGCACGATCCGGCCGCGGATCCTCGCGTTCATGATGGACCTCGACCGTGAGCTCTGGCGCCTGGGCATCCCGTCCAAGACGCGCCACAACGAGGTGGCCCCGGCACAGTTCGAGATGGCGCCCGTGTACGAGCCCACCTCGGTCGGCTCGGACCACAACATGCTCGTGATGGCCACGATGCGCCGGCTCGCGCCCACGCACGGCCTCGCGTTCCTGGTCCACGAGAAGCCCTTCGCGGGCATCAACGGCTCGGGCAAGCACAACAACTGGTCGATGGCGACCGACGACGGGGAGAACCTCCTCGACCCGGGCACCAACCCGCACGACAACGCCCAGTTCCTCGCGTTCCTGCTCGCGATCATCCGGGCTGTGGACGTGCACGCGGCCATCATCCGCGCGTCGATCGCGGACGCCGGCCAGGACCACCGCCTCGGCGCCAACGAGGCCCCGCCGGCCATCATGTCGGTGTTCCTCGGCAGCCAGCTCGAGGACGTTGTCAGCCAACTCGAGCAGGGCGCGGCGTCCGCGTCCAAGCAGGGCGGGGATGTCACGCTGGGCGTGACCTCGCTGCCGACGCTCGCCAAGGACGCGACCGACCGCAACCGGACCTCGCCGTTCGCCTTCACCGGCAACAAGTTCGAGTTCCGCGCCGTCGGCTCGTCCGCCCCGATCTACTGGCCGCAGACGGTGCTCAACACCGCGGTCGCCGACTCGCTCGCCGACCTCGCCGACGAGCTTGAGCAGGTGACGCCGGGCGACTTCGTGGGGCTGACGGTCATCCTGTCGCGCCTCGCCCGCGAGCACAAGCGCGTGCTGTTCGAGGGCAACGGCTACTCCGAGGAGTGGCACGCCGAGGCAGCCCGCCGCGGTCTGCCGAACAACCGCTCGACCGTGGACGCGCTCCCCGCGCTCACGACCGACGCCGCCAAGGCCGTCTTCACCAAGTTCGGCGTGCTGTCCGAGCGCGAGCTCGAGGCCCGCGTCGAGATCAACTGGGAGAAGTACGTCAAGGTCCAGAACATCGAGGCCAACGCGGCGCTCGACATCGCCAAGACGATGTTCGTGCCCGCGGTCGCCACGTACCTGGGCCAGCTCGCCTCGGCCGGCTACAGCAAGGGCATCAAGGCGGTCGCCGACAAGGTGGCCTCCCTGGCCGACACCCTGGTGGACGCCATCCACGCCCTCGAGCACGCCCAGCACCAGGCGCATGAGGCGGGCTCCGTCCAGGCCGAGGCCCGGGTCTTCGTGGACGTGGTGATCCCTGCCCAGAACGCACTCCGCGAGGTGGCCGACGAACTCGAGACCATCGTGTCAGACGAGCTCTGGCCGCTGCCCAAGTACCGCGAGATCCTGTTCCAGTACTGAGCGGTTCGAACAGCCGGCCCCTCCCCGCACGGTCGGGGAGGGGCCGGTATCGTTTCTGGCGCCATCACGTTCCGTCCGTCACCGGAGCCGACCATGCCGCTCTCGACCATCGGGGATCCCCGCTACATCTCGCTGCGTACCTTCCGCAAGAGCGGCGTCGGGGTGGACACGCCCGTCTGGGCCGTCGCTTCGAACGGCAAGCTCTTCGTCTGGACGTCGCTTGCGAGCGGCAAGGCCAAGCGGATCCGCAACAACGACCAGGTCGAGGTGTGCATCTGCGACATTCGCGGCCGGACGAAGGGCGAGTGGGTGCCCGCGCAGGCTCGGATCGCGTCCTCGCCCGAGGACCTCGCCGCCGGCGAGAAGCTGGTCGCCCGCAAGTACAGCTGGCAGTTCAAGCTGTCGCGGCTCACCTCGCGCGACAAGAAGAACGACACGATGATCGAGGTCTCGGAGCGGGCGTAGCGCCTGGGCGTGCCTCGGGACACGGCGCGGCCCAGATGTGCACCCGGCGCACCTTACTTAGCCCGGATCCACCGACCGCCCGGCGTGCTCCGAGCCCCAAATGTGCACGCCGCGCCACCTTCGGGCCCTGAACGTTGCGAAAACGGCCCCCGCGAGGGCACCTGGGACGAGTTCGGTTGCCGAAGGTGCGTCAGGTGCACATCTGGCGGAGAGCCGGAGCCAGCTCCACCAGGCGCCAGCACGGGCCTGGCTGGGCCGACCGGCCCATGGAACAGCGTGCCGAACCGATGTACCCGGGCCGCGCCCAGCCCCGATGATGGTGCCCTGCGTCCGAGGCGGGACCCGAGCCCGTCGGCGCGGCGGACGGGTTGCCGCACGTGACGCTCGCTACAGGACGAACTGCGTCGTGAAGAAGGTCAGCCTCACCGTCAACGCGCGACCCGTGCAGGTGGTCGCCCACGGCAAGGACACGGTCCTGCTCGACCTAGTCCGCGACGAGCTGGGCCTCACCGGCGCCAAGCAGTCGTGCGACAAGAAGGGCCAGTGCGGCACCTGCATGGTCCTCGTCGACGGCAAGGCCGTCCTCTCGTGCACCCAGAAGGTGGAGGCGCTCGAGGGCGCCGAGGTCACCACCATCGAGGGCCTCGGCACGCCCGACCGCCCCAACCTGCTCCAGCAGGCGTTCGTCCTCGCGGGTGCCGTGCAGTGCGGCTTCTGCATCCCCGGGATGATCGTCACCGCGCAGGAGTTGCTCAACCAGAACCCGGACCCGACCCGGGACGAGGTGAAGCGCGCCCTCCGCCGGAACCTCTGCCGCTGCACCGGCTACGTGAAGATCATCGACGCCGTCCAGCTGGCCGGCAGGTTCATCCGCGGCGAGGCCACCCCGGCCGACTACACCCCGGCGGCCGACGCGCCCATGATCGGCACCTCGTTCCCGCGCCCCTCGGCGATGGCCAAGGCGACCGGCACCGCCATGTTCGGCGCCGACATCCGGATGCCAGGCGCCCTCGAGATCGCGGTGGTCCGTGCGCCCTGCGCACACGCGAACATCCTCGGAGTCGACACCACCGCAGCCGAGGGCATGCCCGGCGTTGCCGGCGTCATGACCGCCAAGGACATCAGGGGCACGAACCGGCTCAAGTACCAGGTCGCCGACCGGCCGATCCTGTGCGACACCAAGGTCCGCCTCCTCGGCGACGCGATCGCGATCGTCGCGGCCGACACCAAGGAGCAGGCGCTTGCCGCCGCCGAGGCCGTCAAGGTGGCGTATGAGGAGCTGCCGTTCCTCGACTCGCCGGCCGCCGCCCTCGCCGATGGGGCGCCGCGCGTTCACGAGGACACGCCCAACCTCTGCTACCGGCAGCCGATCGTCAAGGGCAACGCTGCGACGGCGTTCGCGAACTCGGCCTGCGAGGTCAGCGCCACCTTCAAGACCCAGATGGTCCACCAGGCCCCGATGGAGCCCGAGGTGAGCCTGGCCTGGATGGAGGGCGAGGGCGAGGACGCCGAGCTCGTCGTGCTGGGCCGGAGCATCAACATCCACCTCCACATGCAGACGCTCCAGGAGGCGCTCGGCTGGGAGGCGATCCGGTACGAGGAGCCGTTCGCGGGCGGCCAGTTCGGCATCAAGGTCGAGATCATCACCGAGGGGATCGCCGGCGCCGCCGCGCTCCACTTCAACCGCGCCGTGCGCTACGTGCCCACGCTCGCCGAGTCGATGCTGATCACGTCCAAGCGCCACCCGTTCGAGATCGAGACGCGGCTCGCCTGCGACGCGGACGGCAAGCTCACCGCGATGGCCATGGACATCACCGTGGACAACGGCGCGTACATGAGCCTCGGGCGCGTGATCATCAACCGCGCGCTGCACATGCTCACGAGCGCCTACAGCGTGCCGAACCTGGCGGTGACGTCCCGCCTGGTCTACACGAACAACCCGTGGGGATCGGCCGCTCGCGGGGCCGGGCCGCCCCAGACGCATTACGCGCTCGAGTGCGCGGTCGACCTGCTGGCCGAGAAGATGGGGATGGACAAGCTCGAGTTCCGCAAGCGCAACTCGCTGCGGCCCGGCGGGACCAAGGCGACCGGACACGTGGTCTCCGAGTGGCCGTTCCCCGGGCTCTGCGACGCGATCGAGGCCCCGTACGAGCGCGCGCTCGCCGCGGCGAAGGCCGCCAACAACGGCGGGCCCGTGTACCGCGGCGTTGGCCTCGGCGCGGCGGCGTTCGGCATCGCGATGCCCGGCGACAAGTCGATCGGCTTCGTCGAGCTCGATCCCGATGACGGCGTCACGGTCTACATGGCCGCGGGCGACCCGGGCGAGGGCAACGACTCGATGATCAGCCAGCTCGTGGCGTCGGTCCTCGAGCTGCCGCTCGCCAAGGTGCGGCTGCACACGCGCAGCACGGGCGACACGGCGGCCTCGGGCCCGGTGTCCGGCTCGCGCGCCACGTACATGCTCGGCGGGGCAGCCACGTTCGCGGCCCAGGCCTTGCGCGAGGCGATGGACCAGGTGGGCTCGCGCCGGTTCGCTGACTTCGAGGCGGCGGGCGTCCCGGTGCGCTACCAGGGCAAGCGGACGACCATCGAGACCGCGCCGCTCGATCCGGAGACCGGCCTCGGCCCCAGCTTCGAGGTGCAGGTCTTCAGCGTCCAGATGGCCGAGGTGGAGGTCAACACTGAGACGGGCGAGGTCAAGGTGGTCAAGCTGACCGCGGCGGCCGACCCGGGCCGGATCATCCACCCGGGCAACGTCGAGGGGCAGCTCCACGGCGGCATGGACATGGGAGCAGGCTTCGCGCTGCGCGAGGAGTATGTCCACGGGAAGTCGAAGGACTGGATCTCCTTCAAGTTCCCGAACATCCGCTACGCGATGGATCTCGAGACGATCCTCGTGGAGACGCCGCGCGAGCTCGGCACGCTCGGCTCGGTGGGGATCGGCGAGATGGCGATGGTCATCACGGCGCCCGCGATCGTGAACGCGATCCGTGACGCGACGGGCGCCATGGTCTACGAGCTCCCGGCCACGCCCGAGCGCGTCAAGGCGGCGCTGGCCGCCCGGTAGCGCCCGGCGACCGGAACCCCGGCCCCGGCGAGACCCGGCCCGAACCCGATGGCTGACACGACGGCCCGCTCCCGCGTCGCGCGCCTGGTGGCGGGCCGGTCCGTCTACTTCGACGATGAGGGGTTCTTCTGGGACCCCGACGACTGGTCCGAGGAGGCGGCGCTCGAGCTCGCGCGCGAGCGGGGCATGGATGGGCTCGACGAGGTGCAGTGGCGCGTGATCCGCTTCATGCGCGGCTGGTACAACCACCATGGCCGCGCGCCGATGAACAAGGACCTCAAGGCCGGGACCGAGCTGACCCTGCTCGAGCTCGAGCGGCTGTTCCCCGACGGGATCAAGCTTGGTGCCCGGGTTCTCGCCGGCCTCCCGAACCCCAAGACGTGTCTGGACTGACGTGATCTACCTCGACAACGCCGCGACCACGTTCCCCAAGGCGCCGGGCACCCTCGAGCGGGCGCTGGAGCGCTACCGCGAGCTGGGCGTGTCGCCGGGCCGGGGCAACCACGACCTCGCGATGCGGGCGAGCGACGCGGTGGACGAGGTCCGCACGAAGGTTGCGGCGTTCTTCGGCGCGCCGGACCCGGATCGGGTGGCGTTCGGGGCCAACGCGACGGATGCGCTCAACACGGCGATCCTCGGGCTCGTGCACCCGGGGGACCATGTCGTGGCGACGCGGCTGGAGCACAACAGCGTGCTGCGGCCGCTCCACCACCTCGCCGAGGCGGGCGTGATCACGTGGGACGCCGCGCCGTTCGACGAGCGGGGCGTGGTGACTGCGGACGCGGTCGAGGCGCTGCTGCGGCCGAGCACGCGCCTGGTGGTGATGACCCACGCGTCGAACGTGATCGGGACGGTCCAGCCGGTGCGCGAGGTTGCTGCAGTCTGCGCCGCTCGCGGGATCCCGCTGGTCGTGGACGCGGCGCAGTCCGCCGGGCAGGTCCCGATCGACATGGCAGCCATGGGGATCAGCGCGCTCGCGTTCACCGGGCACAAGTCGCTCTACGGGCCGTCGGGGATCGGCGGGCTGGTGGTGATGCCGGACCTCGAGATTGCCACCTCGCGGTTCGGCGGGACCGGGATGGACTCCGCGAGCCTCGTCCACACGCAGTCGTACCCGCTCCGTCTCGAGGCCGGGACGCTCAACCTGCTGGGCGTGCTGGGGCTGGGCGAGGGGCTCGACTTCGTGAGTGCCGAGGGCGTCGCGGTCATCCACGAGCGCGAAGCCGCCTTGCTGACCCGCCTGCGCGATGGCCTGGGTGCGCTCGACGGCGTGACGCTCTACCTCGCCGACGGTGAGCTGACTGACCGCGTCGCCGTGCTGGCGTGCAGCGTGGCGGGCGTCCACCCGCAGGACGTCGGCGCCATCCTCGACGGCGATTACGACATCGCGGTCCGCGTGGGTGTCCACTGCGCGCCGCTCGTCCATCGCGAGCTCAGGACGATCGACCGCGGCGCGGTGCGGTTCAGCCTGGGCGCCTTCACGACCGAGGCGGAGGTGGACGCCGCGATCGATGCGATGCGCGCGATTGCCGAGCCTTGCTGACCGTGCGGCGAGATCTCGGCAGCGACAGCCGATCGGCGCGACACTCATCGTGATCGCATATCAGGCTCTGGAGAACCCACCTTGAGCTACACCCCCGCGCCCGACCGCTACGACGCCATGCCCTATGCCTACTGCGGAAAGAGCGGGCTCCAGCTGCCCCGGATCTCGCTGGGCCTGTGGCACAACTTCGGCGACACCACGCCTGCGTCCGTCCAGCGCGAGATAGCGCTCACCGCCTTCGACCTGGGCATCACCCACTTCGACCTCGCCAACAACTACGGGCCGCCCGCAGGGTCAGCCGAGGTCAACTTCGGGCGGATCCTGCGCGAGGAACTGGCGCCGCACCGCGATGAGCTGATCATCAGCAGCAAGGCGGGCTACGACATGTGGGCGGGTCCGTACGGGCAGGGCGGCGGCTCGCGCAAGTACATGCTCGCGAGCCTTGAGGCGAGCCTGCGGCGCGTGGGCGTCGAGTACTTCGACATCTTCTACTCGCACCGCTTCGACCCCGCCACGCCCCTCGAGGAGACGATGGGCGCACTGGTGACCGCCGTTCGCTCCGGCAAGGCGCTGTACGTGGGCATCTCCTCGTACTCGGCCACCAAGACCCGCGAGGCCGCGGCGATCCTTCGGGCCGAGGGCGTGCCGCTCCTGATCCACCAGCCCTCGTACAGCCTGTTCAACCGCTGGGTGGAGCCCGAGCTGCTCGACGCGCTCGAGGAGGTGGGCGCCGGGATGATCGCGTTCACCGCGCTCGCCCAGGGCCTGCTCACCGACAAGTACCTCGATGGGATCCCGGCCACGGCGCGGATCAACAAGCCCGGCGGCGACTCGTTCCAGCGCGCCACGCTGTCGAAGGAGAACCTCGCCCGCGTCCGTGCGCTCAACGAGATCGCCTTGCGGCGGGGGCAGTCCCTTGCGCAGATGGCGCTGGCGTGGGTGCTCCGCGATCCCCGCGTGACCACCACGCTCATCGGCGCGAGCTCACCGGAGCAGGTCCGCGAGAACGTCGGAGCGCTGGCGAACCTCTCCTTCTCGGCCGACGAGCTGGCCCAGGTCGACCAGCACGCTGTCGAGAGCGGCGTCAACCTCTGGGCGAAGTCGAGCGCCGACCACCGACGCTAGGGCTCGAACCCCGGGGGCGACGCGCGGGGGCTACGCAGGTCCGCGCGCCCGCGGCCAAACGGGCGTGGTACGGTCCGCCACATGAGCACCCCTGCCGCTCCTGCCACGGCCACCCGATCGCGCGGCCGGTCCATCGCCACAGGCGTCGTAGCCGTCATCGCCGTTCTGGCGATCGTCCTCGCGTCGGCCGTCGGCACCATGCACGCGGTCGTCCTGTCGCCGGACACGCTGACGTCCGTGCTCGCGCCGGTGGGGGCCAACCCGCAGGTCCAGGCCGTGCTCGCCGACAAGGCTGCGGCCAAGATCGTGACCCAGCTCGACGTGGAGGGCCGCGCACAGAACATCCTCGGCGGCCGCCTCGGCTCGGTCATGGCGCCGGCCATCGCCAACGCCGTCCAGAGTCGACTCGCGTCCGCGATCGAGGACGCCATGGCCTCGCCCGCCTTCGCGCGCAACTGGGAGCGGATGGTCCACGCGTCTGCCGTCGTTGCGATCAACGTGCTCAAGGGCGACAGCGCCGCGATCACCACGAGTGACGGCGTGATCTACCTCAACGTCCTGCCGGCGATCTCGGGCACCCTCGACGCGCTCAAGGCGCAAGGCCTGATCGACGCCTCCGTCCAGCTGCCCGACCTCTCAGACCCCTCGACACCGGCCCAGCAGGCCATCGCCACGCTCGCCAGCGCGCTCGGAATCAGCCTCCCGCCCGACTTCGGCCAGGTCGCGATCGCCCAGACTTCCGGGCTCGCAACCGCGCAGGGGGCGATCGCCGCGTTCGACACGGCCACGCTGATCCTCATCCTCGCGGCGGTCCTGCTGACCGTCGCCGCTGTGCTGATGGCCGGGGACCGGCGCGGGATGGTCGTCAAGATCGGCATCAGCGCCGGGCTGCTCGTGGCGGTCGTGCCGCCGCCGCTCCGCATCCTCGACCACTTCATCAGCGGCAGCCTCGCCTCGCCGGGCATGGGCGTCGTGGCGAGCGCCTTCATCGACGCAATCGTCGAGGCGGTGTCGTGGCCCATGCGGGTCGTGGCCGCGTTCTGCCTCGCGGCTGCGCTCGGCGGGATGCTCGTCGGCGCCGTGACCGGGGCTGCCGCGAGCCGCTTGGCCGCATTCATCCCCCTGCTCATCGGCGCCGCCGCGTTCCTCGTGGTGTGGGTGGTCGCGGGTCCGGACGCCGCCCTGCTCACACTCGCGCTTGTGTTGGCCGGGGCATGGATCACCGGCCGCCCGCTGCTCGTCCAGGCGCCCGCCTGAATCCGGCGCCGACCAGGCTCCGGCGCCAGCCGCCCCTCGGTGCGCCCTACAATCACCACCGCGTCCCGCACCATGCGAACCCCGCGCGGTCCATCCCCCGCGCCACGCACGAGGCTCAACCGATGACCGACGATCCCGAGCTCGCGCGCTCGCTCGCTGACGGACGCGACAACTACCCGGTCCGATTCCTCCAGAACCTGATCGACAACGGCGAGGGCTGGCAGTCCGAGAGCGAGCTCGGCCGCTCGATCGTCAAGGCGCTCGAGGACGGCACGTGCGTCCTCGGTCCCGTCGCCCACCACGACTACCACGGCAACGTGGTGCCGGCTCGGGCCGACGTCGCGCCGGGCGCCAAGGGCAGCCTCGAGTACGCGAATCGGCTGCGCGCTGATCGCGGGGCGAAGCTCCTGGTCGAGGCCAACGGCTCGGTCGTCGAGGCCGACTGACCTCGCGGGCGGCGGGCGGTCGCACGCCCAACCCGAAACCGTTGCGCAACGCGGGCGAGTCCTTGCCCGAAACGGTTGCACCCTTGCCTGTCGAGTAACCTAGGCGCTTCCGAACGACCAGCGTCCACGCGCCGGAGACCTTGACATGACCGATTCACGGGCCAGGAGCCCGCATACCGCCCGCAAGCTGGCCAGCCTCGCCGCCGCGCTGACCATCGCCGTGGCCGCCTGCTCGGGCAGCAGCGCGACCACCGCCCCGTCCGTCGCCAGCGCCGCCCCGTCGTCCGCTGCTTCCGCGGCACCGTCCGCGGCCGCCAGCGCCGCCCCGTCGGCCGCCGCATCCGCCTCGGCCGCTGCGTCCACGGCCGCCATCCCGAGCCCCGAGGCTGGCACTTTCAAGATGGGCACCGAGCCCTGGCTCGGCTACGGCCCCTGGTGGATCGCCAAGGAGAAGGACTTCTTCGGCAAGGAGGGCGTGACCACCACGGTCACCAACTTCGACGCCGACGACCAGATCAACGCGGCGCTCGTCTCGGGCCAGATCGTCGGCGCGAACATCGCGACCCACACGGCGCTGCGGCTCATCTCCTCGGGCACGCCCATCACGATCGTCCTGCTGCTCGACCAGTCGAACGCAGCTGACGCCATGGTCGCGGGCCCGTCGGTCGCCACGGTCGCCGACCTCAAGGGCAAGAAGGTCGCGTACGAGGAGGGCACCACCTCCGACATCCTGCTGCGGTACGCCCTGTCGCAGAACAGCCTCACGATCGACGACATCACCAAGGTCCCGACGCCCGCCGCTCAGGTGAGCAATGTCCTCGCCAAGGTCGACGCTGGCGTGACCTACGAGCCCTACCTGACGACGATCCTCGCCATGCCGGGCTCGTACAAGGAGATCTACAAAGCATCGGCGCTTCCCGGGCTGATCGGTGACGTGTTCGTCGTGCGCAACGACTACCTGGCCGCGCATCCCGGTCAGATCTACGGGCTCCTGCGCGCTTGGGGCGACTCCGTTGACTACTACAACGCCAACACGACCGATGGCCAGGCGATCATCGAGAAGGCGATCGGCGCAGACGCGGGCTCCCTCAAGACCGGCTTTGACGGCGTGACCATCTATGACCTCAAAGCGGCCAAGGACCTGATGACCGGCGGCGGGTACGGCAAGACCCTCGCGATGGTCAAGCAGATCGCCACGGACGCCGGGATCATCACGAGCCCGATTGACGAGACCAAGGTGGTGGACTCGTCGTACATCACCGCGCTGGTGCCCTGACCGAGGTTCGCCACCGCCATGTCGCGCAAGCCGTGACCAGCCGCAACGAGTCGGGCCTCCCCGCCGGGGAGGCCCGTTCGCGTCCCCGGCGCCGCCACCAGTTCGTGATCGGCGGGTCGATCTCGCTGCGCCTCTACGTCGGCGTGGCCGCGCTCGGCTTCGCGCTGTTCATCGCGACCTGGGTCTTCGTCCGCTGGGCGGACCTCGCGCCGACGATGCTGCTGCCGGGCCCGGTCGAGGTGCTCAACAAGCTCGCCAAGCTCGCGCGCGACGGGACGCTCTGGGGCGACGTCCTGGCGTCCGTCTACCGGATCGTGGTCGGGTTCCTGATCGCCACGGCGCTCGCGATCCCGATCGGGGTGCTCATCGGGACCTTCCGGGTCGCCGAGGCGTTCATCGAGCCGTTCGTGGACTTCGTCCGGTACATGCCGGTCGTGGGCTTCGTGCCGCTCACGATCATCTGGCTGGGCGTGGACGACTCCCAGAAGTTCGCGATCGTGTTCATCGGGACCTTCTTCCAGGAGGTCCTGCTGATCATGGACAACACCAAGCGCGTGCCCATGGAGCTCGTGAACATCGGCCGGACGCTGGGCCTGCGGGACCGCTGGGTGCTGCTGCGCATCGTGGTCCCCTCGGCGGCGCCCCAGATCTGGGACACGCTGCGGATCTCGCTCGGGTGGGCCTGGACGTGGGTCGTGCTCGCGGAGCTGGTCGCTGCCACCTCGGGCCTCGGCTACCGGATCACCGTGGCGCAGCGCTACAACAACATCGACACGATCATCGGCTACCTCATCGTGCTGGGGATCCTGGGCCTCATCACCGACCAGTCGATGAAGGCCCTCAGCCGCACCGTGTTCAGCTGGGCCGAGCGGTGAGCGTCCTGCCGCGTCTGGACATCCAGGCGGTCGAGAAGGTGTTCGAGGGCAAGGTGCCGGTGCACGCGCTCGGGCCCATCTCGCTCTCACTCGCGGAGAACGAGTTCGTCTCGGTGGTGGGGACGTCGGGCTGCGGCAAGTCCACGATGCTGATGCTCGCGGCCGGCCTGACCGATCCGACTGCCGGTGAGATCCTGGTCGATGGCGCGCCGATCGCTGGCGCCGGGCGCGATCGGGGCGTCGTGTTCCAGACGTACACGCTGTTCCCGTGGATGACCGCGCGCAAGAACATCGAGTTCGCGCTCGGCGGCGAGAAGGGGATGGGCTCGGCGGAGCGCAAGCGGATCGCGGGCGAGCACCTCGAGCTCGTGGGCCTGTCCAAGTACGCCGACGCCTACCCGCGTCAGCTGTCTGGCGGGATGAAGCAGCGCGTGGCGATCGCACGGGCGCTCTGCTACCGACCGCGGATCCTGCTGATGGACGAGCCCTTCGGGGCGCTCGACGCGCAGACGCGCCTGCTGATGCAGGAGCTCCTCACCCGCGTCTGGGAGGCGCACAAGCTCACGGTGCTGTTCATCACGCACGACGTGGACGAGGCGGTGTACATCTCCGACCGCGTGGTCGTGATGACGAACCAGCCGGGTCGGCTCAAGGAGGAAGTCGCGATCACGCTGCCACGCCCCCGGACGATCGCCATCCAGGAGACGCCCGAGTTCCTGGCGCTGCGCCATCGGATCCTGAAATCGATCCGCGAGGAGTCGCTCGCCAAGGAGCAGGGGATGGTCGCGGGGGGCTGAGCTCAGTGAGGCGCTGCCCGCCCCGATCGCTGGCAGCGATGACTTCGGCGCGCAAGATCCTCCCCGGCTGCCTCCCGGCCTGCGGTGATCGCTGGCACGGATCTGGGGGCGCCGAGAAGCGGCCGTCCGTCGGCTTCGGCCCGAAAGCGATCGCTGGCACCGATCGGAGCGAACGCTCGTGTGGCGTTCGGGTCCGATGCGGGACGGTCTGATCTCGTCGGCTGGATAGATCGCCCCCCGGAGGCGAGCTGGGGGAACGGGCGCGGCATCCACGGGCCCATCTGGGGAACGCCCGGCGCTCCGGCGTCCAGGCGCTGGGCGGCGCTATGCGTCGGCGGGCACGGGCTCCGCGTCGGCCAGGTCCTCGAGCACCCCGCCGCGCCACCAGCGGGCGACGAGCGGGATCGCGGCGATCTCCAGCGTGGCGAACACGAGGATCGCGAGCATCTGCGGCACCGAGTAGAGGATCGTGACCACGTCGGTCTCAGTGCCCCCGGTCGTGGGCAGGCCCACGGTGAACGCGAACAGCCAGAAGCTCACCAGCACGATGGCCGACGGCACCGCGGCAAGCCGCCACCAGCCCACGGGCTCCACCGACACGCGCAGCCCGCCGAACAGCCCCGACGCGACGAGGCCCAGCGAGGTCACCCGCATGCCGATCTCGATCCACGGTCGCTGGGCCAGCCACCAATCGCCTGCGGCGAGCGCCGACCCGATCGCGAACGCCAAGCCGACGCCGAGGACGGCCAGCGACGCCACGAGGCCGAGCCTGGCATACCGCCGCATCAGCCGTCTCGCGTGCACCCTGACTCCTCCCGTGAGCTCGTACGGATCGATGGTCGGCCGGGCGGCGTCAGCCGTCAACCCGCCCTCGGAGATGGGCCGCCCGGGACCCCGCCCGGCGATACGCTGGACCGATGGCGGACGTGCAGACGGCCCTGGGTCCCGTGGCGGCGGATGCGCTCGGGCCGACGCTGCTCCACGAGCACCTGCTGATCGACCTGTGGCCGTGGTTCGACACGGGCGATCCCGCCGCGGGCGAGCCGGTCACGCCGGCGACGATCGCGCGCGTGCGCTCCAACCCGTTCGCCTTCCACGACAACCTCGTGCTCGACGACCTCGACCTCGCGGCGGCCGAGCTGGCGCCGTTCGTGCAGGCAGGCGGCCGCACGATCGTGGATCTCACGCTCCCCGAGATCGGGCGGCGGCCGGGCGCGCTGGCGGATCTTGCGCGGCGCACCGGGCTCAACGTGGTGATGGGCTGCGGCCGGTACATCGCCGGCGCGCGACCCCGGGAACTCGCGGGCGCCACGCCGGAACACCTCCGCGACGAGTTGCTGCGTGACCTCCTCGACGGCGGAGATGGGACCGGGATCCGCGCGGGGATCATCGGCGAGATCGGCACGTCGGACCCGCTCCACCCCGACGAGGCGCGGATGCTGTGGGCGGCGGGCGAGGCGCAGGCGCAGACCGGCGTGGGCCTCGCCGTCCACCTCGACCCGTGGAGTCGCAACGGCCACGCCGTCCTGGACCATGTGCTCGGCGCGGGCGCGGACCCGAGTCGGCTCATGCTCGCCCATCTGGATCCGTCGATCGCTGACCCGTCGTACGCCCGCGGCCTCGCCGAGCGCGGCGTCACGGTCGCCATCGACATCTGGGGCGACGAGGACGCCTACGGCGGCAAGGGCATGCCCACTGATGATGTGCGGATCACCGCCGTGCTGGCCGCGTTCGATCAGGGCTGGGCCGATCGCCTCGCGCTGAGCCAGGACGTCTGCCTCAAGAGTCAGCTCCGCGCGCACGGCGGACCCGGGTACGCTCATCTCCTCGCCGTGATCGCTCCCCGGCTGCGTGCTGCCGGACTCGGCGACGCCGATCTCGACCTGCTGTTCACAACCACGCCCCGCCGGATCCTGGCCGGCGCCTGACGCGACGAAGGAGCCACAGATGTTCGACCCGATGGACAGCTACAAGGGCATGGGCGTGAGCTGGGACGGCGATCGCGTGGTGGTGGACCGCATGACTCGCGAGGCGCGCGTGCGCGTGGTGGTCGCCCGCGGCCCGCGAGCGGAGCCCAAGCTCGGCACGGGGCTCGCGTTCTTCGACCACATGCTCGAGATGATCGCCTGGCACGGGAGCCTCAACCTCGAGGTCGAGTTCGAGCGCAAGACGTTCGCGCTGCGCCACGTCGTGTGCGAGGACATCGGCCTCGCGATGGGCATGGGCGTGGCCGCGCTGCTCCGGCGCGCGATGGCGGACGGTGTCGAGGGCGGCGGGACCGCGTGGCGCGTGATGGACGAGGCGTCAGCGTTCGCCGGCCTCTCGTTCGAGGGCCGCACGATGCACTTCATTGCCCGCGAGAGCGATGGCGCCAAGGCCGAGGGCGTCGAGGACATGAGCGGAGCCGAGATGGTCGCCTTCTACGAGGGCTTCGCCCAGGGCGCGCGCTGCACGCTCCACATCCGGGCGATCACCGGCAACGACCCGCACCACACGTGGGAGGCCGTGGCACGCGCGTTCGCCGTGGCGCTGCGCGGCTGCTTCGACCCGAACCCGTTCCGGGCCGGGTTGACCGCAGGGGTGAAGGGAACGCTCGACTGATGCCCGCCACCGGTTCCGGGCCGTCGCCACGTGCCGCCGTCGCGGCCATCGACCCCTACGTCCCCGGGGCCGTCCCGCCCGCAGTCGAGCGTGCGCTCAAGCTCGCGTCGAACGAGAACCCGTTCGGCCCGTCACCGCTGGCGGTCGAGGCGGCCCGGCTCGCACTCGCGGACGTCAACCGCTATCCGGAGGCAGGCGCGCCCACGCTGCGCGCGAAGCTATCGGCGCGGCTGAGGGTCGCGGCCGAGCAGATCCTCGTGGGCGCGGGCTCAGACGAGGCGCTGTACCTGCTCGCGTACACCTACCTCGAGCCGGGCCGGCAAGCGGTGATGGCGGAGCCCGCCTACGGGATCCATCGGATCTCCGCGCGAGCCGCCGGCGCCACGATCACGCAGGTGCCGTGCATCGACGGCGTGCACGACCTGCCGGCGATGGCCGAGGCTTCGCGGGCGGCCCGGGCGCCGGGCGTCCTGTACGTGGCGAACCCGCACAACCCGACGGGCACCGTGGTGGCGGGCGACGAGCTCGCGACGCTCCTGGACGGCGTCCCGGCCGACTGGCTGGTCGTCGTGGACGAGGCGTATTTCGACTTCGTTGAGGCAGACGCGAGGTTCAGCGCGCTCGGGCTGATCGGCCGCCACCCCGGGCTCGTCGTGACGCGCACGTTCTCCAAGGCGTACGGCCTCGCGGGGATGCGCGTGGGCTTCGCGATCGCCGCCGCGGGTGTGCTCGAGCCCGTCGGGCGGATACGGCCGCCGTTCAACGTGTCCGCGCCGTCGCTTGCAGCGGCCGCTGCGGCGCTCGACGACGAGGCGTACCTCGCCCGCACCGTGGCGGACACGCTCGCGTCGCGGGTGGCGCTGACTGCCGCGCTCGACCGGCTCGGGCTGCGCTCTCTGCCCTCGCAGGCGAACTTCGTCTTGGTCGAGGACCGCGGTGGGTGGCCCGCCGCGCTCGCCGCCGATGCAGTGTCCGTGCGCCCTGGCGCGAACCTGGGCGTGCCCGGCTGGGCGCGGATCAGCCTGCCGCGACCCGAGGATGTGGAGCGGGTCGTCGAGGTCATCTCCCGGGCGCTCTCGGTGGCACGGGCATGAGGGCGTGCGTGCTCCACGGCGTCCGCGACCTCCGGTTTGACGACGCTGTCCCCGATCCCGCACCCGCGTCCGGCGAGGTGCTCGTGCGCGTGGCGCGGGCGGGCCTCTGCGGCTCGGACCTCCACGTGTTCCGGACCGGCGACTTCATCTCGTCCTTCCCGGTCGTGCCCGGCCACGAGGTCGTCGGCACGGTTGTAGGTGAGGGCGCGGGCGTCCACGGGTACGTGGGCCGGCGCGTGGCGCTCGACTCGCGGGTGCCGTGCGGCTGGTGCCCGTGGTGCGCCGTAGCGCGATTCCAGCGCTGTGAGGCGATCGGCTTTCTTGGCGAGGTGCGGGGCGGCGGCTTCGGCGAGCTGGTCGCGGTGCCCGTCTCGCGCATCTACGCCATGCCCGACGAACTGCCGTTCGAGACGGCCGTCCTCGCCGAGCCCACGGCCGTGGTGCTCCACGCCTGGGCGCGCTCGTGCCGTGTGTCCGAGACGCGCAGGGGTGTGGTGCTCGACGCGGTGATCCTCGGTGCCGGGCCGGTCGGCGTGCTCGCCGCGCTGGCGGCGCCCGAGGATGCGGACATCGTCCTGGTGGAGCCGAACGCGGCCCGGGCCGGGACCGCGCGACGCCTGACCGGGCGCGAGGTGATCGACCTGGCCGCGCTCGATCAGCTTGCGGGCAGCTTTGACGCGGCGCTCGACTGCGCGGGTGCTCCGGGGTCGATCGGCCGGGCGGCTGGTCTCGTGCGACCCGGTGGCGTCGTGACGGCGGTCGCGCTCCACCACGCTCCCGACGAGCTCGACGTGAACGCGTTCGTTGGCCGTGAGGTGACGCTGACGGGAACGCACGTGTTCGACGACGAGATGCCCGCAGCGCTCGAGCTGCTGGCGCGACGCGGGTCGCTCTTCGCGCCGGTCGTGGATCGCGTGACCACGCTGGCCGAACTGCCGGCGCTGGTCGAGGCAGCCGCCGAGGGCCGGGCCGAGCACCTCAAGCTGGCGGTGGACCCGGCGGGATAATCAACAGCGAGTCATGGCCTATCGGGGGCGGGGCAGAACCCGCCGCCCGGCGCCTGACGTCCGAGGCGCCCAGGGTCTGGAGCGGCGCTGGACCCGAGATGCAGCCGCCAGCCGGGCCCCGCTCCCCGGTACCATCCTGCGCACACCACGTCCGCCGCCCGAGGGACCCCATCCGATGACCCCGTCCACCGCCCGTTTCGCCGGCAAGGCCGCGCTGATCACGGGCGGCACGTCGGGGATCGGCCTCGGCGCCGCCATCCGCCTGGCCGACGAGGGCGCCGCCGTCTTCGTCATCGGCCGTGACGCCAGCCGGCTCGACGCCGCCCTCGCCGCCCTTCGCGAGGCCGTCCCGGGCGCGAGGTTCGAGGGCGCCGCGGTTGAGGTGACCGACGCTGCAGCCGTGGACGAGGCCGCGTCGCGCGCCGCGGGGATGACCGGCCGCCTCGACGTGCTCGTCGCTGCCGCGGGCATCGACGGCGAGGCGAAGGACGTGCTCGAGCTCGACCCCACCCACTTCGCGCGCGTGCTCGACGTCAACGTGAAGGGCCTCTTCGTCGCCGGGCAGGCGGCCGCGCGCCGCATGGTCGCCGACGGTCAGGGCGGGAGCATCGTGCTCATCGCGAGCGTCAACGGCCTGGCTGCGGAGCCGGGCTTCGCCGACTACAACGCCAGCAAGGGCGGCGCGGTCCTGCTCGCCCGCTCGATGGGCCGCGATCTCGCGGGCCGCGGCGTTCGCGTCAACGCCGTCTGCCCGGGCTACGTCCGGACGCCCATGACCGAGGCGTACCTCGACGACCCGACAACCCTCGAGACCATCAACGCGGAGATCCCGATCGGGCGCGTCGCCCGGCCGGACGAGATTGCCGCGGTCATCGCCTTCCTCGCCTCGGACGAGGCGTCCTACGTCACCGGATCGGCCATCGTCGTCGATGGCGGGAGGACCGCATGAACGTGCTCACCCTGCGCCGCTGGCGCGACCTCGATGCCGCCGAGCAGTCCCGCATCATGGCGCGTGCGACGGCGGGCATCTTCGACCCCGGGCTCATGGCGTCGATCTCCGAGATCTACGCGGACGTCGCGGCGCGCGGCGACCAGGCCGTGGCCGACGCGACCGCCAAGTTCGACAAGGTGAGCATCGCGTCGGACGAGCTGCTCGTCAGCCAGTCCGCCATCGACGAGGCGCACGCCTCGATCGACCCGGCACTGCTCGACGCCATCCGCGTCGGCATCGCGCAGGTCCGTGCGTTCAACGAGGCGCAGCTGGCCGCGAGCCCGGACTGGCGCAAGGAGACCCGCCCCGGCGTCGTGGTGGGGGAGCGCCATCACCCGATCCCGTCGGTGGGGCTCTTCGTCCCGTGCGGCAAGGGCTCGTTCCCGAGCGTGCTCGTCATGATCGGGACGCCCGCCGTGGTCGCCGGCGTGCCGGACATCACGGTTGTGGTTCCGCCGCTCCCCGGGACGGACCGCGTGGACCCGGGTGTCCTGGCGACCGCCAAGGAGCTCGGGATCACCAAGATCGTCCGCTCCAACGGGCCGGCGGGTATCGCCGCGGTGGTGCTCGGGACGCAGACCATCGGCAAGGTCAGCAAGATCGTCGGGCCGGGATCGCCAGCCGTCACTGCCGCGCAGATCCTCGCCCAGCTCCACGGCGTGGGGACGAACATGCTGTGCGGCCCGTCGGAGAGCCTCGTGCTCGCGGACGACTCGATCGACGTGGTGCGCCTGACCGCCGACCTGCTCAACGAGGCGGAGCACGGCGCAGACTCCGCGGCGCTGCTGGTCACGGACTCGATGGCTGTCGTGGATGCGGTGGACGCTGAGCTCACCCGTCAGGTCGCGGCCCTCCCGGAGCCCCGCGCCTCATACGCCCGCTCCGCGCTCTCGAACCTCGGCGGCGCATTCCTGTTCGACACCATCGACGAGGCGACCGCGTTCGCCGGCGACTACGCGCCCGAGCACATGCAGATCGCGACGCGCGATCCCGAGGCGACGCTCGCCAAGCTCACCTACGCGGGCGAGGTGCTCCTGGGCCAGGACTCCCCCGTGTCCGCGGCGAACTTCACCATCGGCGTGCCGGCGACGCTGCCCACGGGCGGCTTCGCGCGGATCAACGGCGGCGTGACGTCGCGGACGTTCATGACGACGGCATCGATTGCGAAGCTCACCGAGGAAGGGCTGCGCTCGCTCGCGCCCGCCACCCTGGCCCTCGCCGACCACGAGGGCTTCCCGGCGCACGCCAACGCGCTCCGAATCCGGGGCATGGGATGAGCGCGGGCGCGGACCGCGGCGGCATCGACCAGCTCGACGGAGTGGGCGCACCGCCCCCCGGCGACCCGATCCGCCTCGCGGATTTCGAGGCGCTCGCCCTCGCGAAGCTCAGCCCCGCGAGCGGCGGGTACTACTCGGGCGCTGCGAACGACGAGGTGACGCTGCGCGACAACGTGGCCGCGTTCGACCGCTGGCGGTTCATGCCGCGGATCGGCGTGGAGATCCATGGTCGCGACGCCGCGGTCGAGGTGCTCGGCCGCCGCTGGCCCTCGCCGTTCATGGTCGCGCCGATGGCCCTGCACAAGATCGCCGACCCCGAGGGCGAGGTGGCGGTCGCGCGGGCCTGCGCGGCGCGAGGGCTCGTGTTCTGCCTCTCGACTGTGGGCTCAGCGACCATCGAGGAGGTGGCCGCGACCGGCGCCGCCTGCTGGTTCCAGCTGTACTTCCTCGAGGACCCGGGCAAGAACCGCGAGCTGCTCGCGCGTGCCGAGGCCGCCGGGCACGAGGCGATCGTGCTCACGATGGACGCGCCGATCCTCGGCCGCCGCGAGCGCGACGTCCGCTTCGGGTTCTCGCGACCGCCGGGCGTCGAGTACGCGAACGTCAACCGCGGCGGGCTCAAGCGCGGGGACACGTACGGCGACGACGAGTTCAAGCTCTCCAACACTTGGGACGACCTGACGTGGGTGGTCGCGAACACGCGCCTCCCGGTCATCGTGAAGGGCGTGCTCCACCCCGACGACGCTGTCCGCGCGCTAGACCTGGGCGCGGCTGCGGTCGACGTGTCGAACCACGGCGGACGCCAGCTGGACCGCTCGATCGCGGCGATCGATGCGTTGCCCGCGGTGGCCGAGGCCGTGGCCGGGCGCGCGCCGATCCTGTTCGACTCGGGGATCCGGCGCGGCACCGACGTGCTGACCGCGCTCGCGCTCGGCGCCAGCGGCGTCATGCTCGGGCGGCCGGTCCTGTGGTCGCTTGCGTGGGGCGGTGAGGCGGGCGTCGGCCGGGCGATGGACATGCTCACTGCCGAGGTCCACCTCGCGGTCGGGCTCGCAGGGCTTCGCTCTGTCGCCGAGGCGTCGCCGCGCATGCTGGTGCGCGTCCCGCGCTGATCCCCCATGGTGCCTCGGCGCCGGGTGGCATGTCCGCCAGGTGGTGTGTGCGGGGTGGTTCCCATCTGGCGGAACGATCGCCTCGGACCGTCGCATGTCCCGACGCAACGGGGGAGGTCCGCCCGGCCTCGCGGATCGGTCGGCGGCGCGTCAAGCCCGGGCCTCACGCTCGGGTTCGATGGCAAGTCGGTCGGATCGTTCCGCGACAGTGGAACCAGCCCGCACCTACTCGTCCAGCGTGGTGGTTGACCTCGGAGGACGAGGGCGGGGCTGACGCGCTGCCATCGGCGGTCGCGTTACCCTCTTGCGGTGACCACCTCGCCCCGACCCCGCCCGCGCGCCACCGTGCGCGACGCCTCCGCGCTCCTCGCCGCGCGCGGGCTGACGTGGACCGTCCGGCGGTTCGGGCGTGGCGCGACGTCCCTCCCCGGGCTGGTCGCCGGGCGGCTCGCCCCCGGGATCGACGCGCGTCTGGCCGCTGATCTCCAGGGCGCAGCGCTCGTGACCGGGACGAATGGCAAGACGTCCACGGCCAAGATGCTCGCGACCATCGTCGCGGAACTCGGTCATCCCGTGCTCGCCAACGCGTCGGGTGCGAACCTGCGCCAGTCGATCGGGTCGGTGTTCGTCAACGCGACCACGCTCCGGGGACGGTTCCGCCAACGCGGAACGATTGCGGTGCTCGAGGTCGACGAGGCGGCGCTCCCGCTCGTTCGCCCCGCGGTGCCCGGTGCCGTGCTCGTCATGACGAACCTGTTCCGCGATCAGCTCGACCGGTTCGGCGAGACGGACCACCTCGTGCGGCTCTGGACGACGATGCTCGGCGACGTGGGGGAGGGCAGCACGGTCGTCTTCTGCGCGGACGACCCGCGCGTCACGAGCCTCGCCGGGATCGCGGGGGCCAACGGCGCGCGCCTGGTGCCGTACGGGTTCGGCGACGCACCCGACCGGACCAGTGCCGCCGAGCTCACGCCCGAGCCTGTCGCCTGCCCGTCGTGCGGGGCGGAGCTGCGGCGTGCATGGACGAGCATCGGCCACTTGGGCGACTACGCCTGCGCCGCGTGCGGGTTCGCGCGGCCAACGCCTGCCGTGACCGTGGAGATCGTCGAGCGCGAGGGCCTCGTCGGGCAGCGGCTGCGCTTCACCTGGCCCGAGGGCGAGGGACAGACGAGCGGCGAGGTCACGCTCCGCCTTCCCGGCCTCGGCAACGCCTACAACGCCGCAGGGGCCGTGGCCGCGGCGATCGGCATGGGGCTCGATGCCCGAGCCGCCGTTCGCGCGCTCGCCGCTGCCGTGCCGCCGTTCGCTCGGTTCGAGCACTTCACGGTCGACGGCCGGACGGTGGTGCTGTCGCTGCTCAAGAACCCCGCGACCATGGCCGAGCTGACCTCGGTCGCCCAGGGTGCGCCCGTGGACCGGATGGTCGTCGCGCTCAACGACGCGTTCGCCGACGGCCGCGACGTCTCGTGGTACTGGGACTGCTCGCCCGCGGACCTCGTCGCCGGACGCCCGTACCGGCTGACCGGGCGCCGCGCCGCCGACTTCGCGGTCCGGCTCAAGTACGCCGTCTGCGAGGACCCGGCCGTCGCGCCGCCGAACTACCTGGGCCTCGTGGACGACCCGACCGAGGCCGTTGATCGCACGATCGACGAGGCGCCCGCGGGCGGGACCGTTCTGATCGTCGCGACGTACACCGCGCTGCTGGGCATCCGGGCGGCGTTCGCCGAGCGGGGCGTGGTCCCGCCGATGCCGCGATGAGCGCCATGCCCGACCGGCTCGTCATCGCCCATCTCTTCCCCGACGCGCTCAACCTGTACGGCGACCGCGGGAACATCGTCACACTCGTGCGGCGCGCGACCTGGCGCGGGATCGAGGCCGAGGTGCGGGGGATCGGCGCAGACGGTGCGGCCCAGCTCGACGGCGCGGACGTGATCTTCATCGGCGGGGGCGCGGACCAGCACCAGCGCGTGGTGGCCGACGCGCTCGTCGCGCTTGCCGACCCGCTGCGACGGGCGATGGGCGAGGGCGCCGCGCTGCTCGCGGTGTGTGCGGGGTACCAGAACCTCGGCCATGCGTTCCGCAGCCCGCTCGTGGGGGAGATCCCCGGGCCCGGGCTGCTCGACGTGGAGACGGAGATGCCCGCGGGGGCGGAGCGCTTCGTGGGCGGGATCGCGATCGAGGTGGACGAAGGCTCGCCGATCGCTGCGGCGGATGCGCTCGGTCGCCGGCGGATCGTGGGCTTTGAGAACCACTCCGGTCGCACGACGCTCGGCCCCACGATGCGCCCGCTCGGCCGCGTGCTGATCGGCCGGGGCAACGACGGGGCGACGGGCTTCGAAGGCGCGGTGGCGCTCCCCGGCGACGGTGAGCTGCGGGGCCTGCGCATCGGGACGTACCTCCACGGGCCGCTCCTGCCGCGGAACCCGCACCTCGCGGACTTCGTGCTCGCGAGCGGTCTCGGGCGCGGGGCGCCGATCGCCCTGCCGCCGCTCCCCGATGAGGCGGAGTGGGACGCGCACGGCCGCTTCGCCGACCACTGGACCGCCGTCCGCCCGGGCGTCTACCGGCGCTCGCGGATCGGCCGACTGCGCGACCGCGCGGGGAACCTGATCGGGTTCTAGTCGCGTCACCAAGGGGAAGGGTCATCGTTCCACGGGCGTGCTGCTCTCCGCGGCCACAGGCTCATGGGGCACGTCCGGGTCCAACGGCGGCAACGCTACGCTGGTCGCGGACGGCGAGACGCTCGCCGGCGACGTCACCGCTGACTCCGTCTCGACCGCGACGATCAAGCTGACGAACAGCTCGTCGCTCTCCGGCACGCTCACCAACCCGTCCATCTCGCTCGACTCGACGTCCTCGTGGAGCGTCACCGGCGACTCGTCCGTGGTCGCCCTGGGCGGCGCCGTCATCAGCGGCTCGTCGATCACGAACATCACCGGTAACGGCCACACCGTCACGTACGAAGCGACCAACAGCGCGAGCGCCGCGCTCAAGGGCGGCACCTACACCCTGGCCGACGGCGGGACGCTCAAGCCCTCGTCCTGAGCCGTCGCCTCATTCCGCCTTCGCCGGGCCGACGCCGTCCACCCCGCCGGCCCGACCCTCCGGTCGCAATGGCCGGCACCTCCCGGCCGCGGTCCTTCCCCCAGGACCGCGGCTGGTCCATGTCCGCTCCCGGTCAGCGGGCCTCGCCCGGGCCCGTGCCGCGCTCACCTCTCGGCCGCGCTCAGCCGCCGGCGGCCATCTCGCCGGCGGCCATCTCGCTGGGAGTGAGGGTGCGAGTTGGTTCCGATCTCGCGGAACCATCGACATCGCCTGCCACTGAGTTCGCGCTCAGCGACGCTGCGACTCGGGCGGTGCGGGGCGCCATGCGGCTGCGCCGGCCGGCGGGCGAACGGCGGCTCAGGTAGTTCCCGCTTCGATGGTTCCGCCAGGCTGGAACCAACTCGCACGCACCACCTGGCGGAGCAGGTCACCGGGGCCCGTGCCCGCGACCGCTGCGTGGGCAGCCGGGACCACGGGCGGCTTGGAACCACCCCGCTTCGATGGTTCCGCCAGGCTGGAACCAACTCGCACGCACCACCTGGCGGAGCAGGTCACCGGGGCCCGTGCCCACGATGACCCGTCGCCGTTCCGGGACGGCATGGGCGGCGTGCCGCGCCAGGGGATGTACCTCGTTCGGATGGTCGCGGCGGACAATGCTGATTGCCAGAAGTGCCGCGGCTGGCCAGGGGTGGGCCGGCTGGACGCACAGCCGCGGGCCGCAAGTCCGTCCCCGCCACTGAACGCCGGGTCGCCCGTGTACTCCGCCGCCGAGCTCGAGTCGTGGCGCGCCTCGCGCCGTAGTGGCGCGCCTCGCGCCGTAGCGGCGGGGAGCGGCGGTACCATCGCGGTCCGCGGCCCATCGCCCTGCCTCGACCGCCGCCAGCCGGAGACCGCCCGTGCCCACGCTCGCCGACTACCCGCGCAGCCCGCTCCTCTTCGGCCCCTCGCCCATCCAGCGGCTCGACCGGCTCAGCGCGCACCTCGGCGGGGCCACCGTCTGGGCCAAGCGCGAGGACTGCAACTCGGGTCTTGCGTTCGGCGGCAACAAGGTGCGCAAGCTCGAGTACCTCCTGGCCGAGGCGCAGGCGCAGGGCGCCGACACGCTCGTCTCGATCGGCGGGGTCCAGTCGAACCACACCCGGCAGGTAGCAGCGGTCGCGGCCCACGCGGGGATGAAGTGCGTGCTCGTCCAGGAGCACTGGGTCGAGTGGAACGACGTCACGTACGACCGCGTCGGCAACATCCTGATGAGCCGCCTCATGGGCGCCGATGTGCGGCTCAACCCGGCGGGGTTCTCGATCGGCATCCGGGACTCCTGGAAGGAGGCGCTCGCGTCCGTCGAGGAAGCGGGTGGCAAGCCGTATGCGATCCCGGCCGGTGCGTCGGACCATCCGCTGGGCGGGCACGGGTTTGCCGGGTGGGCGTTCGAGGTGGCCGAGCAGGAGCGGGACCTCGGCGTGTTCTTCGACACGATCGTCGTCTGCTCTGTGACCGGTTCGACGCAGGCGGGGATGATCGCGGGGTTCGCCGTGCTCGAGGATGCGGGCGGGCGGAAGCGGCGGGTCATCGGCATCGACGGGTCCGCGACCGTGCCCGAGACGCACGCGCAGGTCCGGCGGATCGCTCAGCGGACGGCTGGGATGATCGGCCTCGACCGCGACCTCCGCGACGACGAGGTGATCCTTGACGACCGCTTCCACGAGGGCGTCTACGGCGTTCCCGGTCCCGGCACGCTCGAGGCGATGCGCCTGGTCGCCCGGCTCGAGGGGATGATCACGGACCCGGTGTACGAGGGGAAGTCGATGGCGGGGATGATTGACCTGATCGCGCGGCGTGAGATCCCGGCGGGTTCCAACGTGCTGTACGCGCACCTCGGCGGTCAGCCGGCGATCAACGGGTACGCCTCGCTGTTCGCGAACGGCTGACGCTCGAGCCGGCGCGCCCCTGCCCGCGCGACGCTTCCCCCAGCGACCCTCCGGTGCGCTCCGCGCACGATCTCGTCGCGCATCGTTGGGTCGCTGGCGGCAACGGGCAAGACGAAGGCGAAACCTAGACCGCGCAGGTCGCCCCGGACGCACGGAGCCGAAGCCGCCACACGGCGGTCGCCGCGAGCAGCAGCAGGGACGCCGCGCCGAGCACCGGCTGGATCGGCGCCCAGATCGACAGCGCGCCCGATGTGCCCAACAGCAGCAGCGCGAGCTTGTTGCACAGCGGGCAGCCGATCGCGAGGAACGTCCCGAACGAGGCCACGCCGCCGAGCCAGGTCGCGCGCTCGTCGTCAGCCGGCGCGACGGCCACGGCGCCAGACCGCCCGGTCCGCCCCGCACCGTCGCCCCCGAGGATCATGAGCGGCGTGGTCGCGGCCGCCCAGGGTGACGAGTACGTCGCCCCGATGATCCCCATCAGCGGCGCCGAGACGATCCATACCACCACGGCGAACGACGCGGGCGGGATCTCTCGCCCGAACACCGGGTTCGGGATGATCGCCGCCACCACGCCATACGCGAGTGCGGAGAGCACCGCCCAGAGCAGGACGTGGACGCGGAACTTGGCGTCGACCCAGGCGGGGCAGCTCACGCTACGTGCGGTTCTTCTGGACGAGGCTGCGGCCACTCGCGGTCCAGGCATTCATCCCGCCGTCGAGGTTCTCGATGTTCGTGTAGCCGAGGCCGAGCAGCGTCTGAACGGCCATCCCGCTCTCGACCCCGGACCGGCAGTACACGACGATCTTGGCCGTCTTGTCGGTCGGCAGCTCGGACGCCCGTGCGGCGATGTCCGTGTACGGAATGTAGAGGTCGGTGCCGTCGATCTCGCCGATGTACGGCGTCTTCACGTTGAGCAGCGTGAAGGCATGCGTCTTGAGCTCGGACGCGAGCCGGTCGGCCGAGATGTTGGTGTAGGGCCCGGCGCTCGACTGCACCACGGTGCCCGTGCTCGCCGAGCTCGACCCGCCGCGGGTCGCGAGGAAGATCCCGCCGATCGCGACGACCGCGACGACGATCGCGGCGATGACGATGCCGATCGTTCGGTTCTGGCTCGAGGCCTTCGACCCGCCGGCCTTCGACTTGACGGCGGGCTTGCCGGACGCGGGCGCCCCCGCGCGGTCGTACCCCTTGCGCTGCTTCTGGTTCGACATTGCTCAGCCCTCGCCCGTCGTGGTGATCTCGTTGCCGGGCCCCTCGACGAGGACGTCGTCGGCGGTCTCGGCGCCTGTCTCGGCATCGATCAGCCGGTACCCGTAGCGGATCTCGGTGATCCCGCTCGAGAGCGTCGAGCCCACCGAGCAGTACTTGGTCGCCGAGAGCTCGATCGCCCTCGCCACTGCCGCGGGATCCACGCCAACGCCCGTCACCACATACGTCACGTCGATCTGCGTGAACGCGTTCGGATGGGCGTCCATCTGCTGGCCCGCCGTCTCGACACGGAAGCCGCGCACGTCCTGGCGCTTCTTGCGCAGGATCGAGATCACATCCATCGCCGTGCAGCCGGCAAGCGCGAGCGGGACGAGCTCCGCCGGGCGGGCGCCGGTGTCGTTGTTGCCGTCATCGAGCACGATCTCGTGGCCACTGCCCACGGTGCCGAGGAAGCGGAGCCCGTCCCCGTCGAGGGTGACCGATGCGGTCTTGGTGGACATCTGGTGATCTCCGTGGGGCCGGCGTCGTGCCGGTGGTGGGTGTGTGGGCGAGAGGAGGTCGCGGGTCAGCCGGCGGGGACGACGGGTCGGCCGGCCGAGGAGGCGAGCGGTGAGGCGGGAAGGGGCGAGGCGGGGAGGGGCGAGGCGGCCGAACCGCTCCTAGCGAGCCGACGTTCCACGATCCCGCCCACGATGTCGCAGGCGTTGAGGATGGCGGGCTCGGCGAGGCGGTAGCGGACTGCGGCGCCCTCGCGCCGCCCGTCCACGAGCCCGGCGGATCGCAGCACGGCGAGGTGCTGGCTGGCGTTGGGCAGCGACGTGCCGATGACCGAGGCCAGCTCGCCCACGGTGCGGTCGCCGTCGCGCAGGGCGGCGAGCAGCATCAGGCGCTTGGGGTCGGTGAGGACCTTGCAGATCTCCGCGTGGAGGCGGAAGCGCTCGAGCGGATCGGGGTCAGCGGCCATGGCGTGACGCTACACCCTGTTTGCGCGATTGCGCAAGTGGCAGAATGGGCGCTGCATCGCCCCCGCCGTGCATCGTGCCGCCCGCGTTTGCCCGTTCAGCGGGCACTCCAGCGCACGTGCCCGCTCACAGGGCAATCCGGAGCACGAGACGGGCAAAATGGGTCGATCCCCGGGCCTCTCATGCGCTCGGTTGCCCGCTCACCGGGCATATGCGCTGCAGTGCCCGCCCAACGGGCAGCGGGGCCCGACTGATGCACGAGGTCCGCGCGGGGATGCCCGATCGAGCGCGGGCCAGCCCGCCTTCGTCCTGCTCCGATCGAGCGCGGACCATCGCGCGGAGCCCCCGCCCCGAGCCCGGGTCAGCGCCTCGACGCCGCCAGCGATGCGTCGATCGCCGCGAGCCCGCCCCGCAGCTCCTCGATCGTCGGCCACCCATAGCCCAGGCGGAAGTGCTCGCGCGCCTGCTCGAACCAGTGGCCCGGCCCCACGATCGTTCCGTGCTCCTCGAACAGCACTCGGTAGAACGCGTCGGTGTCCACGCCCGCCCCGGGCCGGATCCGCGGGAACCCGACCACGCCCCCGCGCGGCGGCACCCACTCGAGCGTCGAGTGGTCGCGCAGCCAGTCGGACGTGATCCCGAACGCCTCGTCGATCCGCGCCCGGATCCCC
>Ga0315271_10000017_pt1 | contig 68645 bp, 69 predicted proteins | sample C3_top_MG_FD_204664 | JGI IMG/M metagenome (GOLD analysis project Ga0315271, IMG submission 204664) | Sediment microbial communities from Yellowstone Lake, YNP, Wyoming, USA - C3_top | ecosystem: Environmental > Aquatic > Freshwater > Lake > Sediment | place: USA: Wyoming | collected 2017-08-01
ACGTGGAGCCAGGTCGCCCCCGCGTCCGCGAATGCGCGAGCCACGCCGACCGGGTCGGCGTCGTAGACGGTTTCGCGCGTGAAGTCCCCCTGGACGAGCCGCACGACGCGACCGCCCTCGAGGTCGATCGCGGGCAGGATCTCGAACCCGGCCAAGGCCTCACCCCGTACTGGCGTATTAGTACGCTACTACGCTATCATGCTAGCAGACCGGCAAGGTTCGCCCTTGCCCCCTGCCCTACCGGGAGGATCGCACCCGTGGCAAGCGAATGGCGGACCCCCGACCTCGATGCCCTGCTCGACGTCGTCTTGGCGCTCGACGACCGCGATGAGGCGCTGCGGTTCCTACGTGACCTGTGCACCGTCGGCGAGCTCCATGACCTGGCCCAGCGCTGGACCGTCGTCCGGATGCTCGACGCGGGGCTCCACTACGCAGAGATCAGCCGTCGCTCGGGCGCGAGTACCGCCACCATCACCCGCATCGCCTCCTGGCTCCACCACGGCGAGGGCGGCTACCGCGCCCAGCTCGAGCGCCTGAAGGCCGAGACCGGCACGGCGTACCCGCTGGCGGCCGAGGGATGAGGGACCGTCTCCGGCTCGCCGTCCCCAACAAGGGGCGCCTCGTCGAGCCCACGCTCGCGCTGCTGCACGCCTCGGGCCTCGTCTTCGAGGAGCACGACCGCAGCCTCGTCGCCCGCGTCCAGAACCAGCCGCTCGACATCCTGTTCGTCCGCACGGGCGACGTGGTCGAGTTCGTCGCGGACGGCGTGGCCGATGCCGGGATCACCGGCGCGGACATCCTCGCCGAGGTCGGCCGCGAGCTCCCGGTGATCGCCCGCCTGGGCTACGGTCGGTGTCGCCTCGCCGCCGCCGTGCCGTCGGACTCGCCGGCCCGCGCCATCGAGGACCTCGCCGGCCAACGCGTCGCCACGTCGCACCCGCACATCACCAAGACGTTCTTCGCGGAGCGCGGCATCCCGGTCGAGGTCGTCCCGCTCTCGGGCGCCGTCGAAGTCGCCCCTCGCCTCGGTCTCGCGGACGCCATCGTCGACCTCGTCTCGACCGGCTCCACGCTCCAGATGAACGGCCTCCGCGCGATCGGCGACGTGCTCGCGAGCGAGGCGGTCCTGGTCGCCGGGCCGACCGCCCAGGAGCAGCGGCCGGCCGAGCTCGAGAGCATCGTGGCGATGCTCGGCTCGGTCATCGCAGCGCGCGGCCGCAAGTACCTGATGATGAACGCGCCGGCCACGCACCTCGCCGAGCTCGAGGACCTGCTGCCGGGTCTCGAGTCGCCCTCGGTGATCCCGCTCGCGCACGCGGGCATGATCGCCATCCACTCGGTCGTCGGCGCCGACGAGGTCTGGGGCCTGCTCCCAAGGCTCAAGGCCGCCGGCGCGTCGGGCATCCTCGTCCTCCCCATCGAGAAGATCCTGCCGTGAGCCCGTCGCCGTTCGCCGTCACGGATCCCGCCAACCCGGCCTCGTACGCCTGGGAGGCCACCGACGAGGGTGTCGCCGCCCGATTCGGCGTCCCGCTCGAACAGGTGGTCCGGTTCGACCTCAACACCTCGCCCGCCCCGCCTGCCCTCCTGGCCGAGATGCTCGCAGCGGGCACCTTCGAGACGAGCCTTTCCGAGTACCCGCCCGGCGACTATCGGCTGCTCACCGAGGCCGCTGCGGATCGCTACGGCGTGGACGTCAGCGAGGTTGTGCCGGGCTGCGGCGCGGACGAGGTCCTCGACATGTGCGTCAAGGCCTTCCTGCCTGCGGGCGGACGCTCGGTGATCCCCACGCCCACGTACGCCATGTACCGCGTCCACACCGAGCAGCGTGCCGGCATCGTTGTCCCCGTCCCTCGTCTCGGCCCCGAGCTTGGTTTCGCCCTCGACCTGCCGGCGGTCCGCGAGGCCGCCCGCGACGCCGCGATCGTCTGGCTCTGCAACCCCAACAACCCGACCGGTGCCGAGGAGCCGGAGGGCTCGATCGAGGCGCTCCTCGCGGGCATCTGCGCGGACGCCGAGGCCGAGGGCCGCCGACCACCCGCCGTTGTCGTGGACGAGGCCTACGCCGAGTTCACCGGCCGCTCGGTGATCCCGTTGCGCACGCGCTACCCGAACCTGGTCGTCGTGCGGACCGCGTCCAAGGCGTACGCGCTCGCGGGCCTGCGTGTCGGGTTCGCGATCGCCGCGCCCGCCACGCTCGAGCGGATCGCGCTCTTCCGCCCGCCCGGCTCCATCGGGACCATCTCCGAGACGGTCGTGACCCGGGCCCTGCGTGAGCCCGCCGCGATGGAGGCGAACGTCGCCCGGGTGCTTGCCGAGCGACCCCGTCTGGTCGAGGCGTTCACGGCGGCAGGCTGGACGCCGTACCCCTCGGTCGCGTGCTTTGTGCTCGTGGACCTCGGCACGACCGCCCGCTCCTCCTTCCTCGCGGACGCGCTGATGCGTCGCGGGATCGTGCCGCGGACGTTTCCCGCGGGCCACCCGGCTGCCCGCTGCATCCGAGTCACGGTCCGCGCCCCCCACGAGAACGACCGGCTCATCGCCGCGGTCAACGAGATCGCTCAGGAGGTGCCCGCATGACCACGCCCCTGGGCACGGTGGACGTCGCCCGCCAGGACGGTCGGGCCGTCACGGTTCGCCGCGAGACCCGCGAGACGAAGATCGCGGTCACGCTGCGGATCGCCGGAACGGGCACCGCCGACATCTCGACCGGCATCGGCTTCTACGACCACCTGCTCACCTCGTTCGCGCACCACGGGCTGTTCGACCTTGCGATCGATGCCCAGGGCGACATCGAGGTGGACGAGCACCACACGGTCGAGGATGTGGCGCTCGTCCTGGGTGCGGCCTTCGCCGAGGCGCTCGGCGACAAGGCGGGCATCAACCGCTTCGGCGACGCGGCGGTGCCGATGGACGAGTCGCTCGCGACGGCCGTCGTGGACCTCAGCGGTCGCCCGTACGCGGTCATCGACCTGCCGTTCCGCGGCGAGCGCGTCGGCCAGCTGCCGACCCAGCTGATCGAGCACGCGCTCGAGTCGTTCACACGCACCTCGGGCGCGACGCTCAACCTGCGCGGCTCCGGTCGCAACGACCATCACCTCGCCGAGGCTGCCTTCAAGGCGCTCGCCCGCGCCCTGCGCATCGCCTGTGAGTCGGATCCGCGGCGCACGGGCGTCGCGTCCACCAAGGGCACGCTCGGCTGATGGCCGCGTTCGGGCGCGCGCGGATCCCGGTCACGGTCGTGGACTACGGCGCCGGTAACCTCGTCTCGATCGAGCAGGCGCTCGTCGCTGCAGGTGCTGACGTCCGCCGCGCCGCCCACGCTGCCGAGATCGGCGACCCGGCCCTGCTGGTCGTGCCGGGCGTCGGCGCGTCCGCACCCGCCATGGAACGGCTCCACGCCGGCGGGTTCGTCCCCGCGATCCTCGACTGGGTCGCGGCGGACCAGCCGTTCCTGGGCATCTGCCTCGGGCTCCAGCTGCTCTTCGAGCGGAGCGACGAGGACGGCGCGCAGACCCTCGGGATCCTGCGCGGCCACACCGTTCGCCTCGAGTCCGCGCCCACCCTCCCGCACATCGGCTGGAATCAGGTCGAGCGGCGCCACGAGCACCCCGCGTTCGACGGCATCGCGCCGGGCGCGGACTTCTACTTCGTGCACTCGTACGCGGGCGCGCCCGTGGATCGTGACGTCATCCTCGCCGAGACCGAGCACGGCGCCCGGTTCACCGCGGCCGTCGCGCGGGGCAACCTGCTCGGCGTCCAGTTCCACCCCGAGCGCTCGGGCGACGACGGCCTGCGCCTCGTGGCGAATGTGGTCGGCGCCGCGGGGGCCGCGTAGGTGCTGCGGCGTCGCGTGATCCCCTGCCTCGATGTGGCGAACGGGCGCGTCGTCAAGGGCATGCGCTTCGTGGACCTGATGGACGAGGGCGATCCGCCCGAGCTGGCCGAACGCTACGCACGGGAGGGCGCGGACGAACTGGTGTACCTCGACATCTCGGCTGCCCCGGAGGGTCGCGGAACCCTGCTCGACATCGTGGAGCGAACCGCGCGCCGGGCGTTCATCCCGCTCACCGTGGGCGGTGGCGTGCGCAGCGTGGACGACATGCGCGACGTGCTCCGCGCCGGGGCCGACAAGGTGGGCCTCAACACCCGCGCCGTCGAGGATCCCGAGCTCGTGCGCCGGTGCGCGGCACGGTTCGGCAGCCAGGCGGTGGTCGTGGCGATCGACGCGCGGCGCGTGCCGCCGACCGATGCCATGCCCTCGGGCTTCGAGGTGGTCGTCAAGGGCGGCCGCGAGCCCGTGGGCCTCGACGCGCTCGTATGGGCACAGCGTGTGGTCGAGCTGGGGGCGGGCGAGCTGCTGGTGACGAGCATCGACCGCGACGGGACGAAGTCGGGCTTCGACACCGAGCAGCTGCGCGCGATCGCGGACCTGGTCCAGGTTCCGGTCATCGCGTCGGGCGGGGCGGCGGGTCCGGACGACTTCATCGCGGCCGTACGCGACGGCGGCGCTGATGCCGTGCTGGCGGCGAGCATCTTCCACCGGCGCGAGTGGTCGATCGCGGCGGTCAAGGCGGCGATGGCGGCGGCGGGCCTGCCCGTCCGGCTGGTGCCGGAGGCGAGCGCGAGGGCAGCGATGACGACGGAGGGCGCATGAGCAGCGAGGCGGAGGCGACGGTCACGACGGGCGCGGCGGGGTCGATTGGGCCGGCGGGACCGGTGGACTTGGCGGCTGGCCTCACGCCCGATGCCGTGGCATGGGGCGAGGGTGGCCTCGTGGTGGGCGTCGTCCAGGACGTGGCCGATGGGCGCGTCCTCATGGTCGGCTGGCTCGACGCCGAGGCGCTGTCCGCGACGCTCGCGACGGGCGAGGTCCACTTCCACTCGCGCTCCCGGGCTCGCCTCTGGCGCAAGGGCGAGTCGAGCGGCAACGTCCTGCGCCTGCGCAACCTGGCGATCGACTGCGACGGCGATGCGCTCCTCCTCGGCGTGGACCCCGTCGGCCCGACGTGCCACCGCGGCGTCCGCTCCTGCTTCGACCACGACGATTCGCCGGCGACGGGCAACTCGCAGGGGCTGGCTTGGCTGGAGTCCCTCTGGGCCACGATCGCCTCGCGGGCGGCCCAGCGCCCAGCCGGCTCGTACACGACGAACCTGATCGACGGCGGCGTGGATCTCGCGGGTCGCAAGGTGGCCGAGGAGGCGACCGAGGTGCTGCTCGCCGCCAAGAACGACGAGGCGGCCGAGCGCGCTGGAGCCGACCGCACCGAGACGGGCCAGCTGCTCGCGGGCGAGACCGCGGACCTCGTCTACCATGCCCTCGTGCTGCTGGCGGAACGGGGTCTCGCCCCCGCCGACGTCATTGCGGTCCTCCGCGACCGCCATGGCCGACCCGGCGGCCGCTGACGGGAGGGATGCCATGTCCGCCACCAACGCCTTCGCACCGCACGACCGCGCGAAGCAGGTCTTCGCCATCACCCTGTTCGTGGACGACCTCGCCGCGTCCGAGCGCTTCTACCACGCGGTCTTCGGGATGCCGCTGGTCCACAGGGATGCCGAGTCGATCGCCTACCGGTTTCCGAACCTCATCGTCAACCTGCTGCTCTCGAGCGCCGCGGCAGAGCTCATCGAGCCGGCGCCGGTCGGCGTGGCCGGCGCGCCCGCCCGCTCGCTGCTCACCCTCCAGGTGGACGACGTCGACGCGTTCGCGGCGCACGTGGCGGCAGTCGGCGTGCCGATCCTCAACGGGCCCGTGGACAGGCCGTGGGGCCCGCGCACCGTGGCGATCGCGGATCCCAGCGGCCACTGCTGGGAGCTGTCGGACTGACGTTCCCCGCCGGACCGACCGGCAGCTGCGCTGCCCTCCTGGACCGGATCGCGCTACGGGCGCAGCGTCCCGGACCAGACCTGCCAGGCGAGCAGCGTCTTCGCGATCAGGCTCAGGAGCATGTACGTCTTCTCGCCCGTGAGGTAGTCGCGCCAGCGGCCGACCTGGCGGTACTGAAGCACCATCGTGATCGCGAAGATGTTGAACGAGACGAACAGCGTGCCGATGATCACGTAGACGAAGGCCGGGATCTGAGCGCCGGCGGGCAGGCCCTCCTGGGCGGAGAACGCCAGGACGATCGAGAAGATCGCGATCCACGGCGCCAGCCCAGCGATGCAGCCGAAGATGAAGTGCTTCCAGTCGACCCGCTCGCCCTTGGCGAGGCGACCCTCGTTCGCCGATTCCATGCTCCAGCCGAACAGGTTCATCGCCGCGTTGCACCCGGCGATGGCGATCAGGGCGGTGAACTGGGTGATGTACGAGATGTAGGCGATCGCAACGATCATCACCGTGGACGAGAACGCGTACTCGACCCAGCGCAGCGGGTTCATCCCGCGGGCCAGCCAGGCCTCGTAGCGGCCGCGCATGGTCCAGCCGGCGGCCACGTGGGCGATGGAGCTCATCAGGAAGAAGGTCGCGATCACGTAGGCCAGCGGGACCGACATCAGGACGACCTGCGTGGGCTCGACGCCGGTGAACTTGCCGTTGACGATGATGGGCTTGATCGTCGGCACGACCGGCTCGAAGACCGCGGTGGTCCGAGAGATCGCCACCATCAGGACGAACTGCGCGAAGTGCGCGACGGCGAGGAAGCGGTTCCAGCGGGCCAGTGACGCGGCGCGGCTGGCGGGGATGGCAGGCGAGGCGGCGGTGGGCATCGAGGACCTCAGGTGTCGGGCGGACGAGCCCCGGCGTTGACGACGACGTCCACCCTCTCTTCGGGCCGCAGGGCCAAGCGGATGGAGGGGCCCTCAAGCGCGGCCGCACGACCGACCGGCCCAGCGGTCGCGGCCGAGCGCGGAGCCGAAGACCTCAGTCCACGTCGAACACCAGGCGGACCAGGATGCGCGGGAGCCCCGCCGAATGCCCGCCCGTCTCGGCCATGCGCCGGAAGCCCGCGGCGTCGAACATCGAGGCGAGGCCGACGAAGGCGAACCCGCTGTCCACGCGCCGTCCTGCAGGATCCACGGGGTACGCCTCCACGCCCGGTGCGCCGGCCTCGCGCGCCGCAGCCACCACGCCGGCGAGCAGCGCCGAGGCGACGCCCTGCCGACGAAACCCGGGGCGGATCCTGAAGCAGCCGATCACCCAGACCGCCAGCTCGTCGATCGCGGGCAGCGTGCGCGAGTCGCGGAGTCGCGGCACGTCCTGACGCATGCCCACGCCGCACCAGCCGGCCACAACACCGTCGAGATAGGCGAGGTAGCCGGGCGGGATGGATGCCGAGGCCAGCTGCCAGCGCAGGGTGTCGGGCCGCGCCTCGTCCACCGGGCGCCCGAATCGACGCGCCGTCCCCCGCCAGGCCTGGCACCAGCAGCCGCGGTCGCCATCCTCGCCGAGCAGCGTGGCGACGTCCTCCCAGAGCTCGACTGCGGCCGGGACGACGACGATCTCGCCCATCACTGCGGCCGTCAGCCGCCGGCGATCCGCACGACCGAGCGGTTCCGCTTCCCGACCCGGACCTCGAGCCACTCGCCAGCGACGGGCGCCGGCACGGCCGCAGCGGGATCCGTGATTCGCTCGCCGTTGACGGTGATCGCGCCGCCTGTGATCAGCCGCCTGGCCTCGCCACGGGATGGCGCGAGACCGGTCTCCGCGAGCAGGACCACGACGCCGCCGGCCAGGGCCTCGGCGGAGGCTGACGGGCCGTCCGTGGCCGCGTGGATCCGGGCGAGGAGCACGGGGTCGGTCACCGGTTCGCGCTGGAACAGCGCGGCTGACACCGCGACGGCGGCCTGCGCCTCGGCCTCGCCGTGGACGCGCGCGGTGATGTCAAACGCGAGCTCGCGCTGGGCAAGGCGGGCGTCAGGCCGCTCGGCGATCGCCGCCTCGAGCCCCGTGATCCGCTCGTGGTCCCAGAGCGTGAACCAGCGCAGGTACGTGGGCACGTCGCGGTCGTCGAGGTTGAGCCAGTACTGGTAGAACGCGTACGGCGTCGTGCGGCGCGGGTCGAGCCAGACGGAGTCGCCGGTCTCGCTCTTGCCGAACTTGGTCCCCGACGGCGCGAGCAGCAGCTTGTAGCTGATCCCGTGCGCCGGGCTCTCCTCCCCGTCGGCGCCCGAGGTCCGGCGGATCAGCTCGAGGCCCGCCGTGATGTTGCCCCACTGGTCGGCGCCGCCCATCTGCATCTCCACCCCGTGCTCGCGGTACAGCGTGGCGAAGTCGAACGCCTGGAGGGTCATGTAGCTGAACTCGGTGAACGAGAGCCCGCGGTCGAGACGCTGCTGCACCGAGTCCTTCGCGAGCATGTATGGGATCGTGAAGTGCTTGCCGACGTCGCGCAGGTAGTCGATGAGCGAGACCTTGCCGAGCCAGTCGTAGTTATTGGCCATCAAGGCCTGCGCAGGACCGGGCGAGAAGTCGAGGAACCGCTCGAGCTGGGCGTGGATCGCGGCGACATTGCGCGCGAGCGTCGCCTCGTCGAGCAGGTTGCGCTCGGCCGAGCGGCCCGAGGGATCGCCGATCATCCCCGTCCCGCCGCCGACCAGCGCCACCGGCTTGCCACCGCGCAGCTGCAGCCGGATGAGCCCGAAGATCGGGATGAGATGCCCCGCATGGAGCGAATCGGCGGTCGGGTCGAAGCCGATGTACGCCGAGATCGGCCGCCCCGTCGCGAGGCGAGCGGCGACGCCCGGGGTCGCGGCGTGCAGGATCCCGCGCCATTCGAGCTCGTCGAGCAGGCCGGGCAGACCGGGGGCGGGTTCGGTGAAGGCGGTCACTGGTGCGTCACATCCTCGCGACCGGAACCGTCAGGGGTCCGGCCCGACCCAAGGTTCGGGTCTCAATCCCCTGCATGGTATCGTCCACCCGTCATGCGAAACAGCCTAGCCCGACGGCAGCGGCATCGCCGCCAGGGCCAGCGTCGCCCGCGCGGCAACGCCCTTCTCCAGGGAACGCTCGTCGCCATCCCCATCGTCGTCTTCAGCTTCTTCATGCTTGTCGGCGTCGGTGCGGCCCTCGGCGCGGTGGGCGCCTACCAGTTCATGGCGCAGGGCCTCCCCGATCCCGCCTCGGCGCTCGACGCGATCACCTTCAGCTCGCAGACCGTGGTCTACGACCGCACCGGGAATATCGAGCTCGCGAAGCTCGGGTCGGACCGCCGCAGCGTCGTGGCGTTCAAGGACATCCCGACGGCCCTGATCGATGCGACCACCTCGGTTGAGAACAAGACGTTCTGGGAGGACCCGGGGTTCGACATCTTCGGGTTCGTCTCGGCCACGATCGACACGATCAACGGCAATGACCGCGGCGGCTCGACCATCACCCAGCAGCTCGTGCGCGCTCGGCTGCTCCCGGCCGACGTCCTTGCCGGCGACAAGTACACCCGCAAGGCCAAGGAGATCATCCAGTCGATCCGCCTGACGGAGGCCTACCAGGGCACGGCCGGCAAGCAGATCATCATGGAGGACTACCTGAACCAGAACTACTACGGCAACCGCAGCTATGGGGTCGCGGCCGCCGCAAAGAGCTACTGGAACCTGGACCTCAAGAAGCTCGACCTCGCGCAGGTGGCCCTCCTCGCCGGCATCCCGAAGTCGCCGACCGCGTACGACCTCGTCAAGAACGCGACCGAGGAGACTGTCAAGGACGCCAATGGCAAGGATGTGACCGAGCTCGTCGTCCCGGCGAGCTCCGCTGTCGTGCAGCGCCGCAACTACATCCTCCAGCTCATGCTGACGAACGCGCGCCTCGGGACGTACACCGCCGACCAGATCGCCGCCGCGCAGCAGGAACCCGTGATCCTCTCGCCCCAGACGAACCCGTCGTGGCTGGCGCCGCAGTTCGTGTGGCAGGTGCGCGATGAGCTCGGGCAGCTGATCTGCGGCTCGTCCCAGTGCGACAAGATCGACACCGGCGGCTACAAGGTCGTGACCTCGCTCAACTACACGATGCAGAAGACCGTCGAGCGGTGGCTCAAGGCCGCGGCGATCGTCCCCAACAGCAGCAACCAGGTCGCGGCGCTGCGCAAGCTCAGCATCCCCTCGTCGGAGTGGTCGTGGATCCGCGACCTCTCGTCGCGCAACATCCACAACGCGGCTTCGGGCGTCGTTGACTACCGGACGGGCGAGGTGCTCGCCTACGCGGGCTCTGCAGACCAGTACGCGGCCAAGGGCAACAAGAAGTTCCAGCCCCAGTTCGACGTACTCGGCGACGGGTTCCGCCAGCCGGGGTCGTCGATCAAGCCCATCGACTACCTCATCGGCATCGACGACAAGACCATGACAGCGTCCACGATGTTCATGGATGTGGTGACCAACTTCGCGAGCGCCGGCCAGACGCCGTTCCTCCCGACCCAGGCGGACAGCGCCGAGCGTGGCCCCGTGCGCCTGCGGAACGCGCTCCAGTTCTCGCTCAACATCCCGGCCATCAAGAGCGGCTTCATCAATGGTCTCGACCACCAGTTCCAGCGGACGAAGGACTTCGGGCTCACGTATCCGGCGAACACGTACGCCGTCGCGTCAGAGAGCATCGGCACCCTGCTGGTCCACCCGATCGACATGATCAGCGCGTATGGCGCCATCGCCGACGGGGGCGTCCTGATGCCGCGCCACACGATCCTCAAGGTGATCGGCCCCGACAACGAGCAGGTCTGGCCGCAGGTCGGCTACAGCGTCGCCGGCAAGCGCGTGGTGGCCAAGCAGGCCGCCTACATCCTCACGGACATCCTCTCGGGCAACACGCAGATGAGCATCAACCCGTTCTGGGCCAAGTGGCGCATCACGGACGGCCTCACGAGCAGCAGGGTCCGCCCGGCCGCGTACAAGACCGGCACGACGAGCGACAACCGCGACGTCCATGCCTACGGGTTCCTGCCGATGCCCTCGAACCCCAAACTCCCTGGCCTCGTCGTCGGCGTCTGGATGGGCAACTCGGACAACTCGCCCAACGACGGCAAGCTCTCGCTTGAGACGTCGGCGCCGCTGTGGTCCGCGATCCTGTCCGAGATCTCCAAGGGCATGCCCGTCGAGCAGTTCAGCCGTGTGAAGCCCTCGGGCATCGTGACGGCGACCGTGGACGCCTTTACCGGCATGAAGCCCGGTCCGACGACCCGCAAGACCGTCACGGAGATGTACCTGCCGGGCACCGCGCCCACACAGTCCGCGAAGGTCACCGTCACCAGGGACGTTGACGCCGCCACCGGACTCCTCTGGCAGGACGGCTGCGCCGGCCCCAAGGAGGCGCGCTCCTTCATCGACTTCAGCCAGATCGAGTCGGCCTGGCCGGCATGGCAGAGGGCGGACGTCGCCTGGCAGGCGCGCGCCGCGCGCGGCTCGGGTGTCCGAGGCGGGCCGAAGGGCACCCACACCTCGTACTTCTACCAGTCGGGGTTCTACCCGTTCGGCGCGACGTGGGGCGGCAGTTTCGCCCCCAACAAGAAGTGCACCATCGTGCCCCTGACGCCGCCGCCGTCCCTGTGCGTCTCCACGGATCCGTTGTCGCCGTGCCCGTCCGACCTGCCGCCCACCCCGACGCCGATCCCGTCGAAGGGCAAGCCGTAGCGCGCCGGGCACACCGGGCTTGATGTCCGCTCGCTGGCGGGCCCAACCCGCGATCGCCGCTACAGCTTGACGATCGTCGCCCCGTCACCGCCCTCGCCGCGCTCCCCTGCCCGGAATGAGCGTACGAGCGGGTGGGCGCCGGCCATCTCGCGGACAGCATCGCGCAGGGCGCCCGTGCCCAGCCCGTGGATCACGAGCACTTGCTCGAGACCCGCGAGCGACGCGTCGTCGAGGTAGCGCGAGAACGCGTCAAGCGCCTCGTCCACGCGCGCCCCGCGCAGGTCGAGCGAGGACGCCACCGAGCGCGCGCGGGCGAGCTGCATCGTCGTGATCCCCGACGGGTGTTCCCCGTGCCCGATGCGGTCGGCGCGCGAGGCCGGAGGCTGCCGCGACCCGATCGAGCCCGTGGACACGCCGAGGCTCGAGGTGGCTCCGCCCGCTCCCCCGCCGCTCGCCTGCCCGAGCGCGGCCTCGAGGTCGTCAACGGCCACCGTGACGCGCATGCCGCCCGCCTCGAGCGTGGCGCGCGTGCCACCCTTCTCCAGCGCCGCGATCCGACCCTCCCAGCCGCCGCTCCGGCTGCGCGCCCGCTCGCCGAGGCGCCATGTGTGGGGCACGAGCGGCGCAGCGGGCCGCGGCTCCTCTGGGGCCTTGTCTGGCATGCGCTCGAGCGTCTTGTCGGCGCGGGCGAGAGCGGCATCGATCGCGGGTGCCGTGACGGTCTCACGCTCGAGCTTACGGCGCATGTCCGCCACGTCATCGCGCAGCTGCTCCACGAGGCGCTCGGCCTCGTCGCGGGCAGCGGTGACGGCCTCGTCGCGATCGCGGCGCGCCTTCCGGCGCTCCTCTTCTGCAGTGCGCAGCGCATCGGCGGCCTTCGCCTCGGCCGCACGCGCCCGCTCGACGGCGACCGCGATCTCGTCCTCCTGCTTGCGGATCGAGGCGAGCGTGGACTCGAACGCGCGCTGGTTCTCGGTAAGGCGGCTCCGGGCGTCGGCGACGATCGGGCCGGGCAGGCCAAGCCGCTCGGCGATTGCGAACGCCTGGCTGCCGCCTGGCAGGCCGATCGTGAGCCGGTAGGTCGGCGAGAGCGTCTCGAGGTCGAACGCGACCGAGGCGTTGCGCGCCGCGGGCGTCTCGTGCGCGTACACCTTGATCTCGGCGTAGTGCGTCGTCGCCGCGACCAGGGCGCCCGAGCGGATGAAGTGGTCGAGGAGCGCCTGGGCGAGCGCCGATCCCTCGGTCGGGTCCGTGCCGGCGCCAAGCTCGTCGAGCAGGACCAGAGTGCCCGGGCCGGAGTGCTCCACGATCCGGATGATCGAGCGCAGGTGCCCCGAGAAGGTGGACAGCGACTGGGCGATCGACTGCTCGTCGCCGATGTCAGCGAAGACGTCTCGCAGCACCGGCAGCTTGGAGCCCGTCTCGGCCGGGATGTGCAGCCCCGCCTGGTGCATGAGCGAGAGCAGGCCGAGGGTCCGCAGCGTGACCGTCTTGCCGCCCGTGTTGGGCCCCGTGATGACGAGCGCCGTGTAGCCGTCGCCGAGGCGGATGTCGATGGGCACCACGCGCCCGGTGAGCCCGGGGTGGCGCGCCGAGAGCAGGACGACCTCGTCGCGGTCGGCGGCTGCGGCCCGCACACCGTCCATCTCGGCGGCGAGCTGCGCCTTGGCGGCCCAGAAGTCGAACTGGGCGAGCGCCTCGAGTGTCTCGCGGAGCATCAGCCCGTTGACGGCGACGAGCGCCGAGAGCTCGTCGAGGATCCGACCAACTTCCTCGTCCACCGACGCCTGCGCCTCGCGCCAGGCGTTGCCCAGCTCCACCACCACGAGCGGCTCCACGAAGAGCGTGGCGCCCGAGCCCGAGGCGTCGTGGACGATCCCCTTGACGCGGCCGCGGGCCTCGGCACGGATCGGCACGACGTAGCGGCCGTTGCGCAGCGTGATGATGGGCTCCTGGAGCGCGCTGCCGAGCTCGGAGTTGACGAGCGAGTCGAGGCGGCGGCGCAGCCGGTCGTAGGCCATGCGGACCGCGGCCCGCAGTCCCCCGAGGCGCGGCGAGGCCGTGTCGAGCAGCTCGCCGGCCGGGTCGAAGCTGCGAGCGAGCGTCGATCGCAGGGCGGGCAGCGGGTGGAGCCGCCGGCCGACGTCGCGGATCAGCGGGCGCCGATCGTCCGCGATCGACGTCTGCAGGCGGACCACCGCGTCGAGCGTGTCCACGACGTCCATGAACTGCAGCGGCTCGAGGCGGCCTCCGCGGGTCGCGCGCCCGACGAGCGGCTCGATGTCCTTGGCCCCGCCGATCCCCACGCCGGGACGGTCGGAGAGCAGCTGGCGCGCCTGGTCGGTCTCGTCGAGGCCGCGGGCGACGATCACCGGGTCCGACGAGGGGACCAGTGACTCCGCGAGCCGGCGCGACGGGTCGAACGAGGTCCGTTCGGCGAGCCGGGCGCGGACCTGCGGGAACTCGAGCAGTGCGATCGAGCGGGCGTCCATCAGGCGATCCGCCGGCTCAGGGCAGGGCTGTCTGCCACGGCGAGGCGCCACGGCTTGGCCGTCCACGGTTCGCCCGCATACGCGATGCCGATCCGCGGGCCGGCGGCGATCATCGGGGCGGGCTCGTCGGCGGGGGCGAGTGCCAGGTGCAGGGGCGATGCCGGGTCGCAGAGGTCGAGACCGGTCAGGGAGCGGTCCAACCCGAGCGCCGCGCCCACGCAGCCGGGCCCGGCGCCGAGACGGTGGTCAGCGATCGCGGGCCGACCCCGCGCCTCGCGCATGGCGCCACCGCCCTCGATCGGCTCCAGGGCGCGGATGAGGACGGCCGCGGGATAGCCGTCGGCCGCGGTGACGACGTTGAGACAGTGGTGCATGCCGTAGACAAGGTACACGTAGGCGGTCCCCGGCGGCCCGAACATGACCCGGTTCCGCGGGGTCGGGCCCATGCGCGCATGCGACGCGCGATCGTCCAGGCCGATGTACGCCTCGACCTCCACGATACGGCCGACGCGGAGCTGTCCTTGCGGGTCGTCCGGCAGGCGGACGACCCGGGCGCCGAGCAGAGCGCGAGCCGCGTCGAGCGTGTCACCGGCGAGGAGGGCCCTGGGATAGGGCTCCGACGGCGGCGGCCGCGTCACCGCGCGTAGACAGACCGGATTGACTGCGGCAGGAGGAACCCGGTCACCGTCACGAAGCCCGGGATCAGCTGGTCGTGCAGCAGATGGCCAGTGGCGGAGCCGCTGATGGCCTCCCAGATCGGGCGCAGCAGCGGCAGCTCCGCCGGGTTCGGGGTGGTCGATCCGAGCACGAAGTACTGGTCGAGGATGACCATCACGAACAGGAGGACGAGCGCGCCCTCGATCAGGCCCAGCACGCCGCCGAGCACCTCGTCGATGATCGGGTGGGCGGCGAAGACCGTCACGCGCTTGTAGGTGCCCTGGACGATCAGCGCGAAGGCGATCACGCCGGCGACGAACAGCGTCGCGAAGCCGACCATCTCCGCGTACCCAGCAGGGAACTGGGTACAGTACTTCGCGAGAAAGGGCCCGAGATAGACGTTGATCTGGGCGGCGAGGAAGAACGAGAAGGTGATCGTCAGGATCCCGACGAGTCGACGGACGGCGCCCTGAGCGAAGCCCAGCACGAACCAGCCGAACATGAACGCAAAGATCGCAAGGTCGGTGAGGTTCAGCTTCGCGAAGAAGCCCGCGATGTCCACCTATGCCCTCCACACGGCGTCAGGCGAGCGCGTCTCGAGCGCCTCTCTCGCCGCATGAAGCGTACCAGCGCGCGGCCGCCCGCGACAATGCGCACCACAGACGGCGTGGTGCCCCCGTGCGACACCTAGGTGCGCACGCGACCCCCGATGCCCGGCAGCGCCCCGACCACGGCCGCGACCGTCGCCTCGACCTCGGGCTCGGTGAGCGTCCGGTCGGCGGCCCCGAGCCGGATACGGTAGGCGAGGCTCTTCTCCTCGCCCGCGAGCGGGACCCCGCGGTAGATGTCGAACAGGTCCACGTCGCGCAGCAGCGACCCGGCGTGGGCGCGGATGAGCGCCTCCACGACGGCCGCGTGCGTGCTCTCGTGGACCACGATCGCCAGGTCGCGCTCGACCTCCTGGAACCGGGTCACCGGCTGCGCGCGCTCGGCGGCGAGGCGCCCGGCCGCGAGACCCCGGATCGCGACCTCCGCCACGATCACGCGCTGGGTGGTTCGAAGGCCCAACTTGTCCACGATCCCGGGGTGCAGCTCGCCAACGATGGCGAAGAGGTCCTCGCCCGCGGTCGCCCGCGCCGTGCGGCCGGGGTGGAACACCGCCTCGCCCGGCTCGGCCTCGTAGACGGGGCGCGCAAGGCCGACGCGCCGCGCCACGAGCTCGAGCACACCCTTGGCGTCGTCGAGGTCGTAGGGGCGGGCGGGACGGTTCCAGGCGGGCTCCTCCGCGGCGCCGGTCAGAGCGAAGCCGAGGCGCCACCACTCGCGCGAGGCGGCGCCGGTGCGGCCGTAGCCCTTGCCGATCTCGAAGATCGCCACGTCGGCCGTTCCGTGGCGCAGGTTGACCGCTACGACGTCGAGCAGGCTGCCGAGCAGGTTCCGGCGGAGCAGCGAGTGGTCGCGCGAGAGCGGGTTGTTCACGCCGATCGCCTCCCCGCCGGGCTCGTCCTCGCCCGGGATGGATGGGACCTCCTGCGCCATCACGAACGTCTCGACGTGCCTGGGCGAGACCAGGGCCGTCGTGACGACCTCGGTCAGACCGGCGCCGGCGAGCGTCTCGCGGACGAGCTCGCGCACCTCGAGGGGCGAGGCGCGGAACCCGGGCATCAGCGTGTCCGGCGTGACGGACGGCACGAGCTCGTAGCCCCGAACACGGGCGATTTCCTCGGCGACGTCCGCCTCCACGACGATGTCGCGGCGCCAGGTCGGGACGAGCGCAGTGACTGCCTTGGTCAGGTCCGGGACGATGGCGAGCAGGGCCGGCTTGAGCGCGATGTCCACGCGGTCGCCGGCCGAGGCGGGCTCGGTCTCGACGCCGACACGGGAGAGGAGCTCGCGCTGCTCGTCGGTCGCGAGCTCGGTGCCGAGCAGGCGGTTGATACGCGACGGGCGGAAGGTGACGCGGCTCCGGACGGGCTCGACCGGTGCTGTGTCCACGGCGCCCGGGGCGATGGTGCCGCCGGCCCACTCGCGGAGCAGCTGCGCGGTCCGGTCGGCGCCGAGGCGCGCCATGCGCACCTCCTGGCCCTTCTCGAAGCGGCTCGACGCCTCCGAGCGCAGGGCGAGGCGGAACGCGGTCCGGCGGATGTTGACCGGATCGAAGATCGCCGACTCGACGACGACGTCGGTGGTGGCGTCGGAGACCTCGGAGTTGGCGCCGCCCATGACGCCGGCCACGCCGAGGGCCCGATTCGGGTCAGCGATGAGCAGCGTGTCGGTGGTTAGATCGCGCTCGACGTGGTCGAGGGTCTCGAGCCGCTCGCCGGGCGTGGCGCGCCGCACGACGATCGTGGGCCGTCCGTCCGCGCCCGCGCCCACGGACGCGGCGTCGAACGTGTGGATCGGCTTGCCGAGCTCGAGCATGACGTAGTTCGACGCGTCCACGACGTTGCTGATCGGCCGCTGGCCGGCGGCGAGCAGGCGCATCTGGACCCAGTCGGGCGACGGGCCGACGGTCACGCCACTGACCCAGCGCCCGACGAACCGGGTGCAGAGGTCGGGGTCGCGGACGTCCACCGAGAACCGCTCGGCAGACGAGGGGCCACTCCCCTCCTCGACCGTGATGACCGGCTGGCGAACAGCCTGGCGCGTGGCGGCGGCCACCTCCCGGGCGAGGCCCAGGATCGAGAGCGCGTCGCCGCGGTTGGGCTTGACGTCCACGTCGAGCACCACGTCGCCGAAGAGGTCGGCGAGCGGGATCCCGAGCGGCGTGTCCGAGGGCAGGATCAGAATCCCATCGCCGTCGGCGGTGAGCCGCAGCTCGTCGCCCGAGCACAGCATGCCGTTGGACACGACGCCCATCTTCTCAGTGCGCTCGATGCGCCGATCGCCGGGCAGCACGGCACCCGGGAGCGCAACGGGGATCCGCTGGCCGGGGGCGATGTTCGTTGCGCCGCAGACGATCGAGAGCGGCTCGGAGCCGTCGCCCAGGGTCACGGTCGTGAGGTGCAGGCGATCGGCGCGCGGGTGCTTCTCGACGGTCAGCAGCTCGCCCGTGACGACGTTCTGCCAGTCGGCGCCCCAGCGCTCGATGTGCTTGACCTCCATGCCCAGCAGCGTCAGGCGCTCGGCTAGCTGCTCGGGGGTGAGCTCGATGTCGACGAACTCGCGGAGCCAGGACAGGGGGACTCTCACCGGAACGCTCCCAGGAAGCGAAGGTCGTCCTCCATGTACTGGCGCAGGTCGACCACGTGATGGCGGAGGTTGGCGATCCGCTCGACGCCCATGCCGAACGCGAAGCCCTGGTACCGCTCCGGGTCGATGCCCCCGTAGCGGAGCACGACCGGGTGGACCATGCCGGCGCCGAGGATCGTCATCCATCCGGTGCGCGAGCAGGCGGGGCACTTCTCGCCGTTGCAGATGACGCACAGGATGTCGAATGCGACCGACGGCTCGGTGAACGGGTAGTAGCCCGGGCGGAATCGGGTGGCGCGCCCCTCGCCGAACATGGCGTGGGCGAACTGGTCGAGGAGGCCCTTGAGGTCGGCCATGGACGTGCCCTCGTCCACCATCAGGCCCTCGACCTGGAAGAACTCGGATGCGTGGCTCGCGTCGACCGCCTCGTAGCGGAAGCAGCGGCCGGGCAGGAGCGCGCGGATCGGGGGCTTCTCCTGGTGCATCACGCGGATCTGGCCCGGGCTCGTGTGCGTCCGGAGCAGGCGCCCGTCCATGTCCAGGTACAGCGTGTCCCAGAGGTCGCGCGCGGGATGGTCGGGCGGGATGTTGAGCATCTGGAAGTTGGTGACGTCGTCCTCGACCTCGGGGCCCTCGTAGACCACGAAGCCGAACTGGGCGAACACGTCCGCGATCTCGCGGGCGGTCTCCATGATCGGGTGGAGGCTGCCGCGGCGAACGGGTCGGCCGGGCGTCGTGACGTCCAGGGCCTCGCCCGACAGGCGTGTCGCGAGCTCGGACGAGGCGAGGCGCGTGCGGGACCCGCTGAGCGCACCCTCGACCGCGACGCGCACGTCGTTGGCGATGGCGCCGACCTTGGGTCGATCCTCGGCGGGCAGCGCGCCGATGCCGCGCAGGATGGCGGTGAGCTCGCCCTTCTTGCCGAGCACGTCGAGCTCGAGCGCGTCGAGCGCGACGGTGTCCGGCGCGGCCGCGGCGGTGGCGGTGGCCCTGGCGCGGAGGGCCTCGAGGTCCGAGGTCAGCTGGGCGAGATCCATGTCGGCTGGCGATCCGATCCTGCTGTGGCGTGGGTGGCCGTTGAGCGCCCGGGAATCACGAACCCTCGAGCGTCAGCGACGTCGAGGGTCCGAGCGTGGCGACCGTCGCGGGTCAGGCGCTCTTGGCGACCTCGGCGATCTGGCTGAAGGTCCCGAAATCACGGACGGCGAGGTCGGCGAGGATCTTGCGGTCCAGCGCCACGTCAGCCTTCTTGAGGCCGGCGATGAGCTTGCCGTAGGTGATGCCGTTCATCCGGGCCGCGGCGTTGATGCGCACGATCCAGAGCTCGCGCATGTCGCGCTTGCGTTGCTTGCGGTCGCGCGTGGCATAGGCCAGGGCGTGCAACTGCGCCTCGTGGGCGCGCTTGATGAGGCTTCGGTTCGTGCCCTTGCGGCCCTCAGCCTCGTTGAGCAGGCGCTTGTGGCGCTTGTGGGCGGTGACGCCCCGCTTGACGCGTGCCATGTGGCTGCGGCTCCTAGAGGTACGGCAGGAGCCGGCGGAGCTGGTCGCTGTGCTCCGGGCCCAGAATGGACTTGCCCGCGTAGCGGCGGGTTCGGCGGGACGACTTGTGCTCGAGGTGGTGCCCGCGCCAAGACTTCACGCGAATGAACTTGCCCGACCCGGTGACCCCGATTCGCTTCTGGGCCCCCTTGTGGGTCTTCATCTTCGGCACGCTGGCCTCACTCTCCTGCTTGCGCCGCCTCAGCTACCGCATCATCTGCGGGTGGCGTCGGCTGAGGCGGGACGGGGGCGTCAGTCTCGGGTCCCGCTTCCGGGGCCGACGACTGCTCGCCATCAGTCTTCTTGTGCTCGTGGACCCTCGGCTTGTGGACCGAGGCGAGCGTCATGAACATCGACTTCCCTTCGAGCGCCGGCGTCCGGTCCACGACTCCGTGGTCCTTCACCGCCTCGCCGAACTTGGCGAGGAGGCTCCGGCCGATCTCCGGGTGGGTCAGCTCACGGCCGCGGAAGCGGACCGTCACCTTGATCCGGTCGCCGTCCTCGAGGAACTCGACGGCGCGATGGACCTTGGTGTCGAAGTCGCCCGTGCCGATCTTCGGCGTGAGGCGAACTTCCTTGAACTCGACCGCCCGCTGCTTGCGCTTGGCCTCTTTCTCCTTCTTGGTCAGTTCGTACTTGTACTGACCGTAATCGAGAAATCGGACCACGGGCGGCGCCGCCATCGGCGCGACCTCCACGAGGTCGAGGCCGCGTTCCTGCGCCATGGCCATCGCCTGATGCGTCGGCATGACGCCAAGCTGCTGCCCGTCCTCATCGACAACCCGCACCTGGGGGACACGGATCGTCTGGTTGATGCGCAGGTCTCGGCTGATGGTGGTTTCCCTCTGCTCGAATGTTGGTGGATTCTCGGCGCGCTAGGGCACACGGCCCGGGCGCGGTCGTCGCGGGAGGATAGCACAGGGGTTCGACGGGCCGCAACGGACGGCACCCCGGATTCGTGCGTGGAGGCGGTCTCAGACCCCCCTCCCGCACCCCTGCCGTCGACCGTAACTGTCGCATGGATCGGGCGCCCGCGGGTCCGACGCGTGACGGGCTGGAAGGCGACCACGACCGCCTGCCGCGGTGGCTGGCAGGAGCGGCATTCTCCTCGCGCGCGTCAGCCATGACGAGCCAGGACACATAGGTCACCGTCGACGACTTTCCGTTGAGGTACAACGTGATCTTCCTGGACGGCTCAGACACTGTGTTCGGCTCCCGAAGGGACGTGGAAGCCGTCGAGTCCTCCGGGTCGCAGTGACGCGGGTCAACGCGACAAGCGGCCTACCCCAGGCGCTTCTCGCGGGCCTCGGCGCCAAGACGGTAGGCGAGCTCGCCCCACGGCAGGACCTCCTGCGGCTCGTCCTTGCCGGCGCCGCGCCTGCGGACGGCAGCGGACCGGGCCTCGACCTCGCGGTCGCCCAGGATGAGCATGTACGGAACCTTCTGGCCCTGCGCGAGGCGGATCTTGTTCTGCATGCGGTTGTCGGAGTCGTCTACCTCGACGAACCGCAGGCCGCCCGCCTTGAGCTCGGCTGCGAGATCCCTGGCCGCGGGCACGTGACGGTCGGCGATCGGGATGATCACCGCCTGCACCGGCGCGAGCCAGAGCGGGAACGCCCCGCCGAAGTGCTCGATCAGGATGCCGATGAACCGCTCGAGCGAGCCGTAGATCGCCCGGTGGATCGCCATGGGCCGCTGCGGCTGCCCGTCCTCGCCGATGTAGGTGAGGTCGAATTGCTCGGGCAGCATCGTGAGGTCCACCTGAATGGTCGCCGTCTGCCAGCTGCGGCCGAGCGCGTCCTCGATGTGGATGTCGATCTTGGGGGCGTAGAACGCGCCGTCCTTGGGCTTGAGCGTCCAGGGCAGGCCGGCACGGTCGAGCGCCTCGCGGATCAGCTTCTCCGCCTGGTCCCAGAGCGCCGGGTCGCCGAGGGCCTTGTCCGGCTTCGTGCCGAACTTGAGCTCGGGCTTCAGGCCGAACCAGCCGTAGACCTCGTCAACCTCGCCCAGCAGCGCTGCGATCTCGTCGGCGAGCTGGTCCGGGCGGACGTAGATGTGGCCGTCGTCCTGGACGAACTGGCGGACGCGCGTGAGGCCCGAGAGCGTGCCCGAGCGCTCGTTCCGGTGCAGCCGGCCGAACTCGCTGAAGCGCAGCGGCAGGTCGCGGTATGAGCGCAGGTGCGTCTTGTAGATGATCGTGGACTCGGGGCAGTTCATGGGCTTGAGCGAGAACGTTTGACCCTCGCTCTCGATCAGGAACATGTTCTCCTTGTAGAGCGCCCAGTGCCCCGACGCCTCCCAGAGCCGCTGGGAGACGACCATCGGCGTGGAGACCTCGGTATAGCCGCGGCGATCCTGGACGTCGCGGACGGCGGCCTCGAGCGTGCGCCACACGCGCTGTCCCTTGGGGTGCCAGAAGGCGGCGCCCGGGCTCACGTCGTGGAAGCTGAACAGGTCGAGCTCCCGGCCGAGGCGACGGTGGTCGCGCTTCTTGGCCTCCTCGCGGCGCCAGAGATATTGGTTCAGCTGCTCCTGCGTCTCCCAGACCGTGCCGTAGATGCGCTGGAGCATCGGCCGCTTCTCGTCGCCGCGCCAGTACGCGCCCGCGACCGAGAGCAGCTTGAACGGGCCGATGTGGCCCGTGGACTCGACGTGCGGGCCTTTGCACAGGTCGCGGAACGGGCCGTGCTCGTAGAACGTGACCGGCGGCATGGGCTCGCCCGAGTCGGCGGCCTTGCGGGCGAGGTCGTCGAGGATCTCGACCTTGAACGCCTGGCCGTCGCCGTCCTCGATCGCGCGGCCGGCGTCGAAGCCGACCTCGTTGCGGACGAAGGCGTGGTCCGCCTTGACGCTCTCGGCCATGCGCGCCTCGATGGCGGCGAGGTCGTCGGGCGTCAGCGGGCGCGGCAGCTCGAAATCGTAGTAGAAGCCGTTCTCGACGGCCGGGCCGATGCCGAGCTTGGCGCCCGGGAACAGCGCGAGGACCGCCTCCGCCATGACGTGCGCCGTGCTGTGGCGCATCGCGTCGATGGGCGCGTGGGCGCCCGCGTCGAGGAGCTCGTCGGCCGAGCCCCGGACCGGGGCCTCGAGGACCTCCTCGCTGATGTCGTCGTCGCCGGCGCCTGCCGGAACCGGTCCCTTGTCCGCCATCTCGACCTCCCGGAGAATCACAGAACCTCTCGCCCGACAGGACGAGAGGTTCGACCTCCCGCGGTTCCACCCGCCTTCGCGCGGTCAACTTGTGCGGACCGCTGCGCTCTCGTGCCGCGCTAACGGGCGGATCCCGGGCCGGTTCACCGGCCGCTCGCGGGTGGTGCCGTCACCGGTCGGGTCCGCTGGGGCTTGCAGCCGAAGGCCCCGGCTCTCTGGCGACGTCCCGGTGTGGTGTGTCCCGCTCGACACGTTGCATCTGTGCCCGCAGTTCGGCGGGCGTGTGCGGCGGAGTATACGCCGGCGACCGCAGCGGCCCGGCTATGGGTACTTGCCGCCCGAGTAGTCAGACATGAACACCTGGTACATGCCGGTGAACCACGAGCCCCCGCCCATCCAGCCCAGCATCTGGAGCTGCCAACGGTTCACCGCGTGGTAGTGCACCGACTGCGTCCGGTGCAGCAGGTCGTAGAAGGAGAGCCAGCCGGGGTCGCGGTAGCGGGACGCATAGTGGCGCATCGCGGTGAGGTGCGCGCGGGCGATCTTGATCGCGACGGGGTCGCCTGTGAGCATCGCGTAGTCGTAAACGCCGAAGAACCCGAAATTGGCACCGTTGAACACGTGCGACGGGCGCGGCCCCGGGTACTCCTCGAGTCGCAGGTAGCCGTCCGCGTCAACGTACCCAGCCCACGGGTGGGACGCGCGGCCCAGCGTCCGGAAGCTCAGGAACAGGCTGCGCGCCATGGTGAGGTCGGCTGGATCGCCGGTCACCCGGTACAGCCGCACGAAGAACGACAGGCCGCCGCCCTGGGCGAGCGCGGAGACCCAGGGCGCGCTGAGGCCCTCGCCCCAGTAGTTGAACCGGTACGCCAGCCAGCGCGCCCCCCGGGCGGCGAACGAGAGCTTGCGCAGGCGCGCCGCACGTCGCTCCACGCGGTCGAGGTAGACCGGGTTGCCGGTCCGCACGTACGCGTCGATGTACCGGCAGCCCTGCATCGCGATCGTGCCCGGGTTGTAGTAGTTGACGCCATTCACGATCTTGTACGGGATGCCGTCCGCGTCCTCATGCCTCCCGGTGAGGGACGTGGACAGCAGGCCGAGCCCGTTGTACGGCAGACGAGACCAGGCGAGTCTGGCGATCGTGTAGGCGCTCGCCCGGAACGCCCCCGCACGGAAGGTGGGGGCCGGCGCGACCACGGCCCTCTCGATGATGGACGGCAGCGGCCATTGCGTGGCCGACGGACTCGGAGTCGGCGTCTGGCCGGAGGGCGAGGGGCTCGGATTCGAGGGCTCGGGCGGCAGGCTCGGAGGGGCTGTGGGCTCACTCGAGGCCGTTGCCGGTGCCGAGGCATCGTCCGTCACGATTCCAATCGTGCGGGCGGACGGCAACACCAGCGGCCCGAGGCTCGGTTCGACCGTGCCAGTCGGGCCTGGGCTCACGTCGTCGGCCTGGACGCCCGTCACCGCGCTCGATCCCGACGTTGGTGCCCTGGCTTCGGCTCGCGGTGGGATCTGGGCGGCGACGATCGCCACCGTGGCGAGCAGCACACCCACGGTGTGGAAGATCCGGTGGCGACGAAGCACCCGAGGCCGACCTGACATCCGCGCCCCTAGCCGTTTGGCTGCGACGTCGAGCAGCCGCGATGCAGTGTCGGCCGTCGCCCCGCCGAAAGGAACGCCCGACGGTCGGCAACTTGCGGGCAGCACGTCACATGGTAGGGCTTGGGGGGAAGGTGGTGGGCGATACTGGACTCGAACCAGTGACCTCATGCATGTCAAGCATGCGCTCTAACCAGCTGAGCTAATCGCCCTTCGGCCGCGCAGGATAGCACGAACTTCGGCGCGGGCGACGGGCGCGCTGTCGGGTCGTCACGCCGTCCGTGGGCCACCCGTGCGACCATGGGCACATGCCCGACCTCGAACTCCTCGACTGTGGCGACGGCCGGCGCCTCGAGCGCTTCGGCTCGGTCGTCGTTGACCGCCCAGCACCCGGCGCCACGCAGGCCCGCCGCCTCCCCGAGGCCGAGTGGGCGAAGCCAGCCCTGCGCTGGGCGAAGGGCGCCTGGATCCGCGGCGCCGCTGCTGACCCCTGGTCGGTGCAGGTCGGCGGGATGACCCTCGAGTGCCGTCCCGCCGCGGGCGGGCAGGTCGGCATCTTCCCGGAGCACGCGGTGACGTGGGTCTGGCTCGACGCCGCCGTCCGCAAGGCGGTCGAGGCGCTCGGGCGCGAGCCGGAGGTCCTCTCGCTGTTCGGGTACACGGGCGGCGCCACGCTCGCCTGTGCCAAGGCCGGTGCCCGGGTCACCCACGTGGACTCGTCCAAGCCCGCGATCGCCTGGGCGCGCCACAACGCCGAGGTCTCAGGCCTTGCCGAGGCGCCCGTGCGCTGGATCGCCGAGGACGCCCGCGCCTATGTCCGGCGGGAGCGCCGTCGCGGCCGCCACTACGACGGGATCATCCTCGACCCGCCGTCCTATGGCCACGGCGTCGGCGCCTGGCAGATCGACGAGGACCTTCCGGCCCTGCTCGACGACCTCCTCGCGCTCTGCGGCGCGCGCCCGTCGCTGTTCGTGCTCTCGGCGCACACGCCCGGCTATGACGGCGAGCGGCTGGCGGCGCTCGTGCGGGCGCACATCGGCGTGGGGGCGGACGGCGCGCCGCTGGCGATCGATTCCCGGGCAGGCAACCGGCTCGAGCTCGGCGCCTGGGCGCGCGGCGGCGTCCACGGGCCCAAGCCGGTCACCCGCAAGCGCCCGGCGCGCACGCCCCGCCACTGACGGCCTGCTGCGAGGATCGCCCCGTGCCGCCGTACGAGCCCGAGATCACCAGCGCCAAGAACCCGCGAATCCGACACGCGCTCGCGCTCCGGGACCGCCGCGCCCGCGACGAGGCCGGCCTGACGCTCGTGGATGGCGTACGCGAGCTCGAGCGGGCGCTGGCGGGCGGCGCGCACGCGGTCGAGGTGTTCGTGGACCTGGCGCGGCTCGACGAGGCCGCGCGCGAGGTGATCGCCGAGGCACGCGAGGGGGGCGCGCTGGTGCTGCCGACATCCGGCGCGGCACTGGACCGCCTGGCGTACGGCGACCGTGCCGAGGGGATGGTCGCAACGGTGCGCATCCCCGACCTCTCACTCGCCTCGCTCGACCTCCCCGCCGACCCGCTCGTGGTCGTGCTCGAGGGCGTCGAGAAGCCCGGCAACCTGGGTGCCGTGCTGCGCTCGGCCGATGGCGCGGGCGCTGACGCCGTCATCCTCGCGGACCCGCGCACGGACCTGTTCAACCCCAATGCGGTGCGCGCGTCGCTGGGCGCGATCTTCGGGATGCCGTTGGCCACGGCGCCCAGCGCGGAGGTGGCCGCAGACCTGGTCCGGCGCGCCATCACGGTGATCACGGCGCGCGTGGACGCGGACGACCTCTACACCGACGTGGACCTGACCGGGCCGATCGCCATCGTGCTCGGCAGCGAGGCCGACGGGCTCACCGAGCGCTGGCCGGCGCCGCCGGCGCATCCGGTCCGCCTGCCGATGCTTGGCGTGGGCGACTCGCTCAACGTCTCGATCGCCGCGGCGATCCTGCTGTACGAGGCGCGGCGCCAGCGCGGCACCGACTGATCGTCAGCGCGACTCGAGGTCGCGGTCAGCGCTCGGAGGCGACCTCGCCGTCCATCAGAACCAGGCGTGGGCGGGCGTTCCAGAGCGCGCTACCGACCTCGACGGGCTCAGCGACCGCCGCCGCCGGAAGCACCACGACGTCCGCCCGTTGTCCCGCGGTCAGGCGACCCCGATCCCGCTCCCCCGCCGTCCGGGCGGGCCCCACGCACCACGCGCGCATCGACGTCCACAGGTCGAGCGCCTGCTGCGGCCCGAACGGGGCGGTGCCGGGCGCCCAGTCCGGCGCGGAGCGCGTGACCGCGCAGGCCACGCCCGGCCACGGGTCCACCGGCTCGACGGGCGCATCCGTGCCCGCGGCGAGCACGGCCCCCGTACGCGCGACCGCGTCTAGCGCGTACGCGCGCGACTCCGCCCGCTGGCCCCAGAGCCGACGCGCCTTCTGGGCGTCCGAGCGGACATGGATGGGCTGCATGGACGCGGCGATGCCGAGCGCGACGAAACGCGGGACGTCGCTCGTCGCGATCAGCTGGGCGTGCTCGACGCGGGGCATGAGCGGCGTCGCACCGACCGTCCCCGCGAGGACGTCCAGCGCCGCCCGGACGGCGGCGTCGCCGATGGCGTGGATCTGCGTGGCGATCCCATTCGCGGCGGCGCGCGTCACCTGCTCACGGAGCTGCTCGGGCGTGGCCAGCCAGACCCCGTAGCCGTCGCCCGGGGGCTCGGGCTCGCCAGGCAGCCGCTCGACTGGCTCGAGCAGGGCCGCTGTGCGCGAGCCGAGCGACCCGTCGGCGAACGTCTTGAGCCATCCCAGATGCAGGCGGTCGAGCGGGTCCGTCCCGAGCGGGGCGCCCGAGCGCAGGCCGGCGGCGATCGCCGCGTCGAGCTGTTCGGGGCGGATGCAGGCGTTGACGCGGAGACGCAGGCGTCCGGTCGCCGCGAGGGCCCGGTACGCGGCGATCGAGCCGCTGAGCCCGGCAGAGGGCGCCAGACCGCCCGGGTCATGGACGGCGACCACGCCGAGCCCGACAAGCTCCCTCGCCAATGCATCGATTGCCGCGGCGATCGAGCTCTCGTCCGCGGGCGGAATACGCTCTGCGACGATGGTCGAAGCCGTCTCGTGGAGCACGCCGGTCGGGCCGCCACGCGCGTCGCGGCGGATGACGCCGCCGTCCGGATCGCCGCGGTCGGCGTCCACGCCAGCCTCGCGCAACGCCCGGTGGGTCACGAGGAGCGCGTGGTGGTCGTGCGCCCAGACAGCGACCCGGCGGCCCGGCGCCGCACGCTCGAGGTCTTCGGCCGTGGGCCAGCGTCCCAGGACGTCCGCGTCCCAGCCGCCGCCCTCGATCCACGCGTCGCGGTGGGGATGCGCGTCCGCGAACGCTCGGACCCGCTCGACCAGCGCCTCGATCGACGGGACGCCGGCCAAGTCCACCGCCGATCGCGCCATCGCGGCCGTCGCCAGGTGCAGATGCGCGTCGGTCAGTCCGGGCAGGGCGACCTCGTCGGGGGCGAGCCGGATGCGGCGTGTCTGCGGCCCGGCGACCGCCTCGACCTCCGCTCGCGACCCGGCCGCGACAACCCGCCCGCTGGCAATCGCGATGGCCTCGGCCCAGCCCGGCCCGCGGTCCCCCGCCAGGGTGGCAATGCGCCCGGCAACGATGAGCTCGGGCGCCGACGTCATGACCCGGTGGGCTGATCCGCTTCGCCTGGCGTGGCGTCGGTCGTGTCAGCCACCTCGGCGGCGTCGCTCGGAGCCGCGGCCGGGATCGGGTGGCTCGTTGCCGCGACGGCCGCAGCGGCCGACGTCGCCTCCTCGGCGCGACGGCGGCTCTCGCGTCGGCCGCTCACGTCGAGCTCCGTCGCCATCGCCACGGCCACGGGATCCAAACCGGCCGGCTGCGCGGGGCCGACCGCGGTGGCCTTCGCCTCGGCGGGCTTGAGGGGTCCGCGCCGGACAATCGAGACGATGCCCGACGCCGTGATGCTGATGGCCACCAGGTACAGCACGTTCGTGGTGCCGATGAAGTCCGACAGGGGCCCCACGATGATGATCGGCAGGACGCTGGCCGTGGAGACCAGCATGTTGAGGACGCCGAAGACCCGGCCCCGCACGTCCTCGGGGATCTCCTCCTGAAGTTGCGTCTGGGACGGAATGGCCACGAATGCGTAGGCCACACCGGCAAGCAGGGCCATGAACACGACGATCGAGATCAGGCTGGTGAAGTCCGCCACCGACTGGAGGCCGGCCGCCGTCTCGAGGCGCTTGATGAAGCGCGCGACCGGCACGACGCTCACGATCACGATCACGAAGATCCCGAGCGCGATCAGGCCGCCCTCGATGATCCGCCGCCGAGGGGCCAGATGGCCCCAGGAGTTGAGGATCAGAATGCCGGTCACGATGCCGAAGCCGAGCGGCAGGACCACGACCCCAAGATCCTTCGGCTCGAGTCCCAGCACCGACTGGGCGAGGTCCTGACCCAGCACGCCGAGGACGCCGATCAGGGACGCCGCAATGCCGAGGTAGATCAGCGACCAGCCGATCGCGCGGTTCGCGCTGATGTAGCTGATGCCCTCGCGAAGCTGCCCGAACACGGACTCGGTAGTCTCGGCCGCCCCCGTCGTCAGGGCCTGCTCGACGATCACCGGCGGCGACGGCGGCAGCCACCAGCAGAACATGCTGGCGATCAGGTAGAACACCGCCACCACGATGAGCAGCCCGGGCGCGCCGGCAATGCTGACCACAAGGCCGCCGAGCAGCGCGTAGCCGATCGCGAAGGCGGCGTTGAGTGTGAGCGTGAAGACGCCGTTCGCCGACAGGAGCTGCTTGCGCGGCACGAGCTGTGGGATCATCGACGCTTCCGCGGGAGCGAAGAACACCGTGAGCGTGGAGACGAGGGCGTTAAGCAGCAGCAGGACGATGAAGATGTCCCGCAGGAACCAGAGCGCGAGCAGCATGATGGCCCGCAGCACGTTGGTGCCGACCAAGACCCACCGCTTGTCCAGACGGTCCACGTAGACGCCCGCGACCGCCGACAGCAGGACCGCCGGAGCGAGGAACGTCACGAACATCAGGCTGACCGCGGCGTTCGAGTGCGTCGATTCCTTGACGATGATCGTCAGGCCGAACAGCACCATGTTGCCGCCGACCTGGGTGAAGACCTGGCTCAGCCAGAGGAGCAGGAAGTTGCGGTTGCGGAAGACGTCGAGAGCGCCCGGCTCCGCGTCGGGCTCGGGGCCGTCCCCGTTCGTGGCGCCGGTCCCGTTGACGGGAAGCGAGTCGTCGGCCGAGCGGGTCGTCACGAGCGCTGGGGCGCGACGGCCGCGCTCATCGCGGGATCGCCGCGGCTCACGAAGTCCACGAGACGCCGCTCGAGGGCCGCGCGCTCGAGGAGCACGTGGCGGCCGCAGCCGTGGCAGCGCAGCCCGATGTCCGCGCCCAGCCGGTCGACGAGCCAGGTGGTGCTGCCACAGGGGTGGGTGCGGCGCAGGCGAACGACATCGCCGAGGTAGAGCGCCAGGGGGGTGCCGGTCATCGGGCCGGAGCGTACCAGAGGGAGCCCGTCCGGGCGGGGCGCGAGCGCGGTCAGAGCCGCGGTCGCCCGAGCACCGGCGTCAGGCTTCGGTCAGTCGGCGGCACCTGGACCAGATCCTCCGAGTCCACCCGCACGGTCACCGACGGGTACTGCGAGGCGAGCTGCGCCACCAGCCCGCCCGCTCGCGACAGCGATCCTGCGAGCGTCTCGGGCTGCCCGATCGCGACCAGCACGATCGTGTTCGTGGTCCCGATGATCGGCCTGCCCTCGACCGTGAGGCTGCCGGCCTGCCCGCCGATGACGGCGCCGGGCACGATGCGCACGCTGTTGACCGCGATCGCCTCCGCGCCCGCGTTACGCAGCTCGTTGATCATCTGGTCCACAGCCTGGGGCGGCAAGGCGCCGTTGACGGTGATCTGGACCCCCTGACCGGTGACGCCGAGCACGCCCGACCACGCGAGGATGTGGTCGAGATCGCTGCGCATCTGGCTCGAGGACGTGTCCCCGTGCTGGACCGCGCTCTGGACCTGCGCCTGCTGCTGGGCGAGCGTCGCGACCTCCGCTCGTAGCTGGTTGTTGCGCGCGGTGACGTTGGCGACGAGCTCGGTGAGGTCTTGGACTGAGAGCTGCGCCAGCCCCTGGTCCTGCGCCTGCGAGCGTGCTTGCACGACCACGAGGAAGCCGAGGATCGCCAGGACGAGCGCCACGGCCAGCGGGCCCCTCCCCCGCCCCATCAGGGCGCCGCCGAGGATGCCGGAGAGACCGACGGGGTCGTCCGGCCATAGCGCAGGTTCATCGAGCCTGCGTACGCGGGGAGGTCCACGGTGTCCGGCGTCGCGTACTGCACGTCGATCCCGAACGCCTCGCCACGTGAGCGGATGAAGTCGGCGAACTCCGGCTGGTGCGTGAGCGTGTCGAACAAGGGCTTGGGGCCGATCGCGGTGATCTGGTACGGGGCCGCCACGTAGGCGCCGTTGACCACCACGGAGCCGCCGATGTCCACGACCGCGGTCGAGACCACCACGCGCTCGCCGTTGATCGCCACGCCCTCTGCGCCAGCGGCCCAGAGCTGGTTCACGACGGTGAGCACGTCGCTGCCCGAGACGAGGTAGTCCTGCGCGTTGCCGTCGGCCGGGACGGGCACCGTCGAGTCCTTGAGCTGGATCACGAGCCCGGGCCCGGTCATCGGGACGAGGCCCGCCGCGATCTGCGCGGCTTGCAGCTGGTCGCTCAGCTGCTTGGTGACCGCGGCCCCGCCCTGTCCCGTGGCCTCCAGCTGCGCGATCGCCGCGCGCGCGTCGAGCACCTGCTGCTTGAGCTGGTCCTGCTGCTTCTGGAGGTCCAGGACCGTCCCCACCAGCGGCGTTCGCTCCTGGCTCGTGTACTGGACGCGCGGACCCTCGGCGGCCATCTGGGCAGCGATCAGGAACCCCAGCGCGAGAAGGGCGAAGCAGAGCGTCACCTGCCAGCTCGGGATCGCGCGGATCCGGCTGGCGATGGCGGTCACGGCGAGGAGGTCCGCCGCCCGGCGATCACGATACCGACGAGCACGCCGGCCGCCACGACGAACACCGCGACGAGCACGAGCGTCAGGTCGCTCCCGGATGAGCCGCCCGAGCCCGGGGCCGGCGATGCCGTGGGCGCGGATGTGGGCGCTGCCGTTGCGGAGGGGGTCGCGGCGCCGTTCGAGGGGCTGGCCGGGCTCGGGTCCGCAGGGGCCTGCGAGGCGACGGCGCCGAGCCAGTCGGACGGGAGCGGCCCGGACGGGCCGGGCTGGGGCCCGAACGGCGACGGCGTCGGCGCGCCGATCGAGCTGAGCCACTCCGTCTGGAACGCTGCCACGCTCTTGCCGACCGCGGCCTGCATGGCCTCGTCGTCGGTGGGGCCGGTCTTGTAGGCGAGGATCAGCTTGGTCAGCGCTTCGGTGCCGAACTGGCGAGCGATGTAGTCCACCGCGGACACCGACTCAGCGTAGGCGAGCACCGTCTTGGTGGGCTCGGTCGGGAACTGCCAGCCGAGCGCCGTGAGCGGCAGGAGGTCGCCCGACGAGATGGCGCCTTTGACCATCGTTCGGTACTTCGCGGCGTTGCCCTCGGACTGATAGACCGCGAACCCCTCATTGAGCCAGCGTGGGACCGACCGGTATGGGTTGTTCGTGGCGTCGTCGACGACCTGGTGCGTCAGCTCGTGGGTGATGGTGATGCCCACCCAAGGGTCGCTCAGGATGTCTGGCGTGAACTCGGCGAACAAGGTGCGGATCTCGGTGATCGCCTCGCCGCCGACGTTCTCGCGGGTGCCCGGGCCGAGCGCTGCGCGGAACGAGGTGTCGTCCCCGTAGATGAAGAAGTCCACGGGCTCGGTCTCGGTGACGCCGAGGACATCGGCGCCGTCGGAGATCGCCTTCACGGCCACCGCTGCCGCGTGCTGGGCGAACGACTGCGAGCCAGTCGTCCAGTGCACCGTCACGATGCCGTCGGTGAGGGTCTTCCAGTCCTGCGTCTCGTCGGTGTAGCGGTACGTGAGCGGGCTGCTGCTCACGGGCGAGCCGCCCGTCGGGTAGGCGACCCAGGTCACGGTGATCGGCGTGTTGGGCATGATGTGGCCACCCGACGATGTGTCGAGCGTGTAGTGCAGCGTGGACGTTCCCGCCGCGGGCTGGTCCGGCATGGTGACCACGAACGGTCCGGTGGCGCCGGGGAACAGGATCTGGACCTCGACCCGCGACGGGGCCTCGTCAGCGGTCAGCTGCACTGAGAGCTTGATGCCCTGGTTGAACGTGGACGTGGCGGCGGCGCCGCTGAACGAGAGCGAGGCCGCCTCGACCGGAACCGCGGGGAGGAGCAGCGCAACGGCGGCGAGGAGCGCGAGCAGAACCCTGCCCGCACTGGCCCGACCCCGGCTGATCACTGCCCGCTCCAGGCAAGGCCGGCGAGCCGGAGGATGCCGGTGCCGTTCTGCGCCGCGCCAAGCAGCCCGTCGGTGACGAGCGACCACGACCGGCCGTAGGAGACCGGCACCACGGGGACCTGATCCCCGATGATCTGCTCGGCCTTGGTGTAGGCGGCCAGCGCCGCGGCCGGGTCGCTGGCTGACGAGCCCGCAGCCACCGCGGCGTCGAAGTCGGCGTTGGACCAGCCGCCTTGGTTGGCCGTCGACCCCGTCCCGAGCAGGACGCCGAGGAAGTCGTTTGGCCCGGGGTAGTCCGCCACCCAGGAGAGGCTCCAGATGTCCGGCGGATTGGTGGCGAGCCGCTCCTGATAGGCCCCGAAGTCCATGGTCTGGTATTCGACGGTCACACCGAGGTTGGACTTGAGCATCGCGACGATCTGCGCGTCGCTGCCGCCGCCCCCGCCGCCGATGAAGCTGATCGTCGGCAGGCCCGCTCCGTTGGGAAAGCCGGCCGCGGCGAGCAGCTCCTTGGCCTTGGCCACGTCGAAGGTCGGCAGGAAGTCGCCAGTCGGCTGGCCGGGCATGCCGGCGGGGACCATCCCCGTGGCGGTCACGCTGTTGAGCGGGTCCTGAAGAGCGGCGAGGCGCCGCCAGTCGATCGCCGCCGCAAAGGCCTGGCGCACCCGGACGTCCGCGAAGGGGCCCTTGCGGGTCTCGAAGCCGTAGTAGGTCACCGACAGGCTCGGGTCCTCGCGCAGGGACGGGCCCAGCTGGCGGTCATAGGCGATCCAACTCGCGTCCGTGAAGGAGATCGGCGTCAGGTCCATGTCGCCTGCGGCGAACGTGTCCACCGGCGACTGCCCATTGATGCTGAGCAGCATCTTCACCGTGTCCACTGCGGGCTTGCCGGCCCAGTAGTGCGGGTTGGCCTTGAGCGTCCACGTGTCCGAGGTGACCGAGGCGAGCGTGTACGCGCCGCTGCCGACCATCGTGCCCGGCGTCGGCCCGAACTCCCCGTTGCCCACGTCGGACTTCACGACCGCGAACGGCGCGCTCGACACGATCGTGGGCAGGTTGCCGCCGCCCTGGAGCATGTCCACGACGACGGTCCGCTCGTCGGGCGCGCTCACGCCGAGCGTGCTGGTGTCGCTGGACTTGCCGGACAGGAGCTCGCGGGCACCCTTGACGTCGGCGATCAGCGAGGCCAGCGGCGACGGGTCGTTCGTGGTGAACAGGCGGCGCCAGCTGTGGACCACGTCGCTCGCGGTGAGCGGCGAGCCGTCGCTGAACGCAAGGTTGTCGCGCAGCGTGAACGTGACCTTTGTGCCGTTGCCACTGACGACCCACGACTTCGCGAGCGCCGGGCGGATGTCGAGCTTGGGGTCGACGGCGGTCAGCGTCTCGAACAGCTGGCTCACGTACTGCGCGCTGCCGAGGTCGCCGTGGTGGGCGGGATCGATCGACGAGGGCTCCCCCGCGAGCACGGTGACGCTGCCGCTCGAGGACGCCGCGGACGTGCGGTCAGGACCCGGGCCGAGGGGCGCCGGCAGGAGATGGACGACAAGCGCCGTGGCGGCGACGATGGCCACGAGGGCGATGACCACCCGGCGCCAGCGCGAGCCCGACGAGGTGGGGCCGCCGTCGGGCGGCTGCGACCAGTCCCAGGAGGGCGGCAGCGGGTCGGGCGCGGGCGGGGGTCCGGCGGGGAAGTCCGGTCCAGTCAGCTCAGGTTCCACCATGCCACCTCCGGCAGTCCCGGCTCAGGCCGGCGAGGGTCGAGCACGCGGACCATCGGAGCGGCGATGCGCGTGCGCGCCGTCCACGCGTAGCCGCTGCCGGAGAACCCGGCGAGCATGGCCACGATGCAGACCCAGCGACGCACGGCCGGAGTATAGGGCGGGACCCGGGAACGCCCGGCTGGGGCCTCAGCCACTCCCCGGATCGATCGCCCCGACCAGGAGGTCCCGCCGCGCGGCGAACCACTTGAGGAAGCGGTAGCGGTGCTTCTTCTCGAGCCGGTCGTGCGGGGCGGTGGCGGCCGGTCCGCCCTCGATCCGGAACGGCGCGGCCACGACCACGGCGCGCCGCGGCACGTCCACGCCGAAGACCGCGTCCTCGGGAACGTCGCGCAGGACGAGGCTCCACCACGCGTCGAGATAGGCGGCGTACGTGAAGTGCTCGTCGAGCGGGCCGCGGGCCGTGTAGTCCGCACGCCGGAAGGCGAGTCCGGCCAGGTCCACGGCGACCGCCTCGGTCGTTCCGTCGGGCGCGGGCTCGAAGTGGACGAGATCGGCAGTCGCGAGTCCGCGCAGCCCTGCCACGCCGACTGTCGCGTCGTCGAGCGCGGATGCCAGCGGGCCGAGGATGTCGCCCTCTGCCACCACGGACGCGTCGAGCACCACCACCACGCCACCTGTCGCGCGCCGGATGCCAGCGTTGCGGGCGTCGGCCGCGCCGATCCACCGCGCCAATCGAACGATCTCCACGCCCTCGAGGGTCGCGAGCTCCGCGTCCAGCTCCGGGGACGGCGCCTCCGTCACCACGATGACCTGCGCTTCGGGCGAGCCCGCACGCAGCGCCGCGACCGAGCGGGGCACCAGCCCGGCGCGCTCGTCAGCGACGAGCACCACGCTCGTCTCGGCAGCATCGGGCTCCTCAAGCCGTGACGGCACCGCATCGCTCGTGCCATACCGGACCTCGCCGTCCACCTCGACGAACTGGGGCGGCTTGGGCTCGAGCGAGTAGAGGGTGGCGGCGTCGATGACGCGCCAGCCGGCAGCGTCGAGCTCGGCCTTGATGCGGTCGGCGGTCGCCCAGTCGTGGGATCGGCGGGCGCGGGCTCGCTCGTCGGCGAGGGCGCGGATGTCGTGGGGAACGGGGTCGGGCATCGGGGGAGAATACCTGCGGCGGCGCTGCGGGGCAGCCGATGGGTCGGCGCAGGCGCGGCGCGGTCCCGCGTTTGGACCTCGCCATTGAGGCAGGACCTACGACACGGGCGCCCCGACCACCCCCGCGGCCACGACGAGCGTCGTGAGGATCCAGGTGTGCGCGAGGCCGCTCCAGACCACCGAGCCCGTCCGCCAGTCGAGCCAGCCGTACAGGAAACCGCCGACGAGCGTTGACAGCGTCTCGATCTCGGGCTTGCCCAGGTGCGAGAACGCGAACGGCAGCGTGGCCAGGACCACGGCGATGGGCCCCGCGATCCGCAGCAGCGCGAACAGCAGGAACCCGCGGAAGAAGAACTCGGCCGGGATCACGTCGAGCGCGGTCGTCACCAGCACGCTCAGCGGCGGGGCCGCCTGCGGCGCGTAGTACGCCGCGAACGACGGGAGGTGCGCGAAGGCGATCGCGATCGGCGTCATCACGACCGCGCCGCCCACCGCGATCGCCACACCGGAGCGCCAGTCGCCGATTGTCAGGCCATAGCGGGACGGCCGATCGCGGAAGCCGAGCACGATGACCGCCAGAGGCACACCGGCGAGCAATAGCACACGGCCGAAACCCTGGATGCGCTTGAAGTCGGCCTCGCTGGCCGTGGACCAGCCGGTCAGCGCCGAGACGAGGTCCGTGACATGGCCGTGGTAGTCGAGCAGCAGGAGCAGCGCGACCAGCACAACGACGGTCGTGGCCCGGCGCGGGACGCGGAGCCCGAGGAACTCGACCGTCCGCAGGTCGGCGGCGTCAGCCGGGTACGCCGGGGCGGCTGTCAGCCAGGCGCGAAGGCGCGCGACGACTGACGCACCCGTGCCGGCGCCGGCCTCGGCCAGCCCGCTCTCTGACACGCCCACCGGCCGGCGGGCCTAGTCGGCCAGCGTTGAGAGGTCGCCCGGGTCCTCGCCCATCTCGACCGCCTTGAGGTACCGCCGGACGATCTTGCCCGAGCGGGTCTTGGGCAGCGACTCACGCACCTCGATCTCCGACGGCTGGGCGATCGGCCCGAGGTCCTGGCGCACGTGGTCCTTGAGCGAGGCGATGAGCCCTGGCCCTGCCTCGGCGCCCTTGCGCAAGACCACGAACGCCTTGATGCGCTCACCTTTGACGGGGTCCGGCAGGCCGATGACCGCGGCCTCGCCCACGGACTTGTGCCGCACGAGCGACCCCTCGACGTCCGCCGTGCCGATGCGGTGGCCGGCGATGTTCATCACGTCGTCCGACCGCCCGAGGACGGCGAAGTACCCGTCGGCGTCCTTCACCGCGATGTCGCCCGCGGTGTACACGCCCGGGATCTGCTCCCAGTACTTCGCGTACCGGCTGTGGTCGCCCCAGACGGTGCGGAGCATGTACGGCAGCGGTCGGCGCAGCACCAGCAGCCCGCCGTGGCCGGCCGGGAGCGAGTTGCCCTCCTTGTCCACGACATCGGCGACGACGCCCGGCATCGGCTTGCCCACCTTGCCGGGGCGTGCCTCGAACGTGGGCAGCGTGCCGAGCACTGGCCCGGCGATCTCGGTCTGCCACCAGTTGTCCACGACCATGCCGTCACTCTGGCCGACGAGATACTCCTGCGCCCAGCGGTGGGCCTCGGGGTTCAGCGGCTCGCCCGCGCACGCCACCAGGCGCAGGCGCGAGAGGTCGTAGCGAGACGGCGCGTCGGGGCCGTGGCTCATCCACATCCGGACCGCGGTCGGGGCCGTGAACATGACGTTCACGCCGAACCGCTCGCACAGCTCCCAGGTGACGTCGGCGTTGGGGTAGTCCGGCACGCCCTCGCGCACCAGGACCGTCGCCCCGATCGAGAGCGGCCCGTACACGATGAACGAGTGGCCCACGATCCAGCCGATATCCGAGGTCGACCAGTAGATGTCCCGATCGCCGATCTGGTAGAAGGCCCGGGCGAGGTACGTCACGCCCACCATGTAGCCGCCGGTCGCGTGGACCACGCCCTTGGGCTTCCCGGTCGTGCCACTCGTGTACAGGATGAACAGCGGGTCCTCGGCATCCATCGGCTCTGGCGCGCAGTGGATCTCCCGCGGCTCCTGGATGTCGTAGAAGTCCACCTCGCGCTCGGACTCGAAGCTCACGGGCTCGTCGCCCGGCCGCGAGCCACGGCGGTGGACCACGACCCACTCGACGGCGGTGTCGTCGCGAACGGCCTCGTCCACCGTGGGCTTGAGCGGGATCTTCTTGCCGCGCCGGTACGTGTAGTCCGAGCACACGACCACGCGCGCGCCGCAGTCAGCGATCCGCGACGAGAGCGCCTGGGTGCCCATGCCCGCGTAGACGACGCTGTGGATGGCGCCGATCCTCGCGCACGCCAGCATCGTGATGATGCCCTCGGCCACGAGCGGCATGTACACGATGACCCGGTCGCCCTTCCCCACCCCGAGGCGCTTGAGCGCGTTCGCGAATCGGTTCACCTCGCGGTACAGCCGCGCGTACGTGTAGGTGTGCTCCTCGCCGTCCTCGCCGATCCAGATGAGCGCCGCCTGGTTGCGCCGGTCGCCGTGGACGTGCCGGTCGAGGCAGTTGGCCGAGGCGTTGAGCTTGCCGCCGGTGAACCATGCATGGTCCGGCGGGTTGATCTCGGACACGTTCTCGTAGGGCGTGGTCCAGTCCACGAGCGCGGCCTGCTCGGCCCAGAAGCCATCGGGGTCCTTGCTCGCCCGGTCGCGCTCGACGTTGTCGTTGCGCAGGTACGCGTTGCGCGCCAGGGCCAACGGGGGTGGGATGACGCCCTCGTCGTGCATCAGGGCCGAGATCGCGGCCTGCTGGGACTCGGTCAGGGAGATGTCGGTCATCGCTTGGCTCCGAGGCGTCGCGGGGATTGCGGCTGGGTCGCGGGAAGTGGCGCTCTGCGGATCCTAGTCGGATCCCGGCCCACGCTGCGGCCGGTTTGGGGCAAGATGTGTCCTTCGTCGCCCGTCGGGGGTTTGGGGCGACCGGATGGAGGCGGCAGCATAGATGGTCGCGCGAGTGCTGGTCGCATACGCGAGCAAGATGGGCTCGAACGCCGAGGTCGCGGAGGCCATCGTCACCGTCCTTGTCGAGGCCGGGCTCGAGGCCGAGGCGGTGCCCGTCCGGCTCGTGAAGGACGTCGAGTCGTATGACGCGATCGTCCTCGGCAGCGCGCTGTACGCGGCGCACTGGCAGCGCGACGCGAACCGCTTCGTCGCCAAGCGCAAGGACGTGTTGCGGACCAAGGCGCTGTGGCTCTGGAGCAGCGGCCCGCTCGACCGCATCCTCGCGTCCAAGGACCTGCCCCCCGCCGCCAACGTGCTCGAGATCATGGGTGACGTCCCGTTCCGGCGCCACCGCACGTTCGGCGGCAAGCTCGATCCGAACTCGCCGGGCGTGGACGCGCAGATCCTGCGCACGCACCAGCAGGGCGACTTCCGCGACTGGGCTGCCATCCGCCGCTACGCCGCGGAGATCGCCAGCGCGCTGACCGCGGGCTGAGGCGCCCTGGCCGGCGCGGTGCACAGTCTTCCGCACGAGGCGGGGTCGTGCGGGGGATGGCGGCTCAGGGGCTCGCGACCCGGAGGGCGAAGGTCGCCCGCGCGCCCCGCCCCGACCGATCGGCTCGTCGGGATGCCGATACCCGACGGCCAGCCGCTTCGCGTCCGTCAGATGGCTCCGGGTCAGCGCAGGCTGCTCGTCCGCCAGGGGTTCGCGGGGTCGATCGCGGCGCACCAGGTGTAACGCTCGCCGCGGGCCCAGTCGCGCGGGTCGGGTCCGGTGACCACGGATTGGGGAGCGCCGGGCGCAGGCGATCCGAACGCATCCTCGACCGCGGCCGCGCAGGCAGGGCCGGCCTGCTCGGCAACGAGCGGGTAGGGCGGCATCGTGGCCGTCGGGCCGAAGCTGGCGAGTGGGATCTTGGCGATGGGCTCGAAGTTGTGCGGCAGGACGCAGAGCGTCTGGCTGACGAGGACCGGCGGTGTCGGGACGGGCTGCCCGTCGGCGAGCCCGACGACCACCAGGCAGGTCGAGGTGGACGCGTAGTCCGCCTCCGTGCCCCCGCCCGGCTGGACGAGCAGCCCGAACGCGATCACGAGCGCCAGGACCCACACGCCGAGGTAGACCGTCCCGCCGTCGAGGCTCCGGCTCGGGACCACGCGGTCGAGGTCGTGCCTCCGCGCGTCCCAGACCGACGTCCGGGCAGCATGCGGTCGGGGTCGGTCGGGCAGCGGCATCCGCCCGCTCCGCACGCCCGCTCGAGCCTGCCGGAAGCCCAGCGGTGACCATGCCCAGCACTCGCCGCACTCGAGGCCGTGGCGGATGCCCAGCGGCAGGATGCCGAGCGGGCCGACCTCGAGCCAGCGGTACTGGCGCTCGATCTTGTGCCGGCCGATGCGCCCGCAGGACTGGCACTCGTCCACCTTGACGCCGATCGTCCCGGAGCGCCACGCGATGCGAATCGGACTCCTCATATGGGGATGAGCGTACCCCGAGACGGCCCGGCGAGACGGCGGGCGGCCCGCCTCACCAGGTCTTGAGCGCCGCCCGGACGATGGCGCGGAGGATCTCCGGAGGGAACTGGCCCGTCGTGGCGTCCGCCTGGAGCCGCGCCGCGCAGCCTGTGCCGAACGTGCACGGGATCTGGAGGTCGTTCACGGGCGCAGCGGCGACTCTGGGGCCGCTAAGGATCGTCGTCAACAGGCGAATCACCGGTCTGTTCGGCGATCTTAGGCCGGACGTTCGCCCCCCAGTCCCGAGTGGGGGGCGCCACCCAACCTCGCTTCGACCTCGCCCGCCCAGAGATCTGTCCCGAAGCTCGTCACGAGCGGCGGCGCGGGCGTGACCAGGTATGGGCGCGACCCTCCCTCCCCGCGAGCCGCGCGCAGGAATCTCGTGGGAGCCGGTGGCGTGGCGTGGAGCGATGCGGCGAGCTCATGGTGGTGCGTGACGAGCCAGACCTCGGCGCCGCCCGCGATCAGGCCGCGCACGAGCTCTCCGGCGATCGCCGAGCCGTCACGCTCGTTGACGTTGGACAGTGGCTCGTTGAGCAGGACCAGGGTCCCGGGCCGGACGCGCCCGACGAGCGCCCGCAGCCGATGCAACTCGGCGTCGAGCCGGCCCTCGTCGTCCCGGCCGGACTCGCCGCGCGGGAAGTGCACGAGGACCCCGTCAGGCACGCACGACGCGAACTCGGCCGCCGGAACGGGCATCCCGGCCGAGAGCAGCAGCGTCGCGATCCCGATCGCCCGCAGCAACGTGGACTTGCCGCCCCCGTTGGCGCCAGTGACGACGGTGAGCGGACATCCGACGGTGTCGACCGCGTTGCCGCTGACCAGACCACGGACCGCGAGGGCGAGGCACGGGTCCACGATCGCCTCGGCGCGAATGCCGGTCTCGGTCGGGGCGAGGGGCTCTGGCATGACCCGCGCGAGGCCAGCTGCCCCAAGGGCGCTATCGAGGTTCGCGCAGCCGACGAGGAAGGCCGTCTCGTCGCGCAGCCGCTCGAAGAACGCGATCAGGTGAGCGGCCGACTCGGCGACCACGCCTGCGACCGGTGCCACGGCCGCGGCGCGGAGCTCCCCCAGTGCGTTCATCGCGTTCTGGTCGTGGAGCGTGACGTCAACCGTGAGACCGCGCCCGCCGTCGGGCCGGATCCGGTCGCGCAGCCGCGCCCTGGAATCGCCGGCGCGGCGCAGCACGAAGCCGCTCGCGCGATTGCCGGGCCCCAGCCCGGAGGTGGCAACGAGGTCTGGGTCGGCAAGGCGGGCCAGCTGGGTTCGGGCCTCGGCGAGGAAGGCGTCATCGATCTCGTCGGCCAGGCGGTCCGCAAGCCCACGGAAGGCTGCCGACCCGAGCCGCTCCCGCTCGCTCCCGAGCAGGTCCCGGGTCGCACCGAGCGCGTCGAGCAGTCCGCCGAGGACCTCCAGCGACCGGCGCAACACGAGCTCGGCGTTGCGCAGCGCCCCGCCCCAGACCCGCCGCTCCGCGTCCACCGCATCGGCGGCGAGGCGGTACAGCGCGGCGACCGTGGCCGGGGCCGCAAGCGCATCCGCGACCGCCGACTGGCGATAGCGGATCGCCTCGACCGTGGGCGGGTCCTCGAAGGCTGGGCCGCCTCGAACCCCGAGGGGCAGCACGCGCCGCACGACGCCCGCGACCCGCTCGTCGCCACCTGCCATCGCCGCGAAGAGCCGCTCGAGCTCGAGGTCCAGCACCAAGTCCGGGTCCGGCTCCGGGAGCGCGTCGAGGACGACGTCTCGATCGGGGAACAACACGCGGGTCCTCACCGCGCGATCCTCGCTCGGACCGCGTCCGCCCCGAGCCCATAGTGCGCCGCGAGCGTCTGGGCGTGCGCGAGGCCGTCTGCCGGGCCACGCTCGAAACGGTACGTGCGGGTCGTCGGGTCCGCCGGGTCCACGACCGCCGCGATGCTCACCGTGCCGTTGTCGGCCGCGAGCTCCTCGAGGAACGTCACCGCCACCGCCCGCGCTCCCCGCTCCCCGACCGCGTCGAGCAGGCGACGCGACAGCGCCAGCGCGTCCTCGGCTGTCGTGGAGGCGAACGCCTCGTTGGCGATCACGAGGGTGGCGGGGGTGGTCGCCTCGAGCAGGCCGCGGATCCGGCGCAGCTCGGTGCGGAGGCGGCCGCCCGGGTCGTCGAGCCGCTCGGGCCGGTCGAACACGGTTGCCACGCCGTCCACGAGCGGCACCGTCGCCGAGGCCGCGGGCACGGGGCAGCCGGCGGCGGCGAGCACGTGGAGTTGGCCGATCGCACGCGCGAAGGACGTCCGGCCGCCCTGGCTCGGCCCGGTGATGGCAGCGCGGCGCTCGTGCGGCGCCAGTGCGACCTCGCTGCGGACGACGCCCCGGCCCTCGGCCACGAGCCGGCGGCCGAGCGCGAGGTCGAACAGGCCGGTCGCGACGAGGCGGCCGTCAGCGGCGAGTGCCGGGTACCCGACGCCGAGTCCCGCGGCGCGCAGTGGAACGAACAGGTCGAGCACCGCGAGGTACCACGCGGCGTCGTCGGCGATCTGCGCGAGCGCAGGGTGGACCACAGGCTGGTGAGCCGCAATGGTGCATGCCATGCGGGCAAACGGCTCGGGCTCCAGGCGCACGACCCGGGCGAGGATCTGCGCCTCGAGCGGGTTCATGTCGAGCGTGCTGAAGGTGTCGACCGGGAGTGGCGCAGGGTCGCCCTCGCGGATCCGGGCGAAGGTGGAGCGGATCTCCTCGGCCATGTCGGGCTCGTCGCGGACCGGGCTCACGACCACGCGCTGCTGCCCGATCCGCAGCCGCACGGCCACCCCGTCGAGCGCCGCCCTTGCCCCGGCCACGTCAGCCCGACGGGACCGGAACGCTGGCGAGGCAACGAGCGCGGCGACATGGTCTCGGACCGCGAGCACGCCCCGGGACGCCAGCGGCGCGGCCGTGAGCCCTTCTGCGAGGGACGCGACCGCGGCGTCATGGCGCTCCAGCGCATCGAGGACCCAGCGGTCGCGCTCCGCGGGGTGGCGCATGCGGCCGGCACGCTCGAGCGTCGCGCGCACCTGGCCCAGCGTCGTCGCGAACTGCCGGAGCACGCCACCGGTCGCGTCGAGGGCGAGGTCGCGGAAGACCTCCTGACGGAAGACCACGGCGTCGGGCTCGGCCAACGGCGTCAGAAGGACCGCGAGCCGCGACTCCCCCACCCCGCCCGGGCCCAGCACTGCCGCCAGGTCGTCGAGGCGCAGGTCTGCGGCCCACGGCGGGATGCCGCGCGCCGGCTTGCGCTCCGCGTCACCGGGCCGGACGAGCAGGCGCGGCGCGGACGGGATGCGCTCGGAGCTGGCCTCGGGTGCCGTTGCGACAGCCTCAGCCGGCCAGACGCTTGTAGCGGATCCGGTGCGGCTGGTCGGCGGCGGCGCCGAGCTCCTTGTGGCGGAACGCCTCGTAGTCGCTGACGTTGCCCTCGAAGAACCGGACCTGGCTGTCGCCCTCGAACGCGAGGACGTGCGTGGCGATGCGATCGAGGAACCAGCGGTCGTGGCTGATGACCACGGCGCACCCCGGGAACGACTCGAGCCCCGCCTCGAGCGCGCGGAGCGTGTCCACGTCGAGGTCGTTCGTGGGCTCGTCGAGCAGCAGCACGTTGCCGTTGGTCTGGAGCAGCTTGGCGAGGTGGACGCGGTTGCGCTCGCCACCCGACAGCGTCCCGACGAGCTTCTGGTGGTCGGTGCCGCGAAAGTTGAAGGATGAGACATAGGCGCGTGCCGGGACCTCGCGGGCGCCCGCGCGCACCACCTCGACCCCGTGGGTGATCTCCTGAAAGACCGTCTTGTCCGGATCGAGCTGATCGCGACCCTGGTCCACGTACGAGATCCGGACGGTCTCGCCCACCGTGACCGAGCCCGCGTCGGGCTCCTCCTGTCCCACGAGCATCCGGAAGAGCGTCGTCTTGCCGGCACCGTTGGGCCCGATGATCCCCACGATCCCCGATCGCGGCAGGCTGAACGTGAGGTCCTCGACCAGCAGCCGGTCGCCGTAGCCCTTGCGCAGGCCCTCGACCGAGATCACCTGGTCGCCAAGCCTGGGGCCGGGCGGGATGGCGATCTCGAGCTCGCGCGAGACGACCTTCTCGTCGTTCGCCTCGGCGAGGAGCTGCTCGTACGAGGTCAGGCGGGCCTTGCCCTTGGACTGGCGGGCCTTGGGCGACATCCGCACCCACTCGAGCTCGCGGGCGAGGGTCCGCTGCTTCGCGTCGGCGGTCTTCTGTTCCATTGCCATACGGGCAAGCTTCTGCTCGAGCCAGCCGGTGTAGTTGCCGCTGAACGGGATGCCGCGCCCGCGGTCGAGCTCGAGGATCCACTGGGCGACGTTGTCGAGGAAGTACCGGTCGTGGGTGATCGCCACCACGGTGCCGCTGTACTCCTGGAGGAACCGCTCGAGCCAGTCCACCGACTCCGCGTCGAGGTGGTTCGTGGGCTCGTCGAGGAGCAGCAGGTCCGGGTGGCGCATGAGCAGGCGGGCGAGCGCGACGCGGCGCTTCTCGCCGCCGGAGAGCTTGGTGACGTCGGCGTCGTCGGGCGGGCAGCGCAGGGCGTCCATCGCGATGTCCACGTTGCGCTCGAGGTTCCACGCGTCGGCCGCGGCGATCCTGTCCTCGAGGCTCGCCTGCTCGGCGCCGATCGCGTCGTAGTCCGCGTCCGGGTCCGACCACTTGGCCATGACCGCGTTGTACTGCTCGATGAGCGCCTGGACCTCGCGCACGCCGTCGAGCACGTTGCCCTTGACGTCCTTGGCCGGGTCGAGCTGGGGCTCTTGGGACAGGTAGCCGACCGTGAACCCGGGCGTCAGGCGCGCATCGCCCACAAAGTCGTCGTCGAGGCCGGCCATGATCCGAAGGAGGGACGACTTCCCCGCGCCGTTGGACCCGATGACGCCGATCTTGGCGCCCGGGTAGAACGAGATCGAGATGTCCTCGAGGACCGTCTTGTCCGGCGGGTAGTGGCGGCCGAGGCGATAGGTCGTGTAGATGAACTCAGCGGGCATGCTCGCAAGGGTACCGACTGTCCGCCCGAAGCGGACCGATCTGCAACCCGGGGGCTCCTTGTGGGATCCGGCCATCAGGAGTAGGTTCAACTGGCCATCCAGTACCGATGGCCGCTCGCGTCGTTGACCCCCTGCTCTGGGAGGCCCTGCGCCTCCGAGCCCGCTCTCGAGCCACGAGGGCCGGGTCCGAGCCTTGTCGACACCTGTCCGTGTCAGGCCTGGCTCACGACGGGAGGCACCACCATCGCCCCGACCACTTTTGTCTCTACCTATGCCCCTGTGCGCTGCGGGATCGCCACATTCACGGCGGATCTCTCGACAGCTGTCCGCGACAGTCGGATCGTGGCGCTCGACCCGGGAACGGCGACGGGTCCCTACCCCGCCGAGGTCCGCCACAAGATCCGACGCGACGTTCTCACCGACTACGCTCGCGCGGCACGCGCGATCGATGCCGAGTCGGTCGGCGCGGTCTCCGTCCAGCACGAGTACGGGATCTGGGGCGGCCCCGACGGCGCCTGGGTGCTCGACTTCGTGCGGGCGCTGCGGACCCCGGTCGTCGCGACGCTCCACACTGTGCTCCGGAACCCGACTCCGAGCCAGCGCTGGGTCCTCCACGAGCTCGTGGGCGCGGCCGCCGCGACCGTCGTGATGTCGAACTCGGCAGCTGAGCTGCTGGAGCGCACGTACTCGGTCGAGTCGTCGCGAGTCCAGATCATTCCCCACGGCGTCCCGGACCTGCCCCTCGTCGATGCAGACAGCGTGAAGCCGCTGCTCGGGCTCCAGGGTCGGACGGTCATCTTGAGCTTCGGCCTGCTCGGGCCTGGCAAGGGCTACGAATCTGCGATCGCCGCCATGCCGGCGGTGGTTGCCGCCGATCCGACCGCGATCTACGTGATCGTTGGCGCCACGCACCCCGAGGCGATCCGGCGCGAAGGCGAGGCCTATCGAGAGCGCCTCATGGCGACGGCCGCCTCGCTGGGCATGACCGGCCACGTGCGCTTCGTGGGTCGCTTCGTCGACTCCGCCGAGCTCGCCCTGTGGCTCGAGGCAGCCGACATCTTCCTGACGCCCTATCCCAACCTCGAGCAGATCGTGTCCGGCACGCTGTCGTACGCGATGGGTGCCGGCAAGGCCGTCGTCTCGACGCCGTACGCGTACGCGGTCGAGCGCCTGGCCAACGGCCGCGGCCGGCTCGTCGCCCCGGGATCGGTCGAGGCGCTCGGCCAGGCGCTCAGCGAGCTCGCACTGAGTCCCGCTGTCCGCGCGGAGTACGGCCGGCGCGCGTACGCGTTCAGCCGGGGCATGCTCTGGAGCGAGGTCGGCGGCGCCTACCGGCGGCTCTTCAACACGGTCGCCCTCGGCTATCGGCCGGGCGCCGCAACGTCGGTCACACGGCCGCGCGCGTTCGCGCAGACAATCGGGGCGGGCGTCGGTGAGTGAGAAGCCGATCCCGCCGGTGACCCGAGCCCACCTCGAGGCCATGAGCGGGCCGCTGGGCATCTTCCAGCATGCCATCGGCTCGGAACCGGACCTGGCTCACGGCGTCTGCACCGACGATGTCGCACGGGCGTTCTCGCTCGATCTCCTGCATGCGCGGACGCTCGGCTGGGACGCCGTCCGGCCGACCGCCGTGCGGTCGTTCGCCTTCCTCCGCACTGCCCTGAGCCAGCGGACGAGCCGGTTCCGCAACTTCCGCGCCGCGGACGGGGCCTGGCTCGACGTGGCCGGCTCCGACGACACGCAGGGACGGGCACTCCGCGCGCTCGCCGCCGTGGCGACGGCCGGCCCTGACAACCCCATGCGGCACGAGGCGTCAGCGCTGTTCCAGACCGGACTGCTGGTCGCGAGCCGTCTCCGCGCGCCGCGGGCCGTGTCGGCGGCGATCCTCGGCTGCGACGCCATCCTTCGCGCCGGCCCCGACGCCCGGACGGAGCGGGCGTTCTCGGACCTCGCCTCGAGGCTCAAGCCGCTCTTCACCGCGCACAACCGCGCGAGCGACTGGCCGTGGCCCGAGCCGGTCCTGACGTATGAGAGCGCGATCCTCCCGCACGCACTCCTGGCCGTTGCCCGGCGGTACGAGGACCCGACGCTCAGCCGCGTGGCCCTACGGGTCCTCGACTGGCTGATCGAGGCGCAGACGACCCCTGACGGCACCTTCACCCCGGTCGGCAACCTGGGCTGGTGGACGCGCGGCGGTCCGCGGGCCCAGTTCGACCAGCAGCCCATCGAGGCCACCACCCTCATGGAGGCGTGCGTATCGGCGCTGGCCGCGACGGGCGACGCCCATTACCGCTCGGCGGCCGAGATGGCCTACGCGTGGTTCCTCGGCGACAACGACGCGGGCCTGACGGTCGCGGTGGTTGCCACCGGCGGCTGCCATGACGGGCTCGCGGCAACCGAGGTCAACCTCAACCAGGGAGCTGAGTCAACGATCATGTGGCAGTTGGCGGCCGAGACCATGCGCGACCTCAGGGCCCAGACGTCCCCCGGCGGGCCGACGTGACCGGTGATCGGCCCGGCATCCCGAGCCCGGGAGGCGAGAGCGTGCCGTATCGCGCGATCGACCTGTTCACCCGCTCGGCGAGCAACCCGGTCCTCGCGGTGGGCCAGCTGCCGTACCTCGCGAACTCCATCTTCAACCCGGGCGTGGGCCGTGTCGGCGACGACACGATCCTGCTCGTTCGCGTCGAGGACCTGCGGGGCATCTCGCACCTGCTCGTGGCCCGCAGTCGCGACGGGGCCACGGACTGGCGATTCGACGCCACGCCCCTGATCGTCCCGGACCCGGACAACCATCCCGAGGAGATCTGGGGCTGCGAGGACCCGCGGCTGACCTGGCTGCCCGAGCTCGACGAGTGGGCGATCGCCTACACGGCGTACAGCCGCCGCGGACCGCTCGTCTCGCTGGCATTGAGCCGCGACTTCACGTCGGTCCGAAGGCTTGGCGCCGTCATGCCGCCCGAGGACAAGGACGCCGCGCTCTTCCCGCGACGGATCGACGGGCGGTGGGCCATGATCCACCGGCCGTCCGCCCTGCGCGGCGGGGCGCACATGTGGATCTCGTACTCGCCGGACCTGCGCCACTGGGGTGACCACGAGCTCCTGCTCGAGGCGCGCGATGGCGCTTGGTGGGACGCCAACAAGATCGGCCTCGGGCCCCCGCCGCTCGAGACGCCGGAGGGGTGGCTCGTCTGCTACCACGGCGCTCATGCGACCGGCTCCGGCCCGATCTACAGAGCGGGGCTCGCCCTGCTCGACCTCGAGGATCCGCGGATCATCCTGCGGCGCACCGACGAGTGGGTCCTGGCGCCCCGGGAGTCGTACGAGCGGACCGGCGACGTCAACAAGGTCGTCTTCCCCACAGGCTGGCTCCTCGACGAGCCGACGGGCACGATCTCGCTCTACTACGGCGCTGGCGACTCCGTGATCGCTCTCGCCACGGCGAACCTTGGCGAGGTGCTCGCGCTGATGCGCACGCAGCCGGCCGGGAACCGTCGTCGCCACGCGGACCCCATCGACAGCAGCTTCACCGGGCATCGGACCTCGTAGGTCGCCGCCGGCGCAATCTCGTTCACCGGCGGAGCAGGCCCGCGCTCAGTCGGCCGCGAGGATCCCGGGCAGCTCGGAGAGGCGCGCGATCTCGTAGGTGGGCTCGGCGTCGCCGCGTGGGAGGCCGCGCGGGTTGAACCAGCACGTGTCGATCCGCGCGGCCATGCCGCCGGCGATGTCCGAGCTCAGGCTGTCGCCGATGACGAGCACGTCGCGCGGGTCCGGGCCGCCCATGCGCTCGAGGGCGATGGTGAATATCGCCGGGTCGGGTTTGGCCGCGCCGACCTCCTCCGAGATGACCAGGGGACCCACGATGTCCGCCAGGGGCGAGCGCGCAAGCCGCGGGCGCTGCACATCGGAGAGCCCGTTGGTCACGATCGCAATGCGATGGTCCGCCCGTAGGGCCTCGACCACCTCGAGCGCGCCGTCCATGAGGTGCGCCTGCATCGAGAGCTGGTGCAGGTACACGGCGCTGAACTCGACCGGGTCGAGCGCGAGGCCAAGCTCGGCGCCCAGCTGCTCGAAGCGCATCACCCGCAGCCGGGCCGAGGTGACGCGCCCCTCCTCGAGCGCGCGCCAGGCGGCGGCGTTCACCCGCTGGTACGCCGGGAGCCACGCGGCCTGGAACGGGACCCCGTGCGCCTCGAAGGCTCGTACCAGCGCGTCGGCCTCCGCGCGACGGTAGTCGAAGAGCGTGTCGTCAGCGTCGAACAGGAGCCAGGGGTATCGGGTCGTCACCGGGTGATTGTCAGCCGCCGCTCCCGAGCGTGGCCTGCAGCCCGCTGATCAGCAGCGCCTTCTCCTCGTAGCTCAGGCGGGCGTCCGGGTGCATCAGCACGTAGTCCCACGGCGGCATCGCCCCGCTGCTGATCTGCTGGCTCACGTTCTCGGTCTCCTGCCGGCCGGTCCCCCAGGTGGAGAAGTTCAGCTTTGCGCGGCCCTCGTCAACATGGCGCTGGGTGAGCCACGAGACAGGCGCGATGTTGGTGTACCAGGGCCAGTCCGTCTGGTTGCTGTGGCAGTCGAAGCAGGCCCGGACCGCGAGCTCCCGAGTCTGCGCCGTATCCCAGGCCGGCTCCGCCGTGACAGGGGGGTTGGCATGGCTCCGGCCGTATGGCACCAGCTGGATCGCCACAAACCCGACGACCACGATCAAGAACCCGCGCAGCACCCAGCGTCGCATTCGACCCCTCAGTCCGATCGGCGGGCGTCCTGCGCCCGCCTGGGTTGATCGTCGGGCGCGGCGGGGCGCCGGCACAGTGACGAACGGCCCGGCATTTGCGCTCCCGCCCGAGGCTGCGGACGATCCGCTTGGCGGGGTCGCGCGGGACCACGGCCCTCCGTCAGTCGAGCAGCGGGATCACGGCCTCGTTGACCGAGGGCCTGCGATGGCCACCACGCGTCGCGCCCATCCCCGCGACGACTACGAGCGCAACGCCCCCGACCTCGAGCGGCTTGGGCACCTGAGCGAGGACGATCACGCCCATCAGCATCGCGAGCGCGGGCTCCAGCGCCATCAGCGTCCCGAACGCGGACGTCGTGAGGCGGCGGAGCGCGAGCAGCTCGAGCGAGTACGGGATGACCGGCATGAGGAGCGCGAGCCCGAAGGCGGCGGCGATCGCGGTCGGCGTGACGAGGCGCGCGGCGCCGGGCCCCGCGATGAGCGTGGCCACGATCGCGGCCACCGGGATCGTCACGGACAGCCCCTCGAGGCCCTCGAAGTGGTCCCCCACCCGAGCGGTCAGCAGGATGTAGGCGCCCCATCCGACGCCCGCCGCCACCGCGAGCGCGATCCCGACCGGGTCCACGGCGCCGGTCCAGGGCTCGGTGAGGGCCAGCACGCCGGCGAGGGCGAGCACGGGCCAGGCGAGGCTCGCGAGGCTGCGCGCCCCGATGACCGCCACCGCGAGCGGGCCGAGGAACTCGATCGCAACCGTGGTCCCCAGAGGGATCCGCGCGATGGCCTCGAGGAACGCCAGGGTCATGAGCCCCGAGATCGTGCCCAGCCCCAGCACCCCGAGGAGCTCCGCGCGAGGACGGCCCCGGAGCCGCGGTCGGCGCAGCGCGAGGAAGATCACGGCCCCGGCGCAGAGCCGCAGCCACGCCGTCCCCGACGGCCCCATGACGTCGAACAGGCCGGTCGAGAGCGCCGCGCCCACTTGGATGAGGGTCATGGCGAGGACCGCGAGCGACCATGCGGGTGCGCGGTCGGCGATACGCGAGGTGCGAGCGGCGGCAGAGCGCGGCTGGTCGGTCATGGGCCCGTCAGGGTATCCCGGGTCCGCCCACGCAAGGTCGGCAGACCCGCCGGCGCACGCTTCGCGCCCGAAGGGGTACGGTTAGCAGCATGACCGACCAGGCCCCCGAGCGCCCGCCCCTCCGCGTCGTCGGCGGCTCGGACGCGCGCGCGGAACGGGCCCGTCGTGGCAGCACCTACGTGTGCACTTGGTGCGCGCTGCGGTTCGAGGGCCGCGCCGACCTCGACGAGCACAAGATGACCTCGGTCGAGTGCCGGGCGAACCAGAAGGTGTCGAGCCCGCTGCAGACGCGCTACGGCGACGCGGACATGGTCTGGACGCAGCCGGGCGAGGCCACGCTCCATCGCGTCCGCGCGGCGAGCTGCCAGCACACGCATCCGCGGGCGCGTCTGGTGGATGCCGCCGGCGCCACGATCGGCTACCAGTGCGGCTGGTGCTACGGGATGCTGCCCGAGGACCTTCCCGAGGGCTGACCGCTCCGGGCGATGGCCCGCGGTCGTGCCTTGGGCTCCGCGCGACCTACGTCAGCGCAGCGCGATTGCCTGGCTTGGCGGTCTCGGCCCGGTCAGTCCCCGTCCGGGGGCGGAACCGGTGCTGGGACCAAGGGCCCCTCGCCGTTGAGCTGCGCGAGCACGTGGCGCCCACCGCGCGGCCCTGCCGTCGTGTCGCCCAGCCGGACGACCCCGGTCAAGCGGGCGCCAGCGGCCGTGGTGCCGAGCAGCCGACCATCACCGAGCTCGTGCGCGACCGGCATGAGCAGCCGTGCGCACCAGCGCTCGGTGTCGCTCTCGTCGTGCCACAGGTCGATGGTGGCGCCGCCCACGGCAACTCCGCCCAGGGTGACGTCCCGAAGCGCGAACCGTGTATGCCTCTGGACCATCCCCATCACCTCAGCGCCGCGACGATCGGCCGCACGAGGCGGCCGTGTCGCGCGGATCTCGTGCCGCCCGTGACATCAGCGACCGCCCGGAGGACGGCGGCTGTCAGGCGGCCCTTGCTCAAGCCGGCCGGACGTTCGCGGCGCGGACGCCCTTGGGGTCCTGCTCGATCTCGAATTCGACCTTCTCGCCGCCCGTGAGCTGATCGAAGTTCAGCTCGCCGCTCAGGGCGCTGCGATGAAAGAAGTAATCCTTGGCGTCATCAGCGGTGATGAAGCCGAAGCCTCGCTCAGACACGAGCTTCTTAATCGTTCCGGTGGCCATACGGCGACCTCCGTGCTTCTCGAACGCAGGAGGTCGGACGCGGGGTCGGTTCGAGAACGGGGTCGACCACGCGAGGGTGCCGCATTGCGCAGCACCTGAAGGGTAACACGGGGGTCCCGGCGGCCCGGCCGAGGCAAACGCGGCGGGCGGCCTCGAGACCGACCTCAATCGTGTGCCGGATGCTCCGACGCCCGACCAGCGCCGCTCACGTCCACGCCCGCGCTATGCTGCGCCCATGCTCAGGTTCGCCCGACGGACCCTGCCATGCTGACCGGCGACGCGCCGGCCCCAACCTGAGGCCGATGCCTTGTCGTCATCTGACGCGCTGCCCAACCTGCCTGCCAGCTTGCCCGAGCTGCTCGCCCAAGCGATCAGCCTGCACGGGCCGCGACCCTTCCTGGGCGTGCGGACCTCGACGGCGCGTGAGCAGTCGCTCACCTTCGCCGAGTTCGGGCAGGCCGTCGAGCACGCCGCGGCACGTCTCGCCGCCGCCGTGGCGCCGGGCAGCCGGCTGCTTGTCCAAGGCGCCCCCGGCCCGGGCTACGCGGCGGTCCTGTTCGCCGCCCCGCGGGCCGATGTCATCCTGGTCCCGCTCGACGTCCGGATGACGCAGGACACGATCGCCCGGATCGCCGCCCTCACCGAGCCCGCGGCGATCCTGCTCGGCGGCGGCGCCACCCTCGAGCCGGCCACGATCCCGACGCTGCAGGCGCTCCCGGTCCTCGATCTCGACGACATCGTCATGCCCGCGGATCCCGAGGCCGTCGCGGTGCTCGCGACCCGCACGACCACGTCGCCCGACGCGCCGATGGAGATCCTCTGCACCTCGGGCTCGACCGGGAACCCCAAGGGCGTCACGGTGACCCAGGCGATGCTGCTCGCGTCAACGGCGCGATGTCTGGCCACGATCCCGGCATACCCCAACCGGTTCGTCTCGATCCTGCCCCTGAGCCACATCATGGAGCAGGTGGCAGGCCTGATCTACACTGCGGCCGCCGGCGCCGAGACCGAGTACATCGCGACCCTCCGGCCGGACCTGATCGCGGCCGCGATCCGCGGGCATCGAGCGACGGCGCTCGTCGTGGTCCCGCAGGTGCTCGAGCTGCTGTTCAGCGCCATCCGCCGCGAGGCCGACAAGTCCGGCAGCGGGCCCGCGTTCCGGCGGGCGCTCCGGATCGCCCGGTACCTGCCGCTCCGGCTGCGGCGACGGCTGTTCAAGAAGGTTCACGCGGAACTCGGCGGCGAGCTCGCAATGGTCATGTGCTCAGCCGCGCACCTGTCACCCGAGCTGCAGCGCCGCTGGGAGGCGCTCGGCGTCGATGTGGTCCAGGGCTATGGCTCGACCGAGGCTGGCCTCGTGACCTCCAACTTCCGCGGCCGAACCCCGCACGACCGGATCGGCTGGGCGCTGCCCCCGCTCGAGGCCCGTGTGGAGCCCGACGGTGAGCTCGTCGTCCGGGGCCCGTCGGTGTTCAAGGGCTATTGGCACGACCCGGAATCCACGGCAGCGGCCTTCACCGAGGACGGCTGGTACAAGACCGGCGACTTCGTTGAGATCAGTCCGTCGCGCTCGTTCCGGATGATCGGGCGCACGCGGTCGCTGATCGCACTCCCCAACGGCATGAACGTGCACCCCGAGGACGTGGAGGCCGCGCTCATGGCCGAGGGCCTCGTCGAGCCCGTGGTCTACGACGCCGGCGAGGGGCGCATCGCGTTCGCCTATCGTGCCGGCGCGTCGTTCAGCGACCAGCCGGACGACGAGGCCTCGGCGCTCAGCGCCGCAACCGCCAGCGCCAACCGCCATCTCGCGATGCACCAGCGGATCGCGGGCCGAGCGCCCTACCCCGACCCGGACTTCCCGCGGACGCACACGCGCAAGGTGCGCCGCTCCGCCGTCCTCGAGCGCATGGCCGGGGTCCCGCTCGCCCGCTGACCTCGACGCGGTCGGCCTGGCTCGCGGCCGCTCTGCCATCGCCGGGATCGCATCCATGCGCCGTGCGGGTCGTTGCGACCGCCGGGCGCCCCTCGCGCTCGTTTGCTGAAGCATCCATACTCCGACCCGGCCGATGGGAGGTTCCCGAGGGTCCGAGCGCAGCACGCCAGGAGGACCCGTCCCTTGCGTTTCCGTGCGGTCGGTCGTGCGCGACCCCGTTCTGCTTCAGCCGCCCCCCGCCTCCTGGTCGCCCTCGTGGCGGCGGCCGCGCTCCTCGGCGCGCCCATCACCACGCCGTCGGCGAGGGCAGCCGGGCTGACGTGGATCGACGGCGATCCCCAGACGTCAACGGTCACGAACTGCGCGAGCTCGACCACCGACCACACGTTCACCGAGACCGGGGCCGCGGTGACCACCGGTTTCCAGGCAGACGTGGCGAATGCCTCTCCGCGCGCCGGGATCATCTACTACGTCCGCGTCCACATCGACGGACTCGGCAGCCCATGCGGCGGCCAGCACGCGGTCGTGGACCTCCTGTTGCCGCCCAACACCAGCACGGCCATCTCGGTCGCGAACCCGATCACCTGCTTCGCGTCGAAGGGCGTCTCCTGGACCCAACAGTTCGCGAGCTGCCCGACCTCGCTGGGCGCCTCGGCAACCACGCCCGGTGCGCTCTCGGTCAAGACTGCGGCCGGACGCGCGAGCTGCTGACCGTGATCGTGGGAGCCGTCACCCTCACGGTCGCCGGCGACGAGGTCGCGCTGCAGCCGGGCGACGCCGCATCCTTCCGCGGCGACCTGGTCCACGGGTATCGCAACGACGGAACAGGCGAGGCGCGCTTCGCGCTGACGGTCTACGAGCCGAGCGAGGGCCGGCGATGACGACGAGCGGACTCGAGGCCCTGCTGGCGGCATCGAGCGTCGACGCGCGGGTGCACGCGCTGCGTCCGGACTATGTGGCGCTGCTCCTGCTCGCCGAGGGTCTGCCCGGTGGCCCGAGCGACGAGGCGTCCGACCGCTGGCTGCGTGACGCCGAGACCGGGGCATCTGCCCGTCTGGCGGCGAGCGCGCCCGAGGACCGCCCGCACGTCGCCCTCTGGCGCGAGGCCTTCCGCGCGTTCGGCGCCAAGCCCGGGCGCACGCGGAACAGCCTCGAGGCGCTCCTCCGGCGCGTCCCGGACGGCCTGCCGCGGATCAACCGGCTCGCGGACCTCTACAACGCCGTCTCGATCCTCCACGAGGTGCCCGTCGGCGGCGAGGACCTCGACCGGTACGTCGGCCCGGCGCGCCTGGTCCGCGCTACCGGCGCCGAGCCGTTCGAGACGGTGGCTGACGGCGTGGCGGTTGTCGAGCACCCCGAGCCCGGCGAGGTGGTCTGGGCCGACGACGCGGGCGTCACCTGTCGGCGCTGGAACTGGCGCCAGTGCACGCGCACGCAGTTGACGCCTGCGACCACCCGTGCCCTGTTCATCATTGACGCCCTCGGGCCGGACGCCATCGCCAAGGCGACCGCCGCCGGCGACGACCTCGAGGCCCGTCTCCGTGCCCTCGACCCCGCGGTCATCACCGCCCGCCGACTGCTGACCCCGCCCAACGCCTGAGCACAGGAGCCGAAGCGATGCCCGAGCCCATCTACTCCCCGCACGTGGACCTCGACGGGTCGTGGTCGCCCGACACCGTCGCTGTGCAGGCGGGCCGACCCGCGCGCGTCCACGGCGCCCCGATGAATGCACCCGTCAGCCTGAGCTCGACCTACGTCCAGGCCTCGAGCCTCGAGTACGGGCGCGACGGCAACGAGTCGTGGGGCGCGCTCGAGGCGGCGCTCGGGGCGCTCGACGGCGGCCTGGCCGTGGCGTTTCCCTCGGGCCTCGCGGCGGTGACCGCGATCGCGTCGCTCGTGCCCCCGCACGGCACCGTCGTCGTGCCGTCGGTCGCGTACTTCGGCGTTCGCAACATCTTCGCGCGCATGGAACAGGCCGGCCGCCTCACTGTCCGCATGGTCCCGGCCGACGATACCGAGGCGGTCCTCGCCGCCGCCGATGGCGCGGACATGGTCTGGGTGGAGTCGATCGCGAACCCGCTCATGGTCGTTGCTGACGTCCCGGCGATCGCGGCCGGTGCCAGAGCCCGCGGTGCCATCACGGTCGTGGACGCGACGTTCGCCTCGCCCCTCCGCCAGCGGCCGCTCGAGCTCGGTGCAGACATCGTCCTCCAGTCGGCGACCAAGCTGATCGCCGGGCACTCCGACGTGCTCCTGGGCGCGGCCATCTGCAAGGACCCGGCGCTCGCATCGACCCTCGTGACCGAGCGCCACGACCACGGGTCGATCCCGGGCTCGCTCGACGCGTTCCTCGCCCTGCGCGGCCTGCGCACGCTTGCCGTCCGGCTTGACAGGGCCGAGGCCTCCGCCGCGGAGCTCGCACGCCGTCTGACGACGCACCCGAACGTGGCGAGTGTGAACTACCCCGGCCTGCCCGGCGATCCCCAGCACGAGCGCGCCGCGCGGGTGCTGCCCAACGGCTGCGGCTTGATGCTCTCGTTCGACGTTGACGGAACCATCGAGCAGACCGACGCGTTCCTCGGCCGGCTGCGGCTGATCACGAATGCCACGAGCCTCGGCGGCGTGGAGTCGCTCATTGAGCGGCGCGCTCGGTATGCGGGCGACGCGTCCATCGTCGGCCCGACGCTCTGCCGGCTGTCGGTCGGCATCGAGAACGTCGAGGACCTGTGGGCGGACCTCGACTCGGCCTTGCGCGCGGCCCTCGGCTGAGCCGCGGATCACCGTGTTCTCGATCTCGTTCATCGTCCGGCCCGGCACGTACGACGACGGATTCCGCCGCCTCGACGCTGCCACCCAGGCGATCGCCGAGGCCACCGAGGGCTATCTCGGCGTTGAGGTCTGGTGGTCGGAGGACCGCTCGGTCTGCAACGCGGTCTACTACTGGGACGACCTCGCGCACCTCCCGGATTTCGCGCAGTCGGTCCCCCACCGCGCGGCGAAGGCCGGATACGACCGCTGGTACGGCGGCTATCAGGTCGTGGTGGCCGAGGTCCGCGGCGCCTACGGCGACGGCAGGCTCCCCCACCTCACCTCGCCGCTCGCCGAGATCCGGCGCCCGTCCGCGGCCGGAGGCGCCTGAGGCCTGAGCTGGGGGCGACGCGCCGTGGGGCCCTACCCCGCCGCGATCACCTCGCCCAGGATCGCCACGCCCTCGCGGAGACGCGCCTCGGGGACCGTCACGAACGAGAGGCGCATCGTGTTGAGCGCAGGCTCGGCCGCGTAGAAGGCGACGCCCGGGACAAAGGCCACCTTGCGCTCGATCGACCGCGCCAGCACGTCGGCGGCGTCCATGCCCGCGGGGAGCGTGGCCCAGACGAACATCCCTCCGACCGGCCGAGTCCAGGTCACGCCCGCCGGCATCGACGCGCCAAGGGCGTCGAGCATCACGCTCGCGGCATGCGCGTACCGGGCGCGGACCGCGGGCAGGTGGCGCTCGAGGAGGCCGCCCTCGAGCACGTGCTGGGCGGCCAGCTGGATCAGCGTGCCCGTCTGGAGGTCGGTGGCCTGCTTGAGGCGGACGAGGAGACCGATCGCCTCGGCCGGCCCCGTGATGTACCCGAGCCGCAGCCCGGGCGCGAGCACCTTCGAGAACGAGCAGAGCCGGAGCGTGCGCTCGGGTGCCCACGTGCGAAGGCTCGCGGGGGGTGCGGCCTCGTACCAGAGCTCGCCATAGGGATCGTCCTCCACGATCCAGAAGTCATGGCGACGGGCGGCGTCGGCGATCGCGGCACGGCGCTGCGCGGAGATGAGCCGACCCGTCGGGTTCCCGAAGTTCGGCGTGAGGTACGCGAACGAGGCGCCGGGCCCGATCTCGTCGAGCGCCTCGGGGATCGCCCCGCCCTCGTCGGTCGGGAGCAGCCGGTACGCCGGGCCGAAGACGGAGAACGCCTGCAGGGCACCAAGATAGGTCGGCGACTCGACGATCGTGGGCGACTCGGGCTCGACGAACGCCTTGGCGATCAGGTCGAGGCCCTGCTGGCTGCTCGCGACGACCAGCACCTCGTCGGGTCGCGTGGGGACGCCCGCCCGGGTCTCGCGGTCCGCGATCCAGGCACGCAGGCCCGATTCGCCCTCAGTCAGGCTGTACTGGAGCGCGCGCGGGCCCATGGTGGCGAGGACGTGGTCAAAGGCGGCGCGCAGCTCGTCCACCGGGAAGGTCTCGGGCGCCGGCAGGCCGCCGGCCATCGAGATCATGTCCGGCATCTGGGTGAGCTTGAGGATCTCGCGCACGGCCGAGCTCGTGACGGCCGCCGTCCGCTTCGCGGCCGGAAGGGTGGCCGTGGCCGGATCACGCTCGATGGTCGCCATGCGGCGCCTCCGCTGCTGGGTGGTTCGACCCGGAAATTCTACGGCCGCTGGTCGAGGCGAGATGAGGCGGTGCTCGATCCCGGTCCCGCGTGCCCTGCGAGCGAGCGCGATCCTCCGTTCGTCGCGCCAATTCGCAGAGGCCCTAGACTCGGCACGTGAAGAAGATCGGTTTCCTCTCGTTCGGGCATTGGTCGTCGTCCCCGCACTCGGTGGTGCGCACCGCGGCAGCCGCGCTCACCCAGTCGATCGAACTCGCCGAGGCGGTCGAGGAGATGGGCGGCGACGGCGCGTACTTCCGGGTCCACCACTTCGCCCAGCAGCTGGCTTCGCCATTCCCGCTCCTGGCCGCCATCGGCGCGCGTACCAAGCGCATCGAGATCGGGACGGCGGTCATCGACATGCGCTACGAGAACCCGCTGTACATGGCTGAGGACGCGGGAGCCGCCGACCTCATCGCCGGTGGCCGCCTGCAGCTCGGGATCAGCCGCGGCTCGCCCGAGCAGGTCATCGACGGCTACCGCTACTTCGGCTACACCCCGCCCGATGGCCAGACGGACGCCGACATGGCGCGTCAGCACGCCGAGGTGCTCCTCGAGGCGTTGACGGGCACCCGGTTCGCCCAGCCCAACCCCTCGCCGATGTTCCCCAACCCGCCCGGCCTGCTCCGCCTCGAGCCGCACTCGCCCGGGCTGCGCGAGCGCATCTGGTGGGGCGCCGGTTCTCGTGCGACCGCGGAGTGGGCTGGCACGCAGGGCATGAACCTGATGTCCTCGACGCTGCTGACCGAGGACGCCGGCGTCCCGTTCCACGAGCTCCAGGCGGAGCAGATCCGGCTGTTCCGCGAGGCCTGGGCCGCCGCCGGGCACGAGCGCGAGCCGCGGGTGTCGGTGAGCCGCAGCATCTTCGCGCTCGTCGACGACCGTGACCGGCTGTACTTCGGGCGCGGTACCGACTCGTCGGACCAGGTGGGCTACCTCGACCCGCAGACGAAGGCGATCTTCGGGCGGTCCTACGCCGCGGAGCCGGAGGCGCTCGTGAAGCAGCTTGCCGCCGATACGGCCATCGCGGCCGCGGACACGCTGCTGCTGACGGTCCCGAACCAGCTCGGCGTCGAGTACAACGCCCACGCGATCGAGAGCATCCTGCGCTACGTGGCCCCGGAGCTCGGCTGGCGCTAGCCGTTCGCGGGGCGCCGGGGTTCCGTAGCCAAACGGCGCGGTGCAGCGGCTCCACGACTGGGACCGCCCGCTCAGGCGCGCTCGGCTGGGACACCCTGCTCATGCCGGTCTGACGCACCTCGCCGCGGATTGTCGCAACGGCCCTTGTCGCCGACGCTCATCTGCTGGGACAAGCCGACCGTCCGCAAGCGCTGAGGAGCGGACCGAGCTTCCAGCCCCGCACCATGCCCGTGCTGCCACCACGCACTAACGAGGACGACATGTCACATGGATCGGGATGCACTGCCGAGCAGGGCTTCAGACGCGCATGGGCACGCTGACCTGGTCACGCTCCAGGGTCGGTGCCTTCGGGCTCCCGGGACCGAATCGCCGTGCGGGGCAGCTCGCTTGCGAGGAATCTCCGGGGCCGCGAACATGATGCCGTGCAGATCGTTGCCGGGCAGATCACCGTCGCAGAGCTCACGGCCATGGCCGAGGTCACGTTCGGCGACCTCGTGAAGGCCGTCGCCGACGTGCGGCGCGGACTCCTCGCGGTCGATGCCGGGATGCACAGCGACCTTGAGGCGCTCCTCCTCGACGCCGGGGCCAGCCAGGCCGACCTCTGGGGCATCAACCTCTACCCAGCCGAGCACGGGACTCAGGGCTTCCTCGAGTTCGATTCGATGATCAACCTTCGCCCCGGCCAAGGAAACCGGACGCGGTCGGTCGAGGACCCCGCGATCCGAGCGGCTATCGAGGAGCTCGTCGGCCGGGTCGTGGTCCCGTGACGCTCCACCCCGACCTCACGCCAGATCGTTGGGGTTCCATGACGCTCGCCGAGCAGCTCGGTAACGCCGGGGCCGATGTCGGTCGGGCGATCCGGGCGCGCGAGAGCGGCAACGAACTGCGCTTGGCCTCGAACCTAGACCGCGCGCTCGCCCAGCTCGATCTCACTCTGGCAGATCCGCGCTGGGCGGGCCACCGCCGCCGCGAGATCGCGCGGGCGCGCGAGGTCGTCTGCGACCTGCTGGCCGGCGACAACATCTACGACTCGACGCCCGCGTCGGTCGAGCGGTGGTTCATGGCCTATGCCGTCGAGGCCCGCGCCGGACGCTGAGTCGGCAGGCATCGGTGGCGGCGTGTCCTCGGCTGCCACCACGACCTGGCATCGCCCGTGACGGCGCGGTCGAGCCGAACACGCTCATCGGTTGGGCAGGAACTGGCGCCCCCGGACGGACTCGAACCGCCGACGCGCACCTTAGGACGGTGCCGCTCTATCCAACTGAGCTACGGGGGCGTCGCCCGGATCGTACCCGACGGACGCATCAGCCGAGGCGGGCTACTTCGCCCGGCCGGCGATCGCCACGAACATCGGGCTGAAGTATGGGACCAGCCAGACGAGCCACACCACGATGCTGAAGCGGTGGAACGTGTGGATCAGCCGCTCGTCGCGGCGAACCAGGACGACCGTCGCCCAGACCGCGTGCACGAGCATCAGCAGGATCGCGATGACTCCAGTGACGCCGTGGACGTCACCGGTCAGCCCGCCGACGTAGTCGATCATGATCCCGGTGCCGATGGTGTCGCAGACGAGGCCCGCCCAGAAGAAGCCGAGATGCCACGGGCGCAGCCGACCCTGCAGGCGCTCTGCCCAGACGCCGATCGTATAGAGGACCAGCGCCGCGGTGATCGCAACGGTCGCCGCCGGGCTCATCCCCCGTCCCTCCCTTCAACAGGCTCGTCCACGTTGAGCAGCGCGTGGGCGGCAAGCGACATGTATGCGTGCAGCTCCTCGCGCTCCCCGGCGGCGGCGCCCGACGCGTCGATCGCCTCGCGCATGTGGGCGAGCCACGCATCGCGGGCCGCGGACCCGATCGCGAACGGGAAGTGGCGCGCCCGCAGCCGCGGATGGCCACGCTCCGCGAGATACGTCGTGGGGCCACCCCAGTACTGGACGAGGAACAGCGTCAGGCGGCGGCGCGGGCCGGCAAGCGCGGGGTCGTCGGGGTCGGCGTCGTACATCGGCCCGACCACCGGGTCGTCGCGGATGCCGTCATAGAACCGGTCGACGAGGCGCTCGAAGAACGGCATACCGCCGACGCGGTCGTAGAGCGATGGCTCGGGCATGGGCCTGATTCTAGGAACCCTAACGCCGCCGCGGGCCCCCGGCGCGCACGCCCCTACAATGGCGCCGTGACCGTCACCCCGACCGACCTCGTCCTCTACAGCCGCCCGGGCTGTCACCTCTGCGAGGACACCCACACCATGCTCGAGGAGTTCCTCGCGAACCGTGCGAGCCAGGGCCTGCCGACGCCGGCACTGGTCGAGCGCAACATCGAGGACGACGACGACCTGCACCGGCGGTACATGTTCGTGATCCCGGTGGTGGTGTACGGCGACCGCGAGCAGGAGCTCGCGACGAAGCCGTCCGCGCTGGGCCGGTTCCTGGAAGAGGTGCTCGACGGGGCGCCAGCTGACGGGACGTTCGCGTGATCGGCGACTACACGCTGCTCGTCGCCGTCGCGGCCGGGCTCATCTCATTCATCTCGCCGTGCGTGCTGCCGCTCGTGCCGGCGTACCTCGGCCAGCTCACCGCTGTTGCCGTCGCCGCCGCCGGGCAGAACGCCCGCCTTGCCAAGCCGTCGCGCTGGGTCGCCCTGCGCCACGCGGTGGCCTATGTGCTCGGGTTCGGCGTGATCTTCACGATCTTGGGCCTGACGGCGGCATTCGCGGGCGGCGCGATCGCTGACTACATGGTCTGGCTGCGGCGGATCGGCGGCGTCGTGCTCGTGGTGATGGGGCTCTCGCTCGCGGGGCTGATCCACATCCCGGTCCTCGAGCGCACATGGCGGCCGCTCGACGCCGGCGCGAGCGCCAGCTTCACCGGCATGACCGGCGGGATGACGCTCGCGGCGGCCGATGGCGGCACGGGCAGCCGGCTCGGCGAGCGGCTCGTGGGGCAGCGGGCGGGCTACGGCGCCTCGTTCGCGCTCGGCTCGGTCTTCGCGATCGGCTGGACGCCGTGCATCGGCGCGTTCCTCGGCAGCGTGCTCATGATGGCCGCGGGGACCTCGGACAAGGGCGGCCCGCTCCAGGGCGCGATCCTGCTGGTCGGCTACACCGTGGGCCTCGGCATCCCGTTCCTGGTGCTTGCGTTCTTCTACGACCGGGCGCCCGCGCTGATGCGTCCGCTCGTGCGCCACGGGAGGCTGGTGTCGCTGATCGGCGGGTTGCTGGTGACCGCGATCGGCGTGGCGATGATCCTCGACCTGCTCACGCTGCTCCCCCGCTACTTCCAGTGGGGCAACATCTAGCTCGTGGAGCCCCTCGATGGCGTGCCGCCCGTCCCCGGCGGCCGCGGGTCCCGCAAGGTCGTCGGGCCGTTCACCGGGCGCCAGCTCGCGCTCGTCGGGGGCACGGTGCTCGTGGCCGCGGTCCTGCTGTTTGCCCTGACGCGGCCCATCGTCCCGTCCGGCGGGTCGGCGGGCGCCACGCCGCTGCCGGCCTCCACGCCGTTCCTCGTCGGCAGCCCGACCACGGGCCTCGCGCCCGGTGACGCCGCGCCGGAGTTGACCGTGAAGGGCGCCGACGGCTCCCCTGCCCCGCTACTCGACCTCGCCGGGAAGCCGGTTCGCCTCGCCGACCTGCGCGGCCGACTCGTGCTGCTCAACTTCTGGGCGACCTGGTGCCCGCCGTGCCAGGGCGAGACGCCAGTGCTGCGCGACCTCGACGAGGCCTACCGATCGCGCGGGCTGGCCATCGTGGGCGTGGCGGTCCAGGAGACGACGCCGTCCGACGTGGCGGCGTACGCGGCGAAGTACGCGCTCGGCTACACGATCGCGTTCGATGCGACCGCCGATGTGTTCCGCACGTACAAGGTGTTCGCGCTGCCCACGCAGGTGCTCGTCGCGCCGGACGGCCGGGTGATCCGGATCGTGAACGGCCCGCTGACCGACGACGAGGCGAAGACACTCATCGAGCCGCTGCTGCCCAAGGCGTCGAGCTCGGCGCCGTAACGAGTTGGCCGATCTGACCGACTCCGCCGACGCGACGGTGTGCCCTAGATCGGGTCGAAGCGGAAGCGGTCGCGGTCCGGCGCCAGCTTCCCGACCGGCGCCACGCGCTCGTGCGAGAGCACCACGGTCCAGTCGCCCTCCACCGCGCGGCGAAACAGCTCGGCCTTGATCTCGACCGAGTCGAGCGGGAAGTCGTCGAAGCTCGTCACCCAGCGCGGGTTCGCCGACCACGGGCGCATCGCGAGGTCCCCGAAGAACGCGACGGTCCGCGCCCCCGGCCCCGATCCGCGCACCACGATCGCCTGATGCCCCGCCGAGTGCCCGCCGGTCGCCACGACGTCCACGCCGGGCAGCAGCTCGCGATCGCCCTCGGCCGCCCCGTCCCGACCCCACTCGGCCACCAGCCGCAGCTCGGGCTGGTCGTAGGAGGCGAGCACGCGGGTGTTCTCCGAGAGCGCGACCTCCCACTCGGCCCGCTGCGCGACGATCGTCGCCCGCGGGAACGCCTTGGTGCCGTCAGAGAGCAGCAGGCCGCCAGCGTGGTCGTAGTGGAGGTGGCTCATGGCGACGACGTCGACGGTCCCGGGATCGAAGCCCGCCTCGCGCAGCTTGGGCACGATGGGCATGCCCTCGTAGCCGCGCATCGCCCGGTTCTTGTCGTCCATGCGCTCGCCGATGCCCGTCTCCACGAGCACCCGCCCAGCCGGCGTCTCGATCAGCAGGCAGTTGAGCGCCTGGGTCAGCCGGCGGCTCTCATCGAGCTCCTCCTCGGCCCACTTGCGCCACAGCACCCACGGCACGGGCCCGAGGAGCGTCCCGGCGTCTGAGCGGAACACGCCCGCCTGGATCAGCGCGACAGTGGTGCCGCCGCCGAGGTCGGCGCGCCAGTGGACGGCGTCGTTGATGCCCACGCCCTAGCCCTCGGTCTTGAGGCGCCGGCCGCGGTCGAAGTCGGCGTGGAACGCGGACGCGGTGGGCTCGGACTGGCCCTGGTACTTGGAGCCGAGCTCCTTGCTGCCGTAGGGACGCTCGACGGGCGAGCTCATCTTGAAGAACGAGATCTGCCCGATCCGCATGCCCGCGTAGAGGGCGATCGGCAGGTTCGCGACGTTCGAGAGCTCCAGGGTGAGGGTGCCCTTCCAGCCCGGGTCCACATAGCCCGCGGTCGAGTGGATGAGCAGGCCGAGGCGGCCGAGGGACGACTTCCCCTCCAGGCGCGCGACCAGGTCGTCCGGCAGCTCGACCCACTCGAGTGTCTGGCCCAGCACGAACTCGCCCGGGTGCAGGATGAACGGCTCGTCACCGCTGATCGAGAGCAGCTCGGTCAGGTCCGGCTGCGGCTGGCGCGGGTCGATGAAGGCGTAGCGGTTGTTCCGGAACACGCGGAACGACGCGTCGAGGTGCAGGTCCACCGAGCTCGGCTGGAGGTCGGACGAGTCATACGGGTCGATCCGGATCCGGCCCGACTCCAGCCCGGCGCGGATGTCGCGGTCCGCGAGCACGCTCATCGCTTCGGCTTCCCCTTCTTGGCGGTCCGGTCCTCGGCGAACAGCGAGTCCACCTCGCGCTTGAGGTCCTCGAGGTCCTCGAAGCTCTGGTAGACCGACGCGAACCGGATATAGGCGATGTGGTCGAGCGCACGGAGGCGGTCCATCGCGAGCGCGCCAACGCGGGAGCTCGGCACCTCGGACTGGCCAGCCGACCGCAGCTCGGCCTCGATGCTGTCCGCGGCCCGCTCCGCGGCGTCGTCCGCCACGGGTCGACGCGTCAGCGCCTTGGCCAGCCCCGAGGCGAGCTTGTCCCGGTCGAACTCCTGGCGCGTGGCATCTCGCTTGACGACGACCAGACGGGCAGCCTCGACCCGCTCATAGGTCGTGAACCGGGTGCTGCAGGCCGGGCACTCCCGCCGGCGGCGGATCGTCGCGGCCTCGTCGAGATCTCGCGAGTCCACGACCCGGCTGTCACCGTTCCCGCATTGCGGGCAGCGCATGCTCTCTCCCACTGCGACCACTACCCATAGTGGTGCGAGGGCAGGATACCACTACATGCTGCGCTGGATCAGCCAGCGGGCGGGCCGTCAGCGCCGAGGAGGTCCTCGTCCACAGGGGGCGTCGGGATGGCAACGGACCGCAGGCGCGGCATGGCGCGGACCTCTGCCGGAGTCAGCTTGGCGAGGCTGACCATCAGTCGAGTCACCGCCTCACGCGCGTGGCGAAGCCCGAGCGTGCCGCGCTTGAGGGCTGTGTGCGCCTCGGTTCCCGCGTCATGGCGCACGCGGCCGACCTGCGTGAGCCCATGGCCGGCCATGTCGGCGGCACGGACCGCTCGGTCCACCTCCCAGGCGAGTTGGGCAACCCGGTCCTGGAGTGGCGCCGGCGCCTTGATGGCGTGCGCCTGCTTGCTGAGGTCGCGGAGCGCAACGAGCGCAGCCTCCACCTCGACGCCGACCTCGACCGGATCGCGCGAGCCCCGACGCACCTCGTCGAGGTGGTCCGTCAGCGGGTCCACGACTTCCGCCAGGCGCGTGTTGACGCCGACGACCCCGGCTTTGAGATGCTCGAGGTCGTACGTGGTGCCCGCGAGCCTGCCCATGCGCCGAAGGACGAGGGCCGCCACGACCGCAACCACCCCGACGGCAAGCAGCCATAGCATCGCCCCGGTCATCGGCCCATCCCCGCACGCATTCCCATCAACCCCGTCGTCGTGTCAGCCTCCCCGTCGCGTCTTGATCTCAGCAGCTAGCGCCGCGCCGACCTCGAACAGGTCGCCGAGCACGAACAGGTCCGCGATCTCGGCAATCGGCGCGTCCGGGTCGCGATTGACCGCGACGATGTTCTCCGAGCCCTGCATGCCCGCACGGTGCTGCATCGCGCCTGACACGCCAAGGGAGAGGTACAGCGACGGCCGGACCACCTTGCCCGTCTGGCCGATCTGGCGCGCGTACGGGATCCAGCCAGCGTCCACCGCCGCGCGCGAAGCGCCGGTGACGCCGCCGAGCAGCGAGGCCAGCTCGTCCACGAGGCCGAACCCCTCTGGCCCGCCGACGCCGCGGCCGCCCACCACGACGACCTTGGCCTCCTCGAGCGAGGCCTCGGCGCCAGCCTCGGCGACCCGGTCGATCACGATCGCCGCGGGCACGCACGGCGAGGCAACCGGAGCGCGTGTCTCAACGGCTCCTGCGCTCGCCAGCTCCGTCGCCTCGGCGGCACCCGGGCTGACGGTCACGATGGCGCTCGGCGCGTCCACGATGCTCCGGGTGATCGCCTTGCCCGCGAGCACGGTGGCCTGGACCACGATCTTCTCGCCGTCCCACGATGCGCCCGACGCGTTGGCGAGGATCCCCCAACCCAGCGTCCCGCACAGCAGGCCAGCGACATCACGGCCGTCGTTGGTCACCCCGACGAGCACATGCGTGACGCCCTCGTCCGCCAGGCGTCGTGCCTCGGCGGCGGCGTGCGGCGCCCAGACCTGGCCCGCGACCGCGTCCGACGCCACGCTGACGACGCGCGGCAGGTAGGCGGCGAGCTCCGTGGCGGCCGTCTGCGGCGCCGGGTCGAGCACGAGCCCCACGGCCCCACCGCCGCCCGAGGCCGCCAGTCCCGCGGCGAGCGTCGCGATCTCCGCAGAGAGCTTGGTGAGGTGGCCGTCGGCGATCTCCGCGACGACGAGGAGCGTCGCCGGCATCAGATGATCCTCCGGTCAGCGAGGTAGTCCGCGATCTCGCGGGCCTGGTCGGCCGGCGCGCCCGTGACGGTGCGGCCCGTGGCGCGCGATGGCGGCGGCAGCACCTCGAGCACACGGCTTGGCCACTGACCCCCAGCGGGGGCGAGGTCCGCGCCGAGACCCGCCAGCGTGAGCGTGGTGATCTGCCGGGAGCGGGCGGCCATGATCCCCTTGAGTGTTGGGTACCGCGGCGTGCCGAGCGCCTGCGTGCAGGAGATGACCGCGGGCATCGACGCCTCGATGAGGTCGTAGCCACGGGCGGAGAGGCGCTGGACGCGGACCCTGCCAGCGGCCTCGTCGGGCTCGATGCGCGCGGCGGCGGAGAGCAGCGGCAGGCCGAGCCGGGCGGCGACACCCGCGGTGACTGCGCCACCGGCGCCGTCCGAGGTGTCGAGGCCGCCGAGCAGCAGGTCGAACTCCTGGGTCGCAGCCGCCGCGGCGAGCACGAGGATGGTGGTTGGGATGTCCGCGCCGACGAGCGCGTCGTCCGCGACGAGCACGCCGCGCATCGCGCCCATCGCGAGCGCCTTGCGCATGGTCTCGACGCCGGTGGTCGGGGCCATCGTGAGGATCGCGACCTCGCCGCCGTGCTTCTCGACCAGCTGCAGCGCGGCCTCGAGCCCGTACTCGTCGTTGCCGTTGACGACGGTCGGCGAGGCGGCCCGATCGAGGCGCAGGTCGGGCCCGAGCCGTTCGGCGTTCGCCGCCGGGTCTGGGACCGGCTTGGTCATGACGAGAATTCGCAAGCGGATGGCGCTCCTGGCGCTGTTTGAGCCCGGTGAGTCCCTAGCTCCGCGCGAGGAGCGACCGGGCGACGATGAGACGCTGGATCTGCTGGGTTCCCTCGTAGAGCTGGGTGATCTTCGCGTCGCGCATCATCCGCTCGACCGGGTACTCGTCGATGTAGCCGTAGCCGCCGAACACCTGGACGGCGTCCGTGGTCACGCGCATCGCCGTGTCCCCGGCCACGAGTTTAGCGATGGCCGCCCACCTCGCGGCCTCGGTGTTCCCGGCCTCGATCTCCTCGCAGGCGGTGTACAGCAAGTGGCGGGCCGCCTCGGTCGCCGCGTCCATGTCCGCGAGCATCGCCTGGACCATCTGGAGCTCGCCGATCGGCTTGCCGAACTGCTTGCGCCCGTTCGCGTAGGCAGCCGCGGCCTCGAGCGCACCCTGGGCAATGCCGACCGCCTGCGCGGCGATGCCCGGACGGGACCGCTCGAACGTCTGCATTGCGATCGAGAAGCCCTGGCCCTCGACGCCGAGCCGGTTGCCGACCGGGACGCGGACGCCGTCGAACGCGAGCTCGGCCGTCGGCGACCCACGCAGCCCCATCTTGTGCTCGATCCGCGTGACCTTGAACCCCGGGCGATCAGTCTCGACGAGGATCGCGGAGAGCCTTCGGCTCGGC